>FLNY01003159.1_pt1 | contig 20350 bp, 13 predicted proteins | sample 1140381 | NCBI WGS metagenome assembly FLNY01 (sample SAMEA3878172, study PRJEB12797) | bioreactor metagenome | biome: Moose rumen | place: Sweden | collected 2011-10
ATTTGACTCGTTTTTTATAACCATCTGTATTTCAATAGGTTGTAAAACGACAAAAAAAAAGAAACGTTGCTTTTCGATGAAAAAAGCGGCACTTCTTGAGTCAAAAAGCGACCCTTCTCTTCATGAAAAGGGCCGCTTTTTGAGTTATAAATTGTCGAATGTAAAGAAAATTCAGTTCTTTTCACTAATCCATTCGTAGAGGTAATCAATGCCTCCGAGGGTAAGTTTCACGCGGAGCACGGGTACCTTCTTCTGCTTGGTATAGAGAAAGGCCGACACGCACTCACCTGGATGGATGGTCGTGCGCTCCAAATAGCCGAGATCCTCGGTGCCACGATGTCCGAACGACAGTTCGTTGCTGACGTTCTGCAGGTTCTGCGTGGCGACCATACGCTCCTGAAAGACCTTGATATTACCCAGTTGACCGGCATTGACGCCCGTCATGCCGAGATTGTTGCTGACATTATTCTCACGATCCGAGATCAACACGACCTTTTGCTTGATTTTCGCCTTCTCTACCTTTTTCTTGCCCTTGAGCACCTTCTCGTCGTACTCGTCGGCCGGCATCACCTCCATGTCCTGACGCTTGTCGTTCTTCAGGATGGCATAGATTTCCACCTTGGCCGGGTCGAGATCAACGTTGATCATACTCTTGTTGAGGACGTAGAAACCAATCTCGCGCATGCCGCCAAGGTCGCTGACGTCAGAGTTGCTCACACCGACAATGAGGCCGTTCTTGTTATAGTATGGCCATGCCACGCCGTTCTTGTACTCAGTCTGCATATCCTGCTGCGTAACGGGCTCAAGCATAGGCTGTTCTGTGGTCAGATTGTATTTAGAATAGTTGCCGTCGACGTCCACCGTAACGTAATAGCCCTCCTCAACACCGCCCTTGAAGGGAATGAAACGGCAGACCCGCCCGTCCTCGGTGAACCGCTTCACCAGTCCGTCGCGCTTGCCCTGACTCATCGTGGCATGTTCGCGAATATTTCCATTCTCGTAATACGTTGTGCGAGTATCAGTTAGCACACCCTTTTCGTAGATTGCCCGCTCGGCCAATGTGCCGCTCTTGAAATAGCGGAGCACCTCGCCGTCGAACGTGCTCAGGCGGTCGTCTGTCTTGTCGAGATCAATGAACGAGCCTTCCCCTTCACGCTCACCCGTGATATAGAATGTGCGGAATTCGTGTGGCAGCGACTCGTCGGCCGGATAAAGCGCCAACCTATAGTAGTCGGCAAACGAACGGTTGCCGGTGACCTTCCAGTTGCGGTTATAGTAGATGGTGTCGAGCCTGTCCTGCGGTACTTCTGGCTCTGCAGCCAACGAGTCGACGGCAAGACTGTCAGCCATTATGTCGGCGACGACCTCCCCCTGCGCCTGCATCCGAAGCGATGCAGGCAGCAGCAGGAAACTTATAAGAATGATTTTCCTCATATTATTAGTCCTCAATGAGAATAGGCTTATACTTGGGGACGAGGGTCTTCATGATGCACCAGCCGATGAGATAGGCCACGGAGCAGATGCAGAACACCACCATGTAGGCAGCGGGCTTACCCTCGAAACCGAAGAACGTGTAGGCCGAACCCTGCTCGGCAGCCCACTTGAAGAACACACCCGACCCCATGTTGATGGCCATCGAGGCCAGACCGCCAGTCATGGTGCCCAGACCGACAATCGTACCGATGGTTGACTTGGGGAACATGTCACCGATTGTGGAGAAAAGGTTGGCTGACCAGGCCTGATGACCGGCTCCAAGCAGACCAATCAAGATGGCGGGCCACCAGGCGCTGTAGGCGCCGAGGGGCTGAGCCAGCAGACCGAGCACGGGGAAGCAGGCGAAGATGAGCATGGCACGCATGCGGCCCAGATAGGGATTCATGCCCCGCTTCTCGACGAAATACTTGGGCAGATAGCCGCCACCGATTGAGAGCACGGTCACGATGGCATAGAGCGTGAAGATGAGGGCGATGCCCATGCTGGAATCGCTCGTGTAGCCATACTGGTCGCTGAAATAAGCAGGAGCCCAGAACAGGAAGAACCACCAGACGCCGTCGGTCATGAACTTACCCACAAGGAAGGCCCATGTCTGCTTGAAGGTGAAGCACTTGAAGAAAGGAATGGCCTTCTCATCCTTGATATTGGTGCGATCCTGCACCTCGGCCAGATCGTTATCCTGCTCTATGTAGTTCAGCTCAGCCTGATTGACGCGCTTGTTCTGATGGGGCTTGTCATAGAGCCACATCCACAGACCCATCCAGACATAGCCCAGCACACCGATGATGATGAAAGCCATCTCCCACCCCCAGGCACGTGCCAGCAGGGGAATAGTGGCGGGAGCGGCCAGAGCACCGACGGATGCACCGCTGTTGAAGATGGAGGTCGAGAAGGCACGGTCCTTCTTCGGAAAGTATTCGGCCGTGGCCTTGATGGCGGCAGGGAAGTTGCCTGCCTCACCGACAGCCAGAATCAGACGGCAAGAGAGGAACAGCCACACCGAGATGGTGGAAATGGCCACGGCGGCGTCGCTGCCGGCCTGCACCAGACGGAGGGCTTCGATTGAATCATAGCCTTCCAGCTGCATGGTTGCCCAACCGCAACCGGCATGCAGCACGGCACCGGTCGACCACACGAAGATGGCAATCAGATAGCCTTTCTTGGTGCCCATCCAGTCGATGAACTTGCCCGAGAACAGATTGGCAATGGCATAGAAAAGCGAGAACATACCAGTGATAAATCCATAGTCGGCATCGGTCCAATGGAAATCGACTGCGATGAAGTCTTTCCAGGTGAGTGACAGAACCTGACGGTCCATGTAGTTGACGGTGGTTGCCAAGAAGAGCAACGCACAGATAACCCAACGGAAGTTGGACATTTTGGTTGTTTGTACAGGAGTCATTGTTTTTATAGATTATTTAATATCAATCACGGGAATGTTGTCTTTGTCGTTATAGTAGAGATTCTCGCCGGCCATGCCCCAGATGAAGGTGTAGTAGTAGGTGCCGGCAGCGGCGTGGATGCTCCATTCGGGCGACATGATGGCCTGCTCGTTGTGCAGCCAGACGACGCGGCTCTCCTGAGGCTCACCCATCATGTGAGCGATGGTCTGTCCCTCGGGCAGATTGAAATAATAGTAAGCCTCGATGCGGCGGCCGTGGGTGTGAGGCGGCATCGTGTTCCACACGGCACCAGGATTCAGCTGGGTCAAACCGAGTTGCAACTGGCAGGGACCTTCCTCAAGCACATCGTTGACAATGAGCTTGTAGACGGTGCGATTGTTAGCCTCTTCAGTCGTGCCGACAGGGCCCCACACGGCAGCTTTCAGCGAGCCCTTGCGGCCGTCGAGCGTAATCCACTGCGTCTTGTAGTGCTGGTGGGCGGTGGCCGAGTTGAGATAGAACTTGGCAGGCTTCGAAGCGTCCTTCGAGCGGAACAGCACCTCCTTGTTCACGTCCTTGTCTTTGCCGATGTGACCGCGGCCGATGTAAAGAGCCTCCTTCGGTGAGAGGGCATATTCCTTGCCGTCGACAATCACGACACCGTCGCCCTCGCCGCAGTTCACGACGCCGAGCTCACGGTTGTAGAGGAAATACTTCTCCTTGATAGTCTTGTCGACATCAAGGCCGAGCTCGAGGAAATTCTCCAGCCGAAGGGTCTTTGTCACAGGCATGGCACCGCCATAGATGAAGCGGTCGTAGTGCGAGTAAGTCAGATTGATCTTGTCGGCTTCCATCACCTTTTCCATGACAAAGCGGTCGCGCAGTGTCTGCGTGTCATAATGTTTCACGTCTGCCGGATGGCAAGCCGTCTGAAAGTTCACGCTCTGCTGGGCCTGAACGCCCAGCGCGCCCATAAGCAGGGCCATTGTCAGAAATACGTTCTTCATATTTTTCTGTTTTATTTGTTTTCAGTATGATTTTCCTCACGGACAATGCGCATGCGGTTCCACGCCACCATAGCGATGGTGATGAGGGTGAGCACACCCATGCCAATCCACTTCAGGTATTTCACGCAAGCATAGATGACATAGCCAAATAGCGACGAGGCAAAGTCCATGGCGCCGGCCTCAAAGCCTTCAGGAATCTGGGCGGCCTTGTCCTGTGTGGCCTCATAGACGGTGTTGGCAGCCAGCGTGAAGGCGGGCGCCATATCGGTAACAAAGTAGAGGCCGATGATGACGGCCACCAGACCGACGATGAACGTCTTCACCACATTACCCTTCGTGTAGGGCAGCACCATCACGCAGACATAGAACATGCCGGCCAGCGAGGCCAGCGGCAGGAACTGGTTGCCGACCTTCGACAGGGCGATGGCCAGGATGAGCGTCACGGGGATGAGCAGCAGCGAGACCACCAGCGTCGTCGGATGGCCGATGACGAGGGCGGGCGACATGCCAATGTAGACCTTCTTGCCGTGGAACTTGCGTTTCACCACCTCCTGCGTCTTCTCCGAGATAGGCATCAGACCGTCGATGAACAGGCGCGTGATGCGGGGGATAAGCTCCATCACGGCTCCCATCGTCACACCGAGGAACAGCACCGACTTGACAATGCTCATCACGGCGTCGGTCGTCGAGTCGAAGCCTGCGGCGTAGGCCGAGAAGTGGACCATGTGGTCGAAGTGGGCGGCCAGCCCGATCAGCGCACCCACGATGACGCCCAGCACGAGCGGCTCGCCCAGCACACCGAACTTCTGCTTCAGTCCCTCGGCGTCGATATTGAGCCGCGAAAAACCGGGAATCTTGTCAAGCACCTTGTTGATGCAGATGGCAAACAGCGTAAAGCTCTGGCAGAACGGCTGCGGGATGGAGATGCCTTCCATGTTTTCGTAGTAGCCCTGGAACTTGTCTGCGGTCAGGTCGGCCATGACGAGCGTGACGATATAGCAGCTGATGGCGGCGAAGTAGCCCCACAGCAGGCTCTGCCCCATGACGAAGTAGGCCACGGCGCCGATGAAGGCGAAGTGCCAGTAGTTCCACAAGTCGATGTTGACCGTGCGGGTGCACTTCGTGATGAGCAGCAGGAAGTTGATGCCCAGGCAGATGGGGATGATGAGCGCGCCCACGGCCGTATTGTAGGCCACGGCGGCAGCGGCGGGCCATCCCATGTCGAACACCTTCAGGTCGAGCTGGAAAATCTTCGAGATGGCATCGAGCGGCGTGTTGAAGTTAGTGGTCAGCAGGGCCGTCACGATACCGAGGCCCACGAAGCCGACACCCACATAGAGGCCGCTCTTGAGCGCCTTGCCGAACTTCATGCCGATGCAAAGGCCGATAATCGTAAAGAGGATGGGCATCATCACCGATGCTCCCAAGCTAATGATGTAACTAAAAACTTGTTCCATTTATTTGTCAATTTGTTTGTTTCGGCGTAGATTTTGGTGCAAAAGTACACATTTTTTTTCATATAACATTACGTTTTCCGCAAAACTTTTACTGAAAAAGCCAAATAAACCGCCCTCCCGACGAAGACGCAAAAAGCGAAGAAGCACTCTGCGCCCAGCCGCAAAGGGGCCATGCGCTCGCTGCCCACCAACACTTGTCCAAACGCCAAGTGCCATTTCTCGCATGTAATATAGGGGTATATTACCCTCGAGAAACGCCCCTCCGCAATCATCACTCCTGCCCCGGCCCGATGGAAAAGTAATTCAACATTCTCAAGTTCTTTCGAGCTGTAAGCTGTACGGATGGAAGTCGAACAAAGGACTGGATAAAATTATTTCAATGCCACTGAATACTATTTCAATGCCACTGAAATAATTTTACTGAGCCCATTTTTAAAAGTGGGCTCAATAATTAAAAAACCTGAAATCTTTGGCCGTTCCGATATTTTTTACTATCTTTGCACAGACATAACCTCTGGCATCCTCTTCATGCCAAAATGCTACTGACGACTAAAGCTTCAACAGATATTATTTACACAATAACGTTATTAACTAAAACTATCAAAATGAAAAAACTATTTACTTTATTGATGCTCCTCACGTGCGTTGTGGGGGGGGTAAAAGCTGAAGATATTACCATATTCTCAGCCAAAAACACTGCAACAAGTAACATCTCTTATGAAAGTGAAAAAACAACAGAGATTACATCGAACATTACTGTTTCTGGGGGAAATATGTATGCAGTTAACAATAATACATCTGAGAAAAATCTCCAGACCAGTAACGGTTTCTGCATGACCAACAACAATACATATTTTAAAATTGTGCTCAATCAGGAACTTTCTGTTGGTGATGTTATTAATGTTAAATTTACAGGAGGAACGAGAACAAAAGAGGGAGAAACATATAGCCTTGGCATAATCGTTTCTTCAACAGAAACAACAAATGGAAATGGAGTGACAAGCGATTGTAGTGCTACTTCATCGGATGATACAAGCCTTGGCTCAACATTATCATATACAGTTGTGAGTAATGATGAGTTTGTGGGGAAAACGACACTTTATGTTTATCGAGCATATGGAGCTAACCAATATTTTGATGAATTTAAGATTACTCGCGAAGTCGCTCCTTCTCTCCCCGTCATCACCACTCAGCCTGTTGGAGCCACTTACGCTCCAGATGCTACAGCAACAGCCTTGAGCATTGTTGCCACGGCATCTGCTGGTACGCTAAGCTATCAGTGGTATAGCAATACTACGGAGAGCACCGAGGGCGCTACTGCTATTAGCGGTGCAACAAGTGCTGAATACACTCCCTCAACCACTACTGAAGGAACTACCTATTACTATTGCGTAGTTACTGACACCAATGGTTCTGTCACTTCTGACATTGTGGCCATCAAGGTTACCAATTCAACGGAAGCCATTGTGGGCTATACCGAAGCTATTAACGGAACAAAACTTGACGGACGTGTGCTCACTGGAGCAGAAAACATTACCATTTCAGACCCGTTCTTTGGTTCAAACATCACAAATAATAAAGGTACATCGAAGAATGTTATTATTGACGGAACGACGTATGCAAACACAGACTCTTGGCGCAAGAGTCAGAATGGGACGTATGACGGGCAAAATATAGGCTATACACTCACTGTTACCAGTGGGTACAAGATGAATATTTCGCATGTCAGTGCCCGTATCGCTGTGGCTGACGACACATACACATGGTACGTAGAGATTCTGAATGGTGCAGGCACACAAGTGTGGAAGTCTGGTGAAAAAACATCGAAGAAGACTGGAACTTCTGGCGTGGTTGATGCCGACGTCACCGACAAGACCGCCATCCAAGGCATGACTGGCGATGTGACCGTCAACCTTTGGGTGAAACAGGGCGGTTCCACAAAGTATTTCTCCATCAACTACTTGCAGCTGACTGTTGAAACAGAAGTCGATGAGCGTTCCACATACACAATGACTGTCAGCCAGAATATTGAGGTTGCAGGTACTGTTACACCCGCCGACGGCGCTGAAGTGACCGAAGGCGAGAGCGTTGCCTTCACCGCCACTCCCGTTGACGCCTATAAGTTCGTTAAGTGGACCATTGACGGCGTTGACTACACTGAGAATCCCTATGTGCTGGAGAATGTTAATGCAGCTCACACCGCAGTTGCTACCTTTGCAAAGCGCTACACCGTGACCTATGATCTTGGTGAAGAAGCTGGCACCATAACAAAGGTTCTGAACAATGTGAACCGTGGCAATGGTTACGACGAGAAGTATTCTGCCAATGACGACAGCTACACAATTCCTGCCTACGCCGACAAGTACCTCTATAAGGAGGGCTACGTGTTCGACAAGTGGGTCGACAGTGATGGCAACGAATATGCATCAGGCGAAAAGATTTCTGATTTGACTAAGGACATCACACTGACCCCGTCCTTCAAGGCCACCACTCAGTCACTGGCAAAGAGCCATGCTAATACTGTCGTTGAATGGACGTTTGCAAAGGCTGACATTCTGTTCACCGACTGGCAGAGCAGCACTCAGTATGGTTACTACACGAAGAACGTTGATGTGAATGGCGAGACCATTGCCATCCCGATGACCATCATTGATGGTAAGGTGGGCAACTGGGGACGCAGTGATGCCATCGCACAGACCAACCAGAACACTAAGTTCACCATTCCCGCCATCAGTGGCATGAAGATTGAACTGGCCAATGCCTACACAAATTTCTCGACTACAACCATTGCTGGTTCTACCGAGTATGAAGGAACAGGCACAAAGTCTATCTCTTACACCTACATAGGCACTGATGAGACTATCGACATCGTTATTGGCGAAAGCAATCAGTATCTGAAATCCATCAAGGTGACCTATCCCAAGACTCGTACCTATGTTGACGTGACCGCTGTTGGCTACCGTACGTTTGCCAGCTCGTCAGCCCTTGACTTCACTGACGGTGTGGAAGGTCTGACCGCTTACAGTGCATCGATAGCAGAGAACAAGGTGACGTTCAATGAGATAACTTCTGCCATTCCTGCAGGTGAGGGCATTCTAATTAAGGCAGCTGAGGGTCGATATTACATCCCTGTGGCAGCTACTGCACCCACTGCTATCGATAATGAATTCATCGGCGTGACGGCAGAGACCGCGGTCGAGGGTGCCGGCATCTTCGTACTGCTCAATGGCGAGCAGGGCATCGGCTTCTATCGCACTACGGCCGAGAGCTTCACCGTGGGAGCCAACACGGCTTATCTGCCTGCACAGGCCAGCGCCCGCTCATTCATCGGCCTTGGCGACGACATGACAACGGGCATCGAGCGCGTGGTCACTGCCACAGGGCGCACCGACAGCTTCTACAACCTGAACGGCCAGCGCGTCACTCAGCCCACCAAGGGCCTCTACATCTTCCGTTCAGCCGAAGGGCGCTCACAAGGCAAGAAGTTTGTCAAGTAGTAAATAAGATAACCATTAATTAACATAAAACGTTATGAAGAAGACATATCTATCGCCCGCCACATCGCTCCATCTCGTTGAGATGCAGACCATTCTGGTCGGCTCTGACCTTATCATAGACAACGTGCAAAACCTTGCTGGTGCACCTGAAACCGACGTCACCAGCGGAAACCTCTCGCGTCGCCACAGCATCTGGGACGATGAAGAGCAAGAGGAAGAATAACAAGGCCGAAAAAGCCTGAACATGGAAGACGGCCTGTGCTCAATGGGAGCGCAGGCCGTCTTTACTTTTATGATCGGACAGAAGCCGAAGCAGTTGCGTGTCAGTCCTGATAATAGACCCGCTTGACGCGGTTGGAGACACCCGTGAGCACCTCGTAGGGGATGGTGCCGAGTTCGTCGGCCAGCAGGCTGACGGGCAGGTTTGTGCCGAAGATCTCGACCTTGTCACCCTCCTGGCAGGCGATGTCGGTGACGTCAATGAGGGCCACGTCCATGCAGATATTGCCCACGTACTCAGCCTTTTGCCCATTGACAAGGCAATAGCCGTGGCGGTTGCCCAGGCGCCGGTTGAGGCCGTCGGCATATCCGATGGGAATGGCGGCGATGCGGCTGTCGCGTGTCAGTATGCCCTTGCGGCTATAGCCGACGGTGTCTTCCTTGGGCACCTCGCGAATCTGAAGGATAGTGGTCATCAGTGTCGAGACGGGTATCAGATGGGAGTTGAGCGACGAGCGATGAGCGCTAACGTCCGACGTGAATGCCTTGACGCCATACAGGCCTATGCCGAGGCGGCACATGTCGAGTTGGCGCTCGGGGAAATGCTCGATGCCGGCTGAATTGTCTATATGCCGTAGAATCTTATGCGGGAAGGCGGTCTGCAACTTGCGGCTGGCCTCGTCGAACACTTCGAACTGGCGGGCGGAGAAGGCATCGAAGTCGACGCTGTCGCTGCCCACGAAATGACTGAACACGGAGCGCGGAATGACAGCCTGCTGACGGTGCAGCCGGTCGATGAGGCGGTCGATATCTGTCGGGGCGCTCTCCTCTCCCTTTGCCTCGGTGCCGGTCGAGGTGTTGAATCCCAGTCGGTGCATGCCTGTGTCGAGCTTGATGTGTACGGGCCAGCCCGTGATGCCCTGTGCCCTGGCGGCGCGGATGAGTGCGTCGAGCAGGCGGAAGGAATAGACCTCCGGTTCCAGATCGTAGTCGAACAGCGTCTGGAACGACGACATCTCGGGATTCATCACAATGATGTTCTGCGTGATTCCCGCCCGACGGAGTGCTGCTCCCTCGTCGGCCACAGCCACAGCCAGATAGTCGACGCGGTGGTCCTGCAGAGTCTTGGCTATCTCGACGGCACCGGCCCCGTAGGCGTCAGCCTTGATCATGCACACCATCTTCGTCTCGGGTTTCATGAACGACCGATAGTAGTTCAGGTTGTTGACCACGGCATTCAGGTCGACCTCGAGGATGGTCTCGTGCACCTTCTGTTCGAGCAGTTCGACGATGCGCTCGAAACCGAACGAGCGGGCGCCCTTGAGCAGCACCACCTCATCATGGAGCGAGCGGAACACACCGCTGGCGAGGAACTGGTCGACATCGCGATAGAACCACTTCTGCCCGATGCCGATGCGCTCAGACTGGAGCGACAGTTCAGTGCCGATACCGATGAAACGGTCGACGCCACGCTTCTGAGCCAGATCAGATACCTGCCGGTAGAGCTCGGCCGACGACTCGCCACTTTGGAAGATGTCGCTCAGGATGAGCGTCCGGCGGCGGCCCTGCTGGTCGGGACGTCGCTGCATGAAGTCAAGCGCAATGTCGAGCGACTGCAGGTCGTTGTTGTAGGCATCATTGATCAGCGTCAGCCCGTGCTGGCCCTCCTTCACCTCGAGTCGCATGGCGATGGGTTCCAGCAGCGGCATGCGCTCAGCAATCTGCTCGGGTGTCAGTCCCACATGGAGCGCCGCCGTGGCGCAGGTGATACTGTTCTCGATGGAAGCCTCGTCGATGAAAGGGATGGTATAACTGCCACGCGTACCTTTATATATATATGAAATGCAGGAACCGACGTTCTCTACAAACATAACGGCATTGCGGTCGTAGCGGCTCCACCCGATGCGCTCGCCACGATACTGCGAGCGGCGCATGCAGCGGCTGACGACATCGTCGTCGCTGGGATAAATGATGGCCTCCGTGTCGTAAAAGAGCTGCAGCTTTTCCATGCACTTCTCATCCATCGAACGGAAATTCTCCTGATGAGCGGCGCCGAACGACGTGAACACACCGACCGTCGGCTGGATGATGTCGCGCAGTGACAGCATCTCGCCCGGCTGGCTGATACCGGCCTCAAAAAGGGCGATGCGCGAGTGCTCGTTGAGCAGCCACACGCTGAGCGGCACGCCAATCTGAGAATTATACGAACGGGGCGAGCGCACTACACCGCCCTCGGGTCGGAGCAACTGATAGAGCCACTCCTTCACCCACGTCTTACCGTTGGAACCGGTGATGCCGACGACGGGTATCTGGAACTCGTCGCGATGGCGCTCGGCCAGCCGCTGCAGGGCTGCTAAAGGAGAAGGGACGACGAGGAAGTTTGCCCCCTCCATCCTCCCCCAATCGGAGGGAGTCTTCTCCACCACAAAATTCCTCACACCGCGGCGATAGAGATCTTCGATGTAGCGGTGACCGTCGTTGCGCTGCGAGCGCAGGGCGAAGAACAGCGTCTGTTCGGGGAAGCAAAGTGAGCGGCTATCGGTCAGCAGCCACCCTATCGAGGTCTCAGCCTCGCCGTAGCGGCGCGCCCCAATCAGGGTGGCCACCTTTTCTATCGTATAGGTCATTGGTTCTCTTGATTATAGTTTATGACTATATAACTAAAGTTTTTTCACTGGTTCGCATTGGTACGCGGGTGTCTCACCCGCGAATCGGCCGCAGGTGAAACACCTGCGTACCAATAGTTGACTGCAAAGTTACTGATTATTTTTATTATTCTGAAAAAAATAATCCACAAATTAAACGTCCAATCCGAATAAAACGGAAAAACTTGCGACAGTGCCGCCGTGCAGGCTCTCCAATCCCGGGGGAACGGTACAAAAAACTATTTGCATGTCATGAAAAATTATTTTCATGTCTTGAAAATACATTTTCATGTCTTGAAAAACTATTTTCAAATTTCGACTATAGATATTTGGTATTCTGCCTAAAAAGGTGTAACTTTGCAGGCAAATTCCTGTTTAATATAATTATAAGTTATATGATCTTCTTCTTCAAGACCCCTAACCAGAGCGTGATAGCCACCCAGACAGACCATCAGCTCGACAAATCCGAGGTAGAAAAACTTTGCTGGCTTTACGGCGGCGCACAACTGGCCAGCGCCGACGCGCTCAAGGGCACCTTCATCGGCCCGCGCCGCGAAATGGTCACCCCATGGTCGACCAACGCCGTTGAGATTACCCAGAACATGAACCTGAAGGGGATCAGTCGCATTGAGGAGTATTTTCCTGACAGCCAGGACTTCGACCCCATGCTGCAACGCCGCTACGAGGGGCTGGACCAGGAGATTTTCACCGTCAACATCAAGCCAGAGCCCATCAAATATGTCGACGACCTCGAAGCCTACAACGAGGAGGAGGGCCTGGCCCTCTCACCCGAGGAAATTGACTATCTGCACGGCTTGGAGAAGCAGAACGGTCGCCCGCTGACCGACTCGGAGATTTTCGGCTTTGCACAGATCAACTCGGAGCACTGCCGCCACAAGATCTTCGGCGGCACATTCATCATCGACGGTAAGGAGATGGAATCGTCTCTATTCCAGATGATTAAGAAGACAACTCAGGAGAATCCCAACAAGATTCTCTCGGCTTACAAGGATAATGTGGCCTTCGCACAGGGGCCCGTCGTGGAACAGTTCGCCCCGCAGGACCAGTCGACGGCCGACTGGTTCCAGGTGAAGGATATCGAAAGCGTCATCTCGCTGAAGGCCGAGACGCACAACTTCCCCACCACCGTGGAGCCTTTCAACGGCGCTGCCACAGGCACCGGCGGCGAAATCCGCGACCGCATGGGTGGCGGCACCGGCTCGTGGCCCATCGCTGGCACGGCTGTGTATATGACGGCCTATCCGCGCATCGACAGTGGCCGCGAGTGGGAGAATATCCTGCCTGTGCGCGAATGGCTTTACCAAACGCCCGAGCAGATACTGATCAAGGCCTCAAACGGCGCCAGCGACTTTGGCAACAAGTTCGGCCAACCGCTCATCTGCGGCTCTGTCCTCACCTTCGAGCATCAGGAGAACAGTGTGTGTTGCGATTCAGTCGCAACACCCCCCACGAAATACGCCTACGACAAGGTCATTATGCTGGCCGGCGGCGTCGGCTACGGCGCCAAGCGCGACTGCCTGAAGAAAGAGCCCCAACAGGGCAACAAGGTCGTCGTTGTCGGTGGCGACAACTATCGCATCGGCCTCGGCGGCGGCTCCGTATCATCGGTCGACACGGGTCGCTACACCAGCGGCATTGAGCTCAACGCCATCCAGCGTGCCAACCCTGAGATGCAGAAGCGTGCCTACAACCTCGTGCGCGCCCTCTGCGAGGAGGACGTCAATCCCGTCGTCTCCATCCATGACCACGGTTCGGCCGGCCACCTGAACTGCCTCAGCGAACTCGTCGAGGAATGCGGCGGCCGCATCGACATGGCCAAGCTGCCCATCGGCGACCCGACGCTCTCGTCGAAGGAAATTATTGCTAACGAGAGCCAGGAGCGCATGGGACTGCTCATCGACGAGAAGCACATCGACCACGTGCGCCGAATCGCCGAGCGCGAGCGAGCCCCGTTGTACGTGGTCGGCGAAACCACCGGCGACGCCCACTTCTCGTTCGTTCAGGCCGACGGTGTGAAGCCTTTCGACCTCGATGTCGCCCAGATGTTCGGCCATTCGCCGAAGACCGTCATGCGCGACAGCACTGTTGAGCACCACTATGCCCCCGTGGAGTATAGTGTGGGCAGCGACTCTCCCACTGCCATCAACGAATATCTGGAGCGCGTCCTCCAGCTTGAGGCCGTCGCCTGCAAGGACTGGCTGACCAACAAGGTCGACCGTTCCGTGACGGGTAAGATTGCTCGCCAGCAGTGTCAGGGTGAGATTCAGCTGCCGCTCAGCGACTGCGGTGTCGTTGCCCTCGACTATCGCGGCCATCGCGGCATCGCTACTGCCATCGGCCATGCCCCGCAGGCCGGACTGGCCTCGCCTCAGGCTGGCAGTATCCTCTCCGTAGCCGAAGCCCTGACCAACATCGTCTGGGCACCGCTCGAAGGCGGCCTCGACGCCATCTCGCTTTCAGCCAATTGGATGTGGCCCTGCCGTTCGCAGGAGGGCGAGGACGCCCGTCTCTACAGTGCCGTCAAGGCCTTGAGCGACTTCTGCTGCGACTTGCAGATCAATGTGCCTACGGGTAAAGACTCGCTCTCGCTCTCGCAGCAATATCCTAACGGTGAGAAAATCATATCTCCGGGCACGGTCATCGTCTCGGCCGGTGCTGAGGTGAGCGACATCCGCAAGGTTGTCTCGCCCGTACTGGTCAACGACAAGCATGCCTCGCTCTACCACATCGACTTCTCGTTCTGCGAGCAGCGACTCGGCGGCTCGGCCTTTGCACAGAGCCTTGGCCGCGTGGGCGACGACGTGCCCACCGTCTGCAACGCTGAATATTTTGCCGACGCCTTCAATGCCGTGCAGGAGCTTATCCGCCGCGGATGGATTATGGCCGGCCACGACATCTCGGCCGGCGGTCTCGTCACCACTCTGCTCGAAATGACTTTCGCCAACAGCATCGGCGGTCTGCACATCAACCTGCACGACCTCGGCGCCGACGGCGACATCGTCAAGGCACTCTTCGCCGAGAACCCCGGTATCGTCATCGAGGTCAGCGACGAGCACAAGATTGAGTTCAAGGAATTCATGGAGGACAACGGCATTGGCTATGCCAAGATCGGCTATCCCGTCGAAAACAGCCGCACGCTCGTCATCAAGACCGACGACCAGGAGTTGACCTTCGACATCGACCACCTGCGCGACGTCTGGTATAAGACCAGCTATCTGCTCGACCGCCGCCAGAGCTTCAACGGCAAGGCCCTCGAGCGCTTCGAGAACTACAAGCAGCAGCCCGTGGAAATCAAATTCCCCCACGGTTTTCAGGGAACACTCGCCCAGTACGGTCTCAACCCAGACCGATGGAAAAACAATGGTCAATCGACAATCAACAATGGTCAATCACCTAAGGCTGCCATCATCCGCGAAAAGGGCACCAACGGCGAGCGAGAGATGGCCTATTCGCTCTATCTGGCTGGCTTCGACGTGAAGGACGTCATGATGACCGATCTCATCACGGGCCGCGAGACTCTCGACGAGGTGAGCCTCATCGTCTTCTGCGGCGGTTTCTCCAACAGCGATGTGCTTGGTTCGGCCAAGGGCTGGGCTGGTGCCTTCCTCTACAACCCCAAGGCCAAGGAGGCCCTCGACCGCTTCTATGCCCGCAAGGACACGCTCTCATTGGGCATCTGCAACGGCTGTCAGCTCATGATTGAGCTCGGCCTCGTCGGAGCCAAGGGCGCAAGGATGCTCCACAACGACTCGCATAAGTTCGAGAGCGAATACATCGCCCTGCAGATTCCCGAGAACCGTAGCGTCATGTTCGGTTCGCTCAGCGGCTCAAAGCTCGGTCTGTGGGTGGCTCACGGCGAAGGTAAGTTCTCGCTGCCTGAAAGCGAGGAGAGCTACAACGTTGTCGCAAAGTACAACTACCATGGCTATCCCGCCAACCCGAACGGCTCGGATTACGACGTGGCCGGTCTCTGCTCGGCCGATGGTCGTCATCTCTGCATGATGCCCCACCTTGAAAGGGCCATCTTCCCCTGGCAGTGCGCCTGGTATCCTCGGAACCGCCGCATGGACAAGGTGACCCCGTGGATTGAGGCGTTCGTCAATGCCCGCAAATGGATTGAACAGCAATGAGTATCTACGGACAGGCATTCACCACGTTCTTCAAGATTGGCATGTTCACCCTCGGCGGTGGATATGCCATGATTCCCATTATCGAGACCGAGGTGGTCGACAAGCGCAAATGGGTCAGCAAAGAGGAATTTCTCGACCTCATCGCCATCGCACAGAGCTGTCCGGGCGTTTTTGCCATCAATATCAGCACGTTCATCGGCTATAAACTGCGGCGTGTCCGCGGAGCACTGGCTTGTGCCGTGGGAACTGCCCTACCCTCGTTTCTCATCATCCTGCTGATTGCCATGTTCTTCCATCAGTTTGAGGACAACCCCGTCGTGGCTGCCATTTTCCGTGGCATACGGCCAGCCGTGGTCGCCCTCATCGCCGTGCCGACATTCAATCTGGCACGCTCAGCCAAGATTTCGTGGGCCAACTGCTGGATTCCCATCGGTGGCGCACTGGCCATCTGGCTGATGGGCGTCTCTCCTATTCTGATTATTCTGCTGGCCGGCATCGGCGGCTATATTTACGGAACCTATATAAAGCCAACAGAATGATCTACCTTTATCTGTTCATCACATTCTTCGAGATAGGCCTCTTCGGCTTTGGCGGGGGCTACGGCATGCTGTCGCTCATCCAGCACGAGACAGTTGAGCACTGGCACTGGCTGACCTCGGCACAATTCACCGACATTGTGGCCGTCAGCCAGATTACGCCTGGTCCTATCGGCATCAACTCAGCCACCTACTGCGGCTATGCGGCCTGCCACAACGCCGGCATGTCCATGTCGATGTCGGTGCTGGGCTCCGTGGTGGCCACGACGGCACTCGTTCTGCCGTCGCTCATTCTGATGATACTCATCGCCAAGCTCTTCATGAAATACATGAAGACTCCGTCAGTGCAAAGTATCTTCACCGGCCTGCGCCCCGCCGTGGTCGGTCTGCTGGCCGCCGCCACGCTGCTGCTCTGCACGAAGGAGAACTTCTCATCGCCTTCAGAGAACGGCTGGCAGTTCTGGATCAGCGTGGCCATCTTCGTGGCTACGTTCATCGGCACCAAGCTATTCAAAATCAACCCCATCAAGATGATTCTCATGGCAGGCTTTGCCGGTCTGCTCCTTCTCTACTAACCATCACAAAAAAAAATGAAACGACTTCTCGTCCTACTGTCCTATATGGCGGCATATCATGCCGCCCAAGCCCAGCCACAAGGTCCTCGCCGCCCTTACCACCGACGGATGGCCTTTGTAACCGACACGGTGATGGTGCACGACCCCGTCATGGCCTACGAACGAAGCACCTACTACCTGCTTTCAACCGGCGTAGGACTGCAGTGGGCCACGTCGAAGGACCGTCGGTCATGGGTGGTTCAGTCGACGCCCTTCATTGAGAACATTCCGCAATGGACACAGGATTCCGTGCCAGGTTTCCGCAATCACGTCTGGGCGCCCGACATCCTGCGCTGGCACGACCGCTGGTGGATGGCTTACAGCTGCTCTACGTTCGGCAAGAACACTTCAGCCATCGGGCTCATGACAGCCGACCGCCTCAACGGACAATGGCAGGACAAGGGCTGCATCGTGGCCTCGCGTGAAAAGCGCGACGACTGGAACGCCATCGACCCGGCTTTCATCATCGACGACAACGATCAGCCATGGCTGACATGGGGATCCTTCTGGGACGGCATTCAGATGGCCCGACTCGACACTACGATGCATCTGGCCTCACGACCTGTAACCATAGCTCGCCGCCATCGTCCCGGCGACCCCAATGCTGCGGAGAACCCTACTTCAAAGTTTGCCGGGCGCAACGCCATCGAGGCGCCTTTCATCCTGCGCCATGGCGACTACTATTATCTCTTTGTGTCGTGGGATTACTGCTGTCGTGGTGCCAAGAGCAACTACCGCGTGGCTGTCGGTCGTTCCAAGCGTGTTGACGGCCCCTACGTCGACCGCGACGGCCGCGACATGCTCAATGGTGGTGGAACGCTGTTCATCGAAGGCGACAAACTAGAGTTTGAGGCTGCCGGCCACTGCGCAGCCTACGACCTGCCAAACGGCGAGTCAATTTTCATCTGTCACGGCTACAGCACCCGCCACAACGGGCAGTCGATTCTCATTGAGAAGCCCATTGTCTGGACTGCCGACGACTGGCCTACACTATAAACTTCAGCGACCGGTGTAGAAATCTGTCATGCGGACAATGGCACGCGTACAGACGGGGCAGAAAAGCTCCACCTCATTGATTTTCATCCGACACTCCTGACAAGGGCGGAAGACGCCCTTCGACTGATAGCCGCCACCCTCGTAGACGCCGACACGCTGGGTGGCGGCATTGAGTTGCTGTCGTTCCTTCTCGGATTTGATGTTGCGATAGTCGGGAATATTTTGCGGAAGTGTCGGCACGGGCGTCCCTTCGGGCAGCATGTCGGCCCATTTGCTCTGGAAATCGACAAGCGTGGTCAGGTTGGGCTCCCATGGTTCTGTGTCGGCGGGATACATGCTCTCGTAAGCGTCGTCGTAGAAATATTCGTCGCCAAGTCCAGCATAGCCATGTCCGAACTCATGCACCAAAACCTGCTTGAAGGTCGGATGGTCGGACGTCGTCACCGTGAGATGGTTGTAGATGCCGCCGCCCCCGTAGGTCGACGAATTGACCAGCACGATAATGATTTCGAAAGGCACGTCGGACAGCAGATCGTAGATGCGGTGAACGTCTTGCGACATGAGATAGCGGTCAGAGTAGAACGTGTCGTAATGCGTGCCGGCCGCCGTGCGCCGCCACTGCCCCAGATGGGGTATGCTGGGACCGCTGTCGAGCGACGGGCTGGCCACGGCGACGACGTTGAAACGCTGCTTCAGCGACGTGAAAGGCTCATGGTCAAAGAGCGCATCCGCCACACGCTGGCAGTCGTGATAGAACTTTCCCATTTCCATCTCCGAATATCCCTCGGCCACGATAGCCAGGTCGACGCAATTGACGATGTCGAGGCTGTCCCGTCCCTGCCATATATAATAATATGGTATATCATTGTGGGGCACCCGCCGGATCAGGATGTCAGCCGGATCCAGAGTGTGGGTCAGCTCGGCAACCACCCTGTCATGGAAGTCGGTCAGCGTCACCGTGACGTTAATTTTCCGCTTGGGAAACGGCACGTTGTAGCTGGTCTCGAAGGCCTTGCGCACCCGAGTAGCCTCCTCTGTAGCCTGCCACTCCTGAAATAATGTCGAGAACGTATGGACGTAGACGACCTCCCCGCTGTCGTGGTCCTTGAGAGTCAACTGGCCGTTGCCCCTCAAGGGCACTTCCGCCAGCCTCTCCCTGCGACCGGCCCAAGGCGAAGTGCGGCAGGCCTGTCCAAAGAATATCTCCTGCGTGCGGTTGTTGCCGGCAAAGATATAGTCCAACCGCAGGGTCGTACCATCGAAATAATCATCAAAACGCTGTGCCTCAGCACTGACAATCAAGCCCGTCAAGGCAATCAAGACAAATAATGCTCTTTTCATTGGTTATCGATTGTTTTCGAGTACAAAGGTACTAAAAATAGTTGGATTTTGCTTAAATAATTCTAATTACTATTGACTTTTTGTGTTTTTTCCCATCAGTTAAGTAAATTTGCACACGATTTATTATATAACTAAAACTTCTGAAGTATGAAAAAGAACGTAGTATTGATAGGAATGGCCGCCGTTGCCCTGATGATGAGCAGCTGCGCAAGTAAGAAGGACCTCGTGGCCTGTCAGGACGAGAACAAAGCCCTGAGCAGCTCGCTGATGTCAACCAAGGAGGACCTGGCCGGCAAGAACGCCCGCATCACCAGCCTTGAGGAGCAGCAGAAAGGCCTGCAGCAGGCCCTGAAAGCCGCCGAAGCCAAATACGCCAAACTGCAGGAGAGCCTCGACAAGAGTCTGTCGAATGCTTCGCAGAACAACATCTCGATTGAGAAGCTGGTCGACCAGATCAACGAATCGAACCAGTACATCCGCCACCTGGTGGAGGTGAAGTCGAAGAGCGACTCGCTGAACATGGTGCTCACCAACAACCTGACCCGCTCGCTCTCGAAGGAAGAACTGAAGGAGGTCGACGTTCAGGTGCTGAAGGGCGTCGTCTACATCTCGCTGGCCGACAATATGCTCTATGAGAGCGGCAACTACACGATCAACGCCCGTGCAAGCGAGACGCTGTCGAAGATTGCAAAGATCATCAAGGACTATAAGGACTACGACGTGCTCATCGAAGGCAACACCGACAACGTGCCCATCACGCGCGAGAACATCCGCAACAACTGGGACCTCTCGTGTCTGCGTGCATCGAGCGTCGTGCAGGAGCTGCAGACGAAGTACGGCGTCGACCCGAAGCGCCTGACCGCCGGCGGCCGCGGTGAGTACAACCCCCTGCAGTCGAACGACACCGAGCTGGGCAAGCAGCGCAACCGCCGCACCCAGATTATCATTACCCCGAAGCTCGACGAGTTCATGGAACTCATCGGCGAGGCTCCTGAGACTGACAAGTAATCA
>FLNY01000762.1_pt1 | contig 20348 bp, 17 predicted proteins | sample 1140381 | NCBI WGS metagenome assembly FLNY01 (sample SAMEA3878172, study PRJEB12797) | bioreactor metagenome | biome: Moose rumen | place: Sweden | collected 2011-10
CGAACAGTGCGCTGGGGAGACGGGACATGTCCCTGATGGAACCGAGGTTCTTCTCCAGCTTTGCACGCTGACGCTCCACCTGGAGACGCTCACGCTTTGCGAGCTTCTCGAAGGTGCCATCTTCCTTCATCTTGTCGATGGTGTTCATTTTCTTGACGGCCTTGCGGATGGTGGGGAAGTTTGTGAGCATTCCACCGGGCCAGCGCTCGGTCACTGAAGGCATGCCGACGGCCGCGGCCTTCTCTGCCACGACGTCTTTTGCCTGTTTCTTGGTGGCGACGAACAGGATCTTCCTGCCGCTGCGGGCAAGGTCCTTTACAAATTCTGCCGCCTCGTCTGTCTTGACGACGGTCTTGTGCAGGTCTATGATATGGATTCCCCCGCGCTCCACGAAGATATAGGGAGCCATTTTGGGGTTCCACTTGCGGGCAAGGTGGCCGAAGTGGGTGCCTGCATCAAGGAGTTCCTGAAAATTAGTTCTTGACATGGGTTGTTGTTTCTTTTTTTAAACTCATTCATCAATCCGAAGTAGCAGTCAGTACTGGTCTCCGGGATTTTTTCGCGGCCCGGCAATCCGTCTTGCAGCCGGGAAGATTCTCATCCTCACCTGGATCTCAGGATTTTTCTACCAAAGCCGTGCATAACGTAAAGTTCCAGACAGGTTAACGTTTACTGAACTGGAAGCGGCGGCGTGCGCCAGGCTGACCGGGTTTCTTGCGCTCCACCTCGCGTGAATCACGGGTGAGGAAGCCGGCGGCCTTGAGGGCGGGACGATAGGCTTCGCTGTCTACCTCGCAAAGTGCGCGGGCGATTCCAAGGCGAACGGCCTCTGCCTGACCCTTAGTGCCACCACCAGCAAGGGTGACCTTGATGTCAAACTGACCTGCTGTACCGGAGACCTCGAGGGCCTGGTTGGCGATGTACTGGAGAGTGCCTTCCTTGAAGTACTCTTCCATGGGGCGTCCGTTGATTTCGAACTTGCCGGTGCCGGGTACAACATAAACACGAGCGACGGCCTCTTTACGTCTTCCAAGGGCGTGTTTTTGTTCCATGTGCTCTGTTTAGATTTCGTTAAAGTTAATGGTTCTGGGTTTCTGGGCCTCGTGCTTGTGAGAAGGGCCAGCATAAACGTAGAGGTTGTTGATGAGCTTGTCTCCAAGACGGTTCTTGGGGAGCATGCCACGAACAGACCTGCGGATGAGTTCCTCGGGCCTTGATGCAAGGATCTGCTTGGGCGTGGTGAAGCGCTGTCCGCCGGGATATCCGGTGTAACGCGTGTAAACGCGGTCTGTCATCTTCTTGCCGGTAAGACGGATCTTCTCTGCGTTGATGACAATCACGTTGTCTCCACAGTCCACGTGCGGCGTGAAGCCGGGCTTGTTCTTGCCGCGGATGATAAGGGCAAGACGGGAAGCCAGACGACCGAGCGGGATGTCTGTTGCATCAATGACGAGCCACTCCTTGTTCACAGTTGCTGCATTGAGCGAGACTGTTTTGTAGCTAAGTGTGTCCACTGTCTTGATTATTAATGGTTTAACATAAAAGTTGCGATCCCCCTTCATTCAGAGGGACCGCAAAGGTACGTATTTTTGGGGAAAATACCAAAAATTCTTGGGCTCAGCGCAGGCAAAGTTCAACGCCGTGACTCTCGCCGGCAATCCAGATTGTATCGCCCTCGCGGAACACTTCGTCGGGCCCGGGGTTGGTTATCACTTTGTCTCCCCGCTGGATGCTTATGACCATGCAGCCGTACCGGCGCATCGAGATGTCACGCAGGCTCTTTCCAACGTATAGGGAATCGGCCCCCAGGGTGGTTTTCTCAACGGTGAAAGACTGCTTCTGAGGCGCCGCCACCTCTTCCGTCCCCTCCTCCATGAGGGCCTTGAAGCTTGCAATCTGTTCGCTTGTGCCGACGGCCAGGATTCTGTCTCCAGGGTAGATTACCTCGTCGCCGCCGGGGATAAGGATGCTGCGGCTTCCCCGCTCAATCTTAACTATGTTTGCACCGCTCCTGTGGCGGAAAGGAAGCTCCCGGAGGGTTTTGCCCACAAAATCGGAATCGGCCGATATCACTATGGGCTCGAGATGCACGTCGTAGCCGCCCAACTCCCTGCTGAGGGAAGTGCGCACCGGTTCCCTTTCCATGCGAAGCCGCTCCTTTTCATTGAAGTTGGTCATGAAACGTTTCTCCAGAAGGGAATCGCTGCGGATGGCCCTTCTTCCATAAACAACCACCGCAAACAGCGCCAGGAAGATGAGAAGTACGCTCACGAAGCTGAGCGGGAAATAGCCGGAAATCACAATTATGAACGCGCCTGCGACCAGTGCCGCCCTCAGAAGGAAAATGGACGTTACCGGCCAGATATTGGACTCCTTTGCCAGCAGCAGCCTGTGGATGGATTCCTTCATGGGGGCCGAATTGACCACGAAGCCCGCCGCAAACGGGACAAGCGCCGCCAGCGTGATGATGCATGAGAGAGCGCTCACCGCCACGGGCGACCAATGTGAAAACATGCGGTCGAAAAGCGGATGCAGCCATGCCGATGAAGCAATCATGATGGCAATCATGGGCACACCGTACAGCGTCATCCTGAGCCCAAGCGAAGTGAGCAGAGTCTTCCACTCGCTCTTTTCGGCGGCCCCGCTCTCCTTCCTTTCGCCGGGTTTGGGATCCAGCCTGGCAATGACGGACGGCGGCAGCACCTTGTAAAGCCAGGCCGATACCGGCGTCCCCGCCTTTATCATGTACGGGGTAAGGAATGTAGTTATTACCGACACCGAGATGATTACCGGATATATGAATCCGCGCAGCACCCCCAGAGACACGCCAAGGCTAGCAATGATAAAGGAGAATTCTCCCAGTTGCGGGAAGCTGAAGCCCGCATGCACAGAATTCTCCACTCCCTGCCCTGCCAGAAGGCCTCCCAGAGTGGAAGACAGCAGCAGGCCTGCCATGGCCACCGCCGTCAGAAGCAGGATGATACCCCAGTACTGCGCAATGATTGCCGGGTCTATCATCATGCCCACAGACACGAAGAATATAGCTCCGAAAAGATCCTTAATGCCTCCAGTGAGCTTGATAATACGTTCGCTTTCAACCGTTTCGGCAAGCAATGATCCCATTAGAAACGCTCCCAGGGCCGACGAGAACCCCGCAAAGTTTGCAAGCGCCACCATGCCGAAGCACAAACCTATGCTCACGATGAGAAGAATCTCGTCCGTAAGGTAGCGTTTTGCCTTTTTGAGGAGCGTGGGCAGCACATAAATGCCCACCACGAAGCACAGAATGAGGAAAAATACCAGTTTCGCTATTCCGAATACCATCTCCTTGCCTGCCGACTGGCTTGATACCGCCATCGTGGAAAGCAGCACCATCAGAAGGACGGCGATGAGGTCTTCGACGACAAGACAGCCGAATATCATGGACGCCCAGGGCTTGTCCCGGAGTCCCATGTCCGTATATGCCTTAAGGATGATAGTTGTGGAAGACATTGACATCATTCCTCCCAGGAATATGCTCTCCATCATGGTCCAGCCCATGGCGTTTCCGGTCACTATGCCCGTGATGAACATGCAGATGCATATTGTTACGGCCATTATGAGGGCTGTACTGCCCACCTTGAGGAGTTTCTTTACGCTGAACTCCAGTCCCAGCGAGAACAGCAGGAAAATGATGCCAATCTCGGACCACTGGCTCACCGCCTCGGTGCTTGTGAGCTGCGGCAACAGGCCAAGATGCGGCCCCACAAGGAAGCCGGCGATTATGTATCCCAGTATGAGCGGCTGCTTTAGAGCCTTGAATATGAGAGTAAACACCCCTGCGGCAATGAGAATTACCGCGAGGTCCGTTACAAGATGTACTTCTTCCGACATAGCTTTTTACAGGGTATAGCCGCCACATTCACGACTATACCCTGCAAAGTTAATAAAAAGACTGTTTACGATTTAAAACGTATAACCCAACTTTGGCCCTATACTGAAATATACTTTTTCGTGTGAGGTCTTATTATACTCAAATCTCGCGGGTTGAACATCCAAAAACACGCCGAATGAAAGTGCCCCTCCATGTCGGCCTATCTTTCGCGACATGCCAAGATCCAAAGAGCCGAATATTCTGTTTTTGATAACAAGAGTATTGTCAAGATTCTTCAAATACTCATATTCAGATAAATCTACATCCTCCTCTCCATACATCATTCTTCCCTCGGGAAACAATGCAAATGGATCTATATGATAGCTAATCGTAGAGTTTTTGAAAAACGCATATCCTAATTGCATCGAAACAAAAGGTGTCCACTTTTTTCCCGAGAGAAAATTATATCGGCCATAAAAGAAAGCCCTGAAGGACTGGTAATTCTTGCCCCAAATATAAACATTTTCTATATTGCTTGGAAGAAGTGGTTGACCTGCATATCTATAACCGAGACCGACTCCCGCAGAAAAGTGTTCATCTATCTTATATCCTGCCGACAAATCCAACTTGTAACTATTCAGAGTCTCTTCCCCCAGCCCTATACCGTATGCGGCACTCGCTCCAAATTCATACTTCTTTACCTCCTGCGCGGTCAGGCTCTGCGAAAGGGCCAGACATAATGTGATAAACAATAGAAAACGTTTTTTCATTTTGTAATAAAAATCTTTTAAATAGAATTAATTTCTAATTAGAATATCCAAAACCATACCAATCGTCAGGATTATCGCTACCGAAAGATTCCTGAACCACAGTACGGATGGTCAATGCCATCGCAAGATTTTCTCCAGCACCATCTCCGTTATTCATATCAAGCAATGCATCCACACTTGATGATCACAATCCATATACCCCTTCCACATCGGGAGCTTCGCCGCCCCAGCGGGAGGCAACGTAGTCAAGCGTGCGGAATATTTCCTCCGGGTCTTTGGAGGTGACGAGTTTCATGCGGGTTTCCTTGAAGTCCCTCAGTCCCTTGAAATAGCAGGAAAGGTGACGGCGCATTTCATAAACGCCCGTCACCGGACCTTTTAGGTCCAGAGACAGCTGAAAATGGCGTTTGGCGAGCGCTACGCGGTCTTTTACGCTCATCGGCGGCAGCTCTTCCCCCGTATCCAGAAGGTGGCGAATCTCCGTGAAAATCCACGGATGGCCGAAGGATGCGCGCCCCACCATGATGCCATCCACGCCATACTTGTCAAAGGCCTCCTTGGCCTTCACGGCGGAATTTATGTCTCCGTTCCCAATGATGGGGATGTGCATTCGGGGGTTGTCCTTCACCTGCCCGATAAGCGTCCAGTCGGCCTCGCCCTTGTACATCTGGCTGCGCGTGCGGCCATGAATGGTGAGGGCCGATATCCCCGTGTCCTGCAGCCTTTCGGCAAGGTCCACTATAATCTTTGAATTCTCGTCCCAGCCAAGGCGCGTTTTTACAGTCACTGGCTTTTTCACGGCCTCAACGATGGCCTTTGTGATGGCTACCATCTTGTCCGGCTCCTTCATCATGCCGCTCCCTGCGCCGCGGCCGGCAATCTTGGAGACGGGACAGCCGAAGTTGATGTCTATTATGTCGGCCCCGTGGCCTCCGGCAAGCTCTGCGGCCCTTTCGGCCATCCTGGCAGCATCCACCATGGCCTCAGGGATGCTGCCGTAGATTTGCACGGCAACTGGCGCCTCCGCCTCGAGGGTGCGCATTTTGGCGATGGTTTTCTCCACATCACGCACGAGGCCGTCGGAAGAGACGAACTCCGTTGTGACCATGGCGGCGCCCGCCTCCCTGCAAAGGATGCGGAAACTGGCGTCCGTCACGTCCTCCATGGGCGCCAGCGTCACGGGACGGTAACCAAGGTCTATGCCGCCAATTTTCACGAAAATAACTAAAATAAAGTCTCCGAGTAGCCCCCGTTAATCTTGGACAGGATAATTGACATATACTCCGCCTCCTCCTCTGCCGACAGGAATGCTGCGTCCACAGGGATGTAGAACAGGCGTTTGCGGATTGCTTCCGGAACCCTTGCAGGCGGTATGTCCCTGAGGCGCTGTGCATCCTTTTCCGTTGTCATGAGACATGCCGTAGGGAATTCTCTTATGGCAGATGAAATTTTATGGATGTCGCCTCTTGAGAACCTGTGATGGTCTCTGAAGCCGAGCCTTTCAACTATCTTGTAAGTATCTGACAGATAGTTTCTCAGCGGAGCGTCATCTGCTATCCCTGTAACAAGGACAAGTCTCTGGGAGTAAATATAATGGGAATCTCCCTCCGGAAAAACTGGCAGAGGCGCCCCATATTTGATGGTGGTGAAAAACAGTCTCTGGTCTTCACGAAGTTTGAGGTTTTCCTTCCATACGCGGCGGGACCAGTCGTCAAGCCATTCGGGACACTTGGTCACTATTACGACGTCTGCCTTGCCGATGCGGGAAGGAAGGTCACGAAGCCTTCCCCACGGCAGGAGATGGTCCTCATGAAGGGGCCGGTTGCAGTCTATAAGTACTGTGCTGAGCGAAGGGATGATTTTGCGGTACTGGAAGGCGTCGTCAAGGATAATGACATCGGCAGCAGGAAAGTCCTTGTCGATACATTTCTTTGGCGCCTGCTCCGGATGACAGAGGATATGGCAACCCCTCACGCGGTTTTTGTCTACGGCAACGGTCACTGCGGGAAACTTCCCTGCAATCTGCACTGGTTCGTCTCCGTATATGCGGGCGCTGGCGTCCCTGATGGGAACTTTCTGGAACCCCCTGGACTTGCGCTTGTAGCCCCGGGAAAGCACCGCGATATTCTTGTATGCCCAGCCTGTTTTGAGAAGGAATCTGAGGAGGTACTCCACATGGGGTGTTTTCCCCGTCCCGCCCACTGCAATGTTTCCTATGCAAAAAGTTGGAACTTCCGCTTCAACGGATTTTTTCCAGCCCCTGTCGTAAAACAAATGCCTTATGGAAAGAATCAACTTGTATATCATTACATTGAGAGCACGTTAAGAACAGCAATGAGTTCCTGATTGATGGGTTTGTCCATCTTGATGGCCCGGGAAATTGGAACATAGACAATCTCGTCGTTCTTGATGCCCACCATCACGTTGCGCTGGCCTTCCATGAGGGCCTCTATTGCCGCATATCCAAGGCGGGAAGCCAGGATGCGGTCGTATGCGCTGGGAGTGCCGCCGCGCTGCAGGTGCCCCAGGATTGTCACCTGAGCATTCATCTGCGGATATTCCTTCCTCACGCGCTCTGCATAGTACATCGCTCCGCCATGGCCGTCCTTATGTGATTCGCTCACAAGGACTATTGCGCTGTTTTTGCTCTTGCGCTTGCCTCGGGCGATGAATTCGGCAAGCTGGTCCACGTCCGTCTTGCCTTCGGGGATGATGGCTGCCTCCGCACCGGAAGCGATGGCGCTGTTCTGAGCGAGGAAGCCGGCGTCACGCCCCATAACCTCGATGAAGAAGACGCGGTCGTGGGAGTTTGCCGTATCACGAATCTTGTCCACGCATTCAACAATGGTGTTGAGCGCACTGTCGTAGCCGATGGTGGAGTCTGTGCCGTAAAGGTCGTTGTCTATGGTGCCTGGCAGGCCGATGATGGGAATGTCGTACTCCCTTGCGAAGAGCTGCGCGCCCGTGAGGGAGCCGTTGCCGCCAATCACCACGAGGGCGTCGATACCGGCCTCCACCATGTTTTCATAGGCCTTCTTTCTTCCTTCGGCCTCCATGAAAGCCCCGCAGCGGGCGGTTTTGAGGATGGTTCCGCCCCTCTGTATGGTGTTGGAAACGGAAGAAGACGTGAATTTCACGAATTCATTTTCTATGAGGCCCTGATATCCGCGCATGATGCCTATGACGTTCATGTCGTGGAAGCGGGCTGCACGGGTGACGGCCCTAATGGCTGCATTCATTCCGGGGGCGTCTCCGCCCGATGTGAGAACTCCGATGGTTTTGATGTGTCTTTCCATATTGCGTCTAATTTTCCATAACCCTGTTCTGAACACGGACACTCTCGTCGTGTATGGCCTCGAATATGGCCTTTACGGCTTCCCTCGAGAGGCCAAGCGCTTCGCCCTTGCGGCAGGCGTCCTCCAGAACCTGCTCCCACCTTCCTGCCTGAAGGATTGCCACATTGTGCTCTCTCTTGTATGAGCCTATGAGGCGGCTCACGGCTGCGCGGTCGGAGAGGAGCCTCAGAAGACCCTCGTCAATGACGTCAATGCGTGCGCGGAGGGCGTCTATCCCCTCTTTGTATGCTTCATTCTCAGATGTGTTGTCCCTTATCACGAGACTCTCCAGAAGGGTTTGAAGGTCCCGCGGAGTGAGCTGTTGCTTTGCATCGCTCCATGCGCAGTCCGGGTTGCAGTGACTCTCCACCATAAGCCCGTCAAGGCCCAGGTCCATGGCGCGCTGCGACAGTTCCTGAAGGTACTTCCTGTCTCCCGCCATGTGCGAAGGATCGGCAAAAAACGCCATCTGGGGATAACGGGTGCGCAGTTCGATGGCAATCTTCCAGCCCGGGTCGTTGCGGTAGGGAATGGCGGCCGATGTTGAGAATCCGCGGTGCACGACGCCAAGCTTCTTTATTCCGGCGCGGTTGAGCCGCTCCAGGGCGCCTATCCAGAGATCGAGGTCCGGGCTCACGGGATTCTTCACGAGGACGGGAATGTCCGTTCCGGAGAGAGCATCGGCAATTTCCTGCATCAGGAAGGGATTTGCGCTTGTGCGGGCACCAACCCAGATGATGTCCACCCCGTATTTTATGCACTCCAGGACGTGTTTTTCAGTTGCCACCTCCGTGCATATCTTCATGCCCAGTTCCTGCTTCACGCGGCGAAGCCACTTGAGCCCCTCGGAGCCCACTCCCTCGAAAGAGCCCGGGTGCGTGCGCGGTTTCCATATGCCCGCCCGGTAAACATGAATTCCGAAGGCATTGAGCCCGCGGGCCGTTTCCATAACCTGCTCCTCCGTCTCCGCGCTGCACGGGCCCGCTATGCACATGGGCCGCGGGAGCGTGAAGAACCCCCACTCGGTTCCGGGGATGATATCCATTTCGTGACTCATAACTCTCTCTCTTTCAGTTCTTTCCTTACTGCACCCGTGCACTTTGCGGTGCACCGGTGGAGTTTACAACTCGTTGTATATCAGCGTATTATCCGTTTTATTTTGTTGGCCTGGCCGATTAGTTCACGGATGCGGTCCTCGTCACAGGCCTCAACCGCAGAGCGGAACTGCTGCATCTTTCCTATATATGTGTCCATGACCTGCAACACGTTTTCCCTGTTCTGGGAGAGGATGGGAACCCACATGTCCGGATTGGACTTTGCAAGGCGCACGGTGGATGAAAAACCGCCGCTGGCAAGGTCGAAAATGTGTTTTTCGTCCTTTTCCTTGTCCAGCACGGTAAGTGCCAGGGCAAAGGATGTTATGTGTGAGATGTGCGAGACGTAGGCCGTATGTACGTCGTGCTGGGCCGACTGCATGTACGTTGGCCGCATATTGAGGACGGCATACATCTCCTCAATCTTTTTTATAGCCCAGGGGGCCGACTCCTCGCTGTTGCAGAATATGCAGGCCCTGCCGTCGAACAGGCCCGGCTGAGCCGCCCAGGGACCGCTGTACTCCGTTCCGGCCATGGGGTGGGTGGAGACGAACTGCTCTCTGCGGGGATGATAACGGGTGGCGCTGCACACGGCCTCCTTCGTGGAGCATACGTCTATCACGATCTGCTCCGGGCGAATCCTGTCGAGGATTTCCGGAACCATCTTCACCGCCGTGCCGACGGGGACGGCGACAACTATTATATCGGCCCTTTCAATGCACGCGTCATAGGAGACCATCTCGTCTGCGATGCCGATGGTGAGGGCCGCCTGCGATGCCACAGGATCCTTTTCAACGCCCAGCACGGTGTCTGCGAAGCCCCTGCGCTTTAGGTCCAGGGCCATTGAGCCTCCTATGAGGCCGGTGCCGATAACTCCAAGTGTCATAAGGCTTTAATTTTTTCAAGTGCGCGAGTGAGGGTGGGAACGTCTGCGCAAAGTGATATGCGAAGGTAGTTTGCGCCGTTGGAGCCGAAGATGAAGCCCGGCGTTAGGAAAACGCCCGCCCCGTAGAGGATGCGGTCGCTCCACTCGGCGGCGGTCCCCTCCGGAACCTTGCCCCAAACGTAAAGGCCTCCGGCGTTATTGTCGTATTTGCAGCCCAGGGTGTCCATGATACGGCAGGCAACTTCCCTGCGGCAGCGGTATTCGGCATTGAGGGCGCTGTACCACTCCTTCCCGGCACCGAGCGCCTCGACGGCAGCCTCCTGGATGCCCCGGAGCATGCCCGAATCCATCTGCGACTTCACTTTGAGCAGCTGAGCAATGACGTCCTTGTCTCCGCATATCATGCCCACACGCCATCCGGCCATGTTGTGGCTCTTAGAGAGCGAGTTCATCTCCAGGCAGCACTCCTTTGCGCCAGGGACGGAAAGGATGGACTGCGGCTCGTTCAGGATGAAACCGTAAGGATTGTCGTTCACGAGGAGGATGCCGTGCCTGCCTGCAAAATCCACGAGCTTTTCAAACACGTCGCGCCTTGCAGGTGCACCGGTGGGCATATTTGGATAATTGACCCACATGAGCTTTACGCCCGTAAGGTCCATTGCCTCAAGCTGCTCAAAGTCCGGGTACCATCCGCCGGCCTCCAGGAGGTTGTAATTCACAACCTGCGCCTCGCACATGCGGGTGGCCGATGTGTAGGTGGGATAGCCGGGATTTGGCACGAGAACCTTGTCCCCGGCATTGAGAAACGCCAGCGAAAGAAGCAGGATACCCTCTTTGGAGCCCGTGAGGGGCTGGATTTCGCATGTGGGATCGATGGAAACGCCAAACCATTTTCCGTACCACGCGGCCATGGCTTCGCGGAGCGCCGGTATACCGGTATAGCTCTGGTATCCGTGGGCCGACGGCCGGTGCACGCTCCTGCAGATTGCTTCGACGGCCTCTGCAGACGGCGCCCCGTCGGGGGAGCCTATGCCAAGGTTCACCACCGGGTCGAGGCCCTTCGAGGCCCTGTCGGCATTAATTTTTGCAATCTCCCTGTTCTTTATGGAGAAATAGTATTCTTTGACGGAGAGCGTTCTCCTGGCCGGCTCAATTATCATGATGCTTCTCTGTTTGCTGGTTTTCCAAGGCGCCGCACTCAAGCATGAGAGAGGGGGGTGCCATAAAAAAGACGGGCTGCCTGTTCATGGAAGCAGCCCTTATACCCCTGTATGGCAACTCTTTTCATTTATACGGTGAGGATTTCCTTTTCCTTGGCCGATATTACCTCGTCCACCTTCTTCACCCACTTGTCCGTAACCTTTTGGAGTTCATCCTCGCCCTCTTTCTCGCCGTCCTCGGAGAGGCCTTCGTTCTTCTGGGCCTTTTTGAGGAGGTCTATGCCTTCGCGGCGGGTGTTACGGATTGAAACCTTGGTGCTCTCTCCTTGCGCTTTCGCCTTCTTGATGAGGTCCTTGCGGCGCTCCTCGGTGAGGGCGGGCACCACGCAGCGGATGATTTCTCCGTTGTTGGAAGGGGTGAGGCCCACGTTGGCGTCCAGGATGGCCTTCTCAATTTTGCCTATCATGGAACGGTCCCACGGCTGAATGGCAATGGTCTTGGCGTCCGGGGTGGTGATGGAAGCAACCTGGTTCACGGGAGTTGCGGTGCCGTAATAATCTACCACAACGGGATTGAGAATGGCCGGGGAGGCCTTTCCTACGCGGTAGTTCTTGAGGTCTTCCTCCAGGAAATCCACGGAATCCTGCATCTTGACGGACATTGCGTCCACTATTTCTTTTGCCTTGGGTAACATATGCTTTTGCTTTAAGTATATCCTTGCAAATATAATAAAATTATTCTGAAAATTATTAAATTTGCCGATGCAACAACATACAAGGATTATGCTAAAGATAATTCGCGTGGTGCTGGCCTTTGTCTTCTGGATTGGAATAACTCTCCTTTTCCTTGATTTTACGGGCACGCTCCACACTTATCTGGGATGGATGGCAAAGGCCCAGTTTCTCCCGGCAGTAATGGCCCTCAACGTGGCGGTAATAGTGGGGCTCTGCCTCCTCACGCTCATCTTCGGCCGCGTTTATTGCTCGGTAATATGCCCACTGGGAGTGTTCCAGGACGGGATTTCCCACATAAGGGCAAGCCGCAGCAAGAAGCCGTACAAGTATCACAAAGAGATGAAGATTGCCCGTTACCTCATCTGGGCCGCGTTTGTGGCGTGCCTCATTACAGGGATGAGCGCCGCAGTCTCCATCCTGGCTCCGTACAGCTCCTATGGCCGCATGGTGCAAAGCTTCCTGCAGCCGGTATATCTGTGGATTAACAACCTCCTTGCCGGCATGAGCGAGAGGGCGGGAAGCTATACTTTCTATACAAAGGAAGTATGGCTGAGAAGCCTCCCTACGTTCATAGTGGCGGCGGTAACGCTTATTGTGGTTGTCATAATGGCCTTCCGCGACGGACGCGCATACTGCAACACGATATGCCCCGTGGGGACAACGCTCAGTTTTCTCTCCCGCTTTGCCGCATTCCGGCCCATGATAGACCACGACAAGTGCAAGCACTGCAAGGCCTGCGAGCTTCACTGCAAGGCTTCCTGCATAGCAATCGGCAAGGATACCGAGCACATAGACCATTCCCGCTGCGTAGACTGCTTCAACTGTATTGACAGCTGCAAGGAAGGTGCGCTCAAATACCGTTTTGCATGGGTTAAGAAAGAATCTTCGCCCGGCGCTCGCAGTGACAGCGGACGCCGCGCATTCATGACCGGCACCGCCATTGCCGCCGGCGCCGCGGCGCTCAAGGGCACTGAAGCGGTCGCGCAGGAGCTTGCAAAGAAGACTGACGGCGGTTTTGCCGACATCCTCCCCAAGCAGGAGCCCTCTCGTGAAACGCCGCTCACCCCTCCCGGAAGCGCCTCCGTGAAAGACTTTTACCGCAGGTGCACGGCCTGCCAGCTGTGCGTTGCCGAGTGCCCGAACAACGTGCTCCGTCCCTCAACGGAGTTCGAGCACTTCATGCAGCCGAAGATGGGCTTCGAAAAAGGCTGGTGCCGTCCCGAGTGCACCCGCTGCAGCGAGCTCTGCCCTGCTGGCGCCATAAGGCCCATCGGCAGGGAAGAGAAGACGCAGTACCACGTTGGCACCGCAGGCATAGACCGCAGCCTCTGCGTTGCAGAGAAGGGAGTGAACTGCGGCAAATGCGCCCAGGTTTGTCCCACCGGCGCAATAATTATGGTAGAGAAGGAGGGCGCCGACATAAAGGTGCCCACGGTGAACAAGGAGGTGTGCATTGGCTGCGGCGCATGTGAATTCCACTGCCCTGCAAGGCCGATAAGCGCAATAACCGTCGACGGAAAGGAGGTACATGTATGAAAAGACGTGAATTCATTCAGATAAGCGGAGCGGCCGCCCTTGCCGCCGCATGCGCCCCCAAGGCTGCAAAGACAACGCAGAAGGCCGAGGAAGCACCCCTGCAGATGCTCATAAGGGAGAATCCCGTGAACGGGGACAAAGTATCGGCCCTCGGATTCGGCTGCATGAGGTGGCCCATGATAACCGACGCTTCCGGCAAAAACGTGATAGACCAGGAGGCGGTGAACGAGATGGTTGACTACGCGCTTGAGCACGGCGTAAACTATTTTGATACGTCGCCCGCATACCTGCAGGGCCTCAGCGAAAAAGCTGCGGGAGACGCCCTTTCAAGGCATCCCCGCGACAGCTACTTCATAGCCACCAAGCTTTCAAACTTCGGCGACGCTTCCCCCGCGGCGTCCAAAAAGATGTTTTTCGACTCGCTGGAGCAGCTCAAGACCACCTACTTCGACTATTATCTCCTCCACTCCATAGGCCGCGGAGGCAAGGCCGCCTTCGAAAAGCGCTACGTGGAGAACGGCATGATGGACTTCCTCCACGAGCAGAAAGCCGCAGGGCGCATCCGGAACCTCGGCTTCTCCTTCCACGGCTCAAAGGCAGACTTTGACTCCTTCATGCAGATGCACGATTCCGGCGAGGAGAAATGGGACTTCGTGCAGATAGAAATGAACTACGTGGACTGGACCCATGCCGACGGAAAAAGGAACTGCAATGCCGATTATCTCTACGCAGAGCTTGAAAAACGCGGCATACCCGTAGTAATCATGGAACCGCTCCTGGGAGGCCGCCTGGCCAATGTGCCAGAGGGCATCGCAAGGCAGATGAAGGAGCGCGAACCGGACCGTTCCGTGGCATCTTGGGCGTTCCGCTTCTGTGCCACCTACCCGGGGGTGATGTGCGTCCTTTCCGGCATGACCAACATGGACCCCCTGAGGGAAAACGTCGAGACCTTCGGTCATTTCAAGCCCCTCACGGAGGAAGAGCTTGACTTTCTGGAGCAGATGGCAACCCAGATGATGGAATACCCTCTTGTAAACTGCACGGACTGCAAGTACTGTATGCCATGCCCGTGGGGAATAGACATCCCCGGCACTTTTCTGCATTACAACAAGGCCATAACGGAAGGGACGTACGCCCAGAGCACTGCGCAGAAAGACTATGCAAAGCTCAAGAAGGCATACCTCGTGAGCTACGACCGCGCCGTTCCCACCGTGCGCCAGGCCGACTTCTGCATAAACTGCGGGGAATGCCTCTCCCACTGCCCACAGAGTATAGCAATCCCCCGCGAACTGCGCCGTATAGCCAAGTACGTGGAGGATCTTAAGCAGGACAGGCTCTAGTACTTTACAAGAGCCGTAGTGTAAGACTCGCTCTCCCAGCTTGCCGTAAGGGCATAGCGGCCGGGGGCGAGTTTTGATATGTCTATCGTTGCCGCTTCGAAGGCCGATGCAGAGATGCTCCCCTCATGGACCTTCGCGCCCGCGGAGTTATATATCACGATAGCCACGCTCACCGGTTTTACGGTGGGAACGCTTATGGAAGTTGTCGAGGAAGCCACGGACGGGCTGAGTGAAACTGGCTCGTCGGGGTTGACGACCGCAACCCTTGCGGCGCCACACGTGACACTCTCGCCTAAGGGGTCTGTGGCAGTGACAGTAAAGCTGGTGACGCCGTATGCCACTGAGGTTATGTACAGCATTTCGCTTGATGTGGAACCGGTTGCCGTCCCGCTGTCTGCCATGCTCACGCTGTATGTGAGTTCGTCATTGTCTTCATCGGCAAAAACGCCATCAAGTGAAATGCCCTCCCTCTGCTTGAGACCGCTGATGACCATGTCTTCAATGGACCCGGCAACGGTAGGAGGATGATTGGGGACGACGTTCTTGAAGGCCTGATATACATCCAGTTTCTTTCCAACGGATTTGGTTCCGCCTATTTTGTCTCCAAGACCGCCAAAAAGGATCTCTTTGCATTTATCGGCCGTGAATCCGCTTTTTCCGAAGTGGGAAACAATGAGCGCGGCGGCTCCTGCGGCATGCGGGCATGCCATTGACGTGCCGATCATTCCCGCAAAACCGGAAGACTCCAGTTTAACGGGGAAAGTACTCCATATCCAGTCATCGTCGTTTGCGCCGTCTCCGCCCGGAGCGGCTATATCCACCCAGCTGCCCCAGTTTGAATATGATGCGGCCTTGCCTTTATAGTCGAAAGCGCCAACGGCAATAACAGGCTCATAGTCACAGACGGGATCGTAGTCTATTCCCTCGTTTCCTGCCGCAAAAAACACCAGACCGCCCTTCATGGGTGAATCCTGAAGCTGGTTTCCGGAAGCGTCACATCCCGCATACCGGATAAAGTAGTCTATGGCTCTTTTGAGGTAACTGGGAATTGTCTGCCTCTTGTATGAAGCAAGTTCGGAGGAAGAGACCGTGCCGTCGCCGTCCGAGTCGGCCGAAAAACCCCAGCTGTTCTGACAGATGACGGCGCCATGGTCCGCGGCCCAGGTTATGGCCTCGCCTTCGTCTCCATACTCAGTTCCGGAGAAAATGGCGCAGGACATTACAAGAGCGCCCCGGACTCCTGAAGCATAGTCTCCGCCGGCCATGCCGCAACCCATTCTGTTATTGTTGTTTATAGCACTTATGGTGCCTGCGATATGGGTGCCGTGGCCTATGTCTCCTATGTCTTCACCGCTGTCGTCCGTAATCACCTCAATTGAAAGGTCCCAGCTGTCCTTGGCAAAATTGTATCCCGTGTGACCGCTGGCGTCCTTCCAGAAATTCAGGTCTTTGTGGGTGGGATCTACAGGCTCGTCAACAACTGCCACAATAACGGAAGAGGAGCCCGTTGTGTACAGGTCCCAGACCTTGGAAACGCCAATATCGGCCGCAGAATAACTGCTGCCGACTATATCCCACTGGTAATTCCCATAAGGGTCATTGAAAGAGGCGCGCTTGTGTATTCGGCGCAGAGTATCTATGGAGATGACGCCCGAACGGCCCTCGAGAGACGCCTTGGTGGCGTTTTCCTCAAATTCAACACGGTAGAAGCGGTGGAGACCCATCTCCCGGCGGCGGGCTTCAAACTCGCCGCCGTCCCTGAAGACCCTTTCCATCCGCTTGATGCCGAGCCCCTCCATGACGGAAGCCTTGGTGGCGGGCGCCTCAAGCTGCTCAATCAGGGCGTCCGAGAACTCTGCGGTAACGCTGAAATTATCCACAGACAAGACAGGCTCCGGTATTATCGGAGCCTGAATGTCCAGTGGTTCTTTCACCGTACAGGCTGTGGCCACGAGGGCCGCGGCCACGTACTTAGCGAAGTTTCTTGTAACCGTAGCGTGCTTCATCGGCAAGTTCAATTTCAATGCGCATGAGGCGGTTGTACTTGGCGATACGGTCTGTGCGGGAGAGGGAGCCGGTCTTTATCTGACCGCTGTTGGTTGCCACTGCAATGTCTGCGATGGTGGTGTCCTCGGTCTCGCCGCTGCGGTGGGACGTGACGGTGGTATAGCCGTGACGGTGTGCCATCTCGATGGCGTCCAGGGTCTCGGTGAGGGAGCCAATCTGGTTCACCTTGATGAGGATGGAGTTGCCTGCGCCCATCTCGATACCCTTCTGGAGGTACTTCACGTTGGTTACGAAGAGGTCGTCACCTACAAGCTGGCACTTGTCGCCGATAGCCTTGGTGAGCTTGACCCAGCCTTCCCAGTCTTCCTCGGACAGACCGTCCTCGATGGAGTCGATGGGGTATTTGGAGATGAGCTGCTTGAGGTAGTTGATTTGCTGGTCCGTCGAGAGCTTGCGGCCACGGGGATCCTTCTTCTTGCCGTCCTTGAGCTGCTTGTAGTCATAGTAGAACTTGCCGTCCTCCTTGAAACAGAACTCGGAAGCGGCGCAGTCCATAGCAATGGTAACGTCCTTACCGGGAACATAGCCTGCACCCTCGATGGCTGCGATAATGCAGTCAAGGGCGTCGTTGATGCCCTTCAGTGCAGGAGCGAAGCCGCCTTCGTCACCGACTGCGGTGGAAAGGCCGCGGCCCTTGAGCACCTTCTGGAGAGCGTGGAACACTTCTGCGCCCATGCGCACGGCCTCTGCCTCGTTCTTTGCACCGATGGGACGGATCATGAACTCCTGGAAAGCGATGGGAGCATCTGAGTGTGCACCGCCGTTGATAATGTTCATCATGGGAACGGGGAGAACGTATGCATTTGTGCCGCCGATGTAGCGGTAAAGCGGAACGCCGAGTTCTGCGGCGGCAGCCTTTGCAACTGCGAGGGATACGCCCAGGATGGCATTTGCGCCAAGCTTGGACTTGGTGGGGGTGCCGTCAAGCTCTATCATGGCCTTGTCGATTGCCCTCTGCTGAGTGGCATCCATGCCGATGATTTCGGGGGCAATTACCTTGTTCACATTGTCCACGGCCTTGAGGACGCCCTTTCCGCCGTAGCGCTTCTTGTCGCCGTCACGGAGCTCGAGGGCTTCGTTCTCACCGGTGGATGCGCCTGAAGGAACGGCCGCTACGCCAACAAAACCGGAATCAAGGGTTACTTCTACTTCGATGGTGGGGTTTCCGCGGGAATCGAGGATTTCCCTGCCGAATACTGATACAATTTGCATAACGTTATGATATTAAAAATTTGCGTCACTTTCGTGCGACGCAAATTTACAAAAAATAATTGGATAAGGTTAGAGAATAACCCCTATTTTTATCAGAATACGAGTATGGCCAGCACGGCGGCAAGTGCTCCGCCCACCATGGGGCCGCACACAGGCACCCAACTGTACCACCAGCCGCTCTCTCCCTTGCCCTTTATGGGAAGGATGGCATGGGCAAGACGCGGACTCAGGTCACGCGCAGGGTTGAGTGCATATCCCGTAGTCGCGCCAAGCGACATGCCGATGGACATGATTACGCAGGTAACGGGGAACGCGCCAAGAGCGCCGGGGCCTGCGGGGGTATTGCCTTCCGTTCCCAGAGCCACGATGAGGAATACCAGCAGGCAGGTTGCAATTACTTCGCAGAGGAAGTTGCGCCAGGGATTCTTGATGGCGGGCATGGTGCAGAAAGTGCCCAGAATGGTGTCCGGTTGCTCTGCCGTAGCCTTGTAATGATCCTTGTAGAAAACATAGACCAGAAGGGCGCCCGCAAAGCCGCCGAGCATCTGTGCCACTATATATCCAAAGACAAGGTCCCAGCCGAACTTGCCCGCAATAGCAAGGCCTAGAGTTACGGCAGGATTAAGGTGAGCTCCGGAAACAGGGCCGGCAATGAAAACGCCGGCCATTACGGCGAGGCCCCAGCCCAGGGTGATGACAACCCATCCCGCGCCTTTTGCCTTTGATTTTTCAAGGGAGCATGCGGCGCATACGCCGTCTCCCAGAAGCACCAGCACAAGCGTGCCGATAAATTCAAACAGATACTGTGTCATATTGGTTAACGAGTTTTAGTTCTTGAGATTGCATCGGCCCATCCATCTTTGAGGGGCTGTACGGCGGCTCCGGAAGGAACGAATTTCCTTTCTACCTGCCACTGCTTCTTAACCTCTTCTATGGAGTTCCAATATCCAACGGCGAGGCCTGCGAGGTATGCGGCGCCCATGGCGGTGGTTTCGGTCACGACGGGCCTTATTACCTCTGCGCCAAGAATATCGGCCTGGAACTGCATCATTAGGTTGTTGCGGGAGGCGCCGCCGTCCACCTTGAGGTTGGCGAGCTTCATGCCGGCGTCCTTCGACATGGCGTCCACTATGTCCATGGTCTGGAAAGCGATGCCCTCCAGTGCCGCACGTGCGATGTGCGCCGCCGTGGTGCCGCGTGTAATGCCGCAGATTACTCCGTGTGCATACTGGTCCCAGTACGGGGCGCCCATGCCAGTGAGTGCGGGAACGAAATATACCCCTCCGTTATCCGGAACCGTGGCTGCAAGTGCTTCTATTTCTGATGAACTCTTGATGATGCCAAGGCCGTCACGAAGCCACTGTACCACGCTTCCGCCAACAAAAATGGAGCCTTCCAGGGCGTAATTGACAATATCTCCAATCTTCCAGGCAACAGTAGTGAGGAGGTTGTTCTTTGACATGATGGGCTTCTGCCCGGTATTCATGAGAAGGAAGCAGCCCGTCCCGTAGGTGTTCTTGACGGAACCGGGCTCCGTGCACATCTGGCCGAAGAGGGCGGCCTGCTGATCTCCAGCTATGCCGGCGATGGGCACTTCGTGAGCAAAGATGGTGGTCTTGGTGTGGCCGTAAACCTCCGACGAAGACTTAACCTCCGGAAGCATGGATGCGGGGATGCCGAAGAGCTGGAGCATGTCCTTGTCCCACTCCATTGTATGGATATTGAAAAGAAGTGTGCGTGAGGCGTTTGTGACGTCTGTCACGTGAACCTCTCCCTTAGTGAGCTGCCATACGAGCCATGAGTCTACGGTGCCGAAGCGGAGTTCGCCCCTTTCTGCCCTTTCGCGCACGCCGGGAACGTTGTCGAGTATCCATTTTACCTTTGTGCCGGAGAAATAGGCGTCCAGGATGAGGCCGGTCTTCTCGCGAATCTTGTCCGTGAGGCCCTGCGCCTTAAGGCTGTCGCAGTACTCAGAAGTGCGGCGGTCCTGCCACACTATTGCGTTGCATACGGGCTTGCCGGTCTTTGCGTCCCAGACGATGGTGGTTTCCCTCTGGTTGGTTATGCCAATGGCTGCAATATCCTTGCCCGTAATGCCGATTTTTGTAATTGCCTCGGCAATGACGGCAGCCTCCGACGACCATATTTCCATAGGGTCGTGCTCCACCCATCCGGGTTTGGGAAAATACTGCGTGAACTCCATCTGGGCAGTGGAACACACCTGCCCATCATGATTGAAGACGATTGCGCGAGAGGAACTTGTCCCCTGGTCCAGCGCAAGGATGTACTTACTCATAGTCCAGTGTTACTGATTTGTAAGTACAAATATAACTAATAAATAACAAAATAACTAACCCCGG
>FLNY01003074.1_pt1 | contig 20260 bp, 13 predicted proteins | sample 1140381 | NCBI WGS metagenome assembly FLNY01 (sample SAMEA3878172, study PRJEB12797) | bioreactor metagenome | biome: Moose rumen | place: Sweden | collected 2011-10
TCTAAAAAAATCTCATCTTTTCTCCTCTATCTACATAGAAATCACCCGTTCACCAAATTTCCTTTCCATTTCACACATTTTCGTTGTCCGAAATCACCACTAATCACATTGACGTTTGTCAGCGAAAAAAAGACTTCCGGAATTTTCCCGTGTCTTATTCGGCGTCTGAAATTCTCAGGTTAGGACGCTGAAAAGTTCAGGTTTGGATTTTGAAATTCTCAGACCTGCGTTTAGACTACAACCTAACCTGAGAATTTCAAAAAACAGACACAAGGTTTTAAAATACATTACAATAAGATTGTCAGCAAGTTAACCTGAAAAATAGCAAAAAAACAGGCATAGGAAATTTCGTCACAAGACAAATTGTCCGTTATTTCCCTATGTTTTTCATGATTTCATATAATTACAATCACAATGACGCCTGTGCAAAAGGCAAACACAGCAAGTCACTCCCCCGTTTCACGTCGGGCACGTCGTCATGAGACTTGAGAAGAGACGACAGAGAAAACAAAAGGGCGTAAACCATCACGAGAAGTCCCACACAGAGCAAGACGAAGACAAAAAAGAGAAACATGCGCTACAAACATTGTATGCGCATGTTTCCCGAATTATCACTATGAACATCGTAACGTCATTTTGCTACAAGCGACACCACGGCCGACTCCAGTCCGTCAGCATATGCTCTCAAGGAGATTACCCCCTTACTGCCATTACCGCGAAGGACGACCAGACACTTACCGTAGAAGGCGTGTCTCTTATTATCCTTAAAACGCTCCAGAGATGTCGGAGAGCCGTTGTCCACACCAGCCACAGACGCACCACCCGTCACATCAAATCGTATCAGGTCATCTGCCCACGGGCAGAGATTACCTTCGGAGTCGACGACCTCCACGGTGACGAAAGATAGGTCCTGGCCGTCAGCGTCAATGACCGTCCTGTCTGGAGTAAGACGAATGGAATGAGGGTTGCCCGCCGTTCTCAAGGAAGAACTTCTGACCACCTTTCCGTCTTTTCTCGCCACCACCTTGGCCTCTCCATCCTCATAATGCACTCTCCACATGACGTGCAGAGTGGTGTCGGACTTAGCGCGTACTCCCTGACTCTTTCCATTGACAAACAGTTCGACCTCATCCGCATTGTTATAGTATGCCCACACATCCACACATCCGTCCACGAGTGCCTTCTTGCCCTCGTCAGTGTTCCAAGTCCAATGAGGGAAGACGTGCAGCACATCATCATCGGTCAGTTCCGACTTATAGAGATAAAAGACATCCTTCGGGAATCCCGCAAGGTCAATAATGCCGAAGTAGCTACTTCTGGCGGGCCATCCATACGGAGTCGGTTCACCGATATAGTCGAAGCCAGTCCACACAAACTGTCCGCATATCCACGGGTAGCGTCTCATCAAGAGAAGGTTCTCCTCGTTCGTATTACCCCACGGCACGTGGCAGTTCTCATAACTTGAGCAGGAGAAGCTACTGTCGTAGAATGGTTTGTCCCATCTCTCCGGCCAAACGAACATGCTGTCAGACGGCATGCGGTAGTATCCTCTTGTCATGAGAGCGGAGTTGCTCTCGGTTATGATGAACGGTTTACCCGGGAAGTTATCCTTCACGTTGTGTATATCCTGATTATGGTAGTTGTACCCAATCACGTCAAGTGCACCAGACTGGAACAGATGATTAGTCTTAGCCGGCTCATTACATCCGGCAGTTATCGGGCGCGAGTCGTCCATCTCCCTCACCATGTCAGCCAGTTTTTTTGTGAGCAACGAGTTGACAGACAATTCGGCTCCTTCCTTGGCAAGCATGTCAGCACTATGTCCGAAATTAAGAATGAGGTTAGCCTCAGCCAGCGACAGCGTGTCGGCGTCGGCGTGCGACCATTGCTCCAGTACCTCATTGCCGATGCTCCACATCACCACACACGGATGGTTTCGGTCACGTCGTATGAGATCTCTCAGGTCACGCTCGTACCACTCATCAAAATACCTCGCATAATCGTGCACCGTCTTCTTCTTTCTCCACATGTCGAACGACTCATCCATGACCAGCAGTCCCATCTCGTCACACAGTTCCAGCAGCTCAGGCGCTGGCGGGTTATGCGAGCAGCGTACGCCGTTCATACCCATCTCCTTGAGCATCGTGAGTTGTCGTTCCAGCGCGCGTCGGTTCACTGCAGCCCCCAAGCAGCCCAGGTCATGGTGCATGCACGCCCCCTGAATCTGCATCGGTTTACCATTGAGAGAGAAACCGTTGTCAGTAAAGGAGAAATATCTCAGTCCCACCCTTGTCTTATACTCGTCAAGCACCTCATCACGTCCTTTCATGACCCTTGTCACCAACGTGTAGAGATAAGGGTTGTCCGTAGACCACAGTACAGGCTTATCCACCACGATCTTGTCCTCGCCCTGTGCCACGAGACATCCGTCAGCGTCATACAACGAGTTACGCACATACGACTTGCCACGATTCACCACGTCGACACTCACACGAAGCTCAGCTATCTCTGGAGACACCACAGGAGTAGTCACGCACACGCCGTCTTTAGCCACATGAGTCTTATGAGTCTTTGTGAGCCACACATTCCTGTATATGCCACAGCCTGAGTACCACCTTGAGTTTGGTTGCTCCACATTGTCGACCCTCACCTTGACCACATTCTTCTTGTCCTCGCCATACATGAGATAAGGAGTAATGTCATAGCAGAATGAGGCATATCCGTAAGGACGTGTTCCCAGCTCATGTCCATTGATCCACACGGTGGAATTCATGTACACGCCGTCGAACTCGATACGGAAACATTTGTCCTTATCCTTTTTGCTGACCACAAAAGACTTCTCATACCATCCCATGCCTCCAGGCAAGGCTCCGCCTCCAGTTCCCGAAGGGTTATTCACGTCGAAGTCGCCAAAGATAGCCCAGTCATGAGGCAGTGTGACAGTCTCCGGTGCTTCTCCGTTAAAGTTGAAGTGCCAGCCGTCATTGAAAGCCGTGCGTCCAGTATCTTGCGCTGACGCCGACAAATGGCAGCACACAAGTGCGGCGGCCATTGTCAACCATCTCAAGCCGTTTCTCTTATCCATGTCCCGCATATCACTTTCCCGCATAGTCAAGATAAGAGAACTCCGCCTTAGCCTTAGTCTTGCCGTTAGCGGACTGAGCATAGAGTCCTAACATAACGCCCGTGAAACCGCCCGCACACTCACTTGACAAGTAACGTGTACCCACCTTACCGCAGTCCGTGAACGTCCGTCCGTCGTCCTGAGAAAAGCTGAAATAGTAATATTCCTTATCTCCGGAGACACGAAGCACACATCTGTCAGAACTCAACACATAATCTTTTGTCTCATGAGACAGTCCAACGAAGTTATATCTGACTCTCAGCACACTGCGTCCATTCTCGTCCCGAGTGACGAAGATGTCATAATGACTATCCTCGGTCATAAACACTGTCAGTCCAGCCTCATCGCCTCTCACCGCATCACGTAGCGTCATAGAGGCGTCGAAAGAAAAGGCCATGTCCTGCTGTCTGCGTCCCAAGAACACAGGTGAGCCGCTCACGTCTGACAGACGGTCGGCAGAGGCAGTGAGCACCAGTTTGCCGGACTTGATGTTATAGAAACTCTCCTTAGGATTTCTCATGTAAACCAGTTCCGGCAAATCACGTCTCCTCAGGAAGAACGAGCCGTCAGCGTAGTCGGAGAACGTCACACGTCCTGGCCTCTTCACGACACTTTTCTGCGGAAGAGTCTGGAAATCCATCCTCTCGCTTACCGTTCCGTTCTTGCCGACGACAGGCCAGCCGTCTCTCCATGTCACAGGAAGCAGGAACGTCTCTCTTCCCAGATTATGATTAGCGCCAGACATTGGTCTGTGTCCGAGGAACACCATCCACCAGCTGCCGTCAGCAGCCTCGACGAGGTCGGCGTGTCCGATTCCCTGCACGCTGTTTCCTTGCGCCGCTCTGCAGCAGTTAGTAAGGATAGGATTGTCGGGGTTGCTCTCGTAAGGTCCGAAGATACTCTTGCTGCGCGCTATCGTCTCACTGTGAGCGAGCTCAGTGCCGCCTTCCGCAATCATAAGATAATAGTACTCGCCTATCTTATAAAGGTGCGGAGCCTCCGGATAGCGTCCGCCGTCACCCTGCCACAAGAGGACGGACTCTGTCAGCTGTTCACCAGTCTTCGGATCAATCTGACACAAGTATATGCCGTCGTTAGGGTTAGACACCATCCACACCTTACCATCTTCGAAATACAGAGACGGGTCGATACCGCCTTGCTTAAGCCACACGGGGTCAGACCATCCCTTTCTCAGATCTGTGGTAGTGACGAGGAAATTACCCTTTGAGGAGCAATTTGTCGTTATCATGTAAAACACCCCATCATTATATCTGATGGTCGGGGCATATATTCCGCCCCAACACGTCGCATCCTTGAGCGGCAGCTGCTCTTGTCTATCAAGCACATTGCCTATCTGTTCCCAATTGACCAAGTCCTTAGAGTGGAAGATAGGTACTCCAGGGAAGAACTGGAACGAGCTTGTGACGAGATAGAAATCCTCACCCACCCTACACACGGAAGGGTCAGGGTAGAAACCTTTGATCACCGGGTTTTGCGCCACAGAGTCATTGAGTCCGAGGCAGGCCAGGAGAAGAACTGCCAAACGTATTGTTTTCATACCATTAAAGTTTTACGACTTTCTTGTCACCGTTATACATTACCTCCACGCCCTTCGCCTCTGGATTGTACGGCTGAGCGGTGTTGGCACCCACTTTCACAATGACGAACTTACGTTTTTCCAGCATACCTGGGAACGTGCCTTGTCTGTCGGATATAGTGAGAGTCTTATCTTTGTCGTCGTACGTAAACCTGATATTAGAGAAACGTCCAGCCTCGTAACCATAGTTCACGCACTCGTCCTCATACAGGTTGAACGTGCCGTCACTGCCCTCATACACAAACAGGCGTATCACTTCATTCTTCTTCTCGCCTGTGAACTCCATGGCCTCACCTACAGGGATGATACTTCCGGACGGTACGAACACAGGTACATGCTCGTAAGGAGCAGGCATCATCTTCTCCTCACCGCCGTTTGACACCGCAGCACCAGTGAAGAAGTCATACCAAGTCTTTCCTTTAGGGAAATACACCATTCTCTGTCTCTCACCATATTTATATATAGGGTTAATCATCAGCGATGGTCCGAACATGAACTGATAAGCGATGTCAAGAACATTCTTATCCTTACCGAAGTCCATGACCATAGGTCTCATGATCGTGTAATCCTTGAAGTGCACGTCAGCCACCAGTGAATAGATATACGGCATGAGTCTGTACCTCAGCTCAAGGCAAGACTTGATTGCCTTATACGCAGGGTGCGTCTCAGGAGCTATATTCCAAGGCTCACGGAACGGGAATTGTCCGTGTGAGCGATACATCGGTGCGAACATACCCATCTCGTGCCATCTCACGTTCAGCTCTCTCCATTCTTTCAGGTCATTGTTTTCCTTTCCTGTAGCGTCGAAGATTGATTGTGCCTCGGAGTAGCGTCTCTCGACAGAGAATCCGCCAATGTCCTGGCTCCAGTACGGGATGCCTGAGATTGAGAAGTTCAGTCCCGCTGTAATCTGTGCTTTCAGATCCTCCCATCTCGTGCCGATGTCTCCGCTCCATGTCGCTGTGCCATAACGCTGCTCAGAAGCGAATCCGTTACGTGTGAGAAGGAACACGCGTTTGTTCTCCGGAGAGAATTCATTGCCGGAGCCGTTTGCGTTCCATTTCACGTTTTCGTGCAACCACTTTGCGGAAGGAGCGTCAGATCCGGGTTTCTCTGCCACGGCCTTCTCTACAGCCGTCTCATAAGCTCGCTGTCCATCGTATATCGCTTCGGCGTTGACTATTGAGTATGCGTTGAAATACTCATCAGAAGAGCCATATGCTGTAGGTCCGCAAAGCAGCTTACGGTAAGGTATGTCAGTGCAGTCACGCACGTTAGGCTCGCTGGCGTCCATCCACCAGGCGTCCATACCGATGACGCCCAGGTTCTCGTACAACTGTCTCCAGAAAATACGTCTCGCTTCCTCATTGTAAGCGTCGTAAAAGGCATATCTGTATCCGAGCCAGTCATAAAGACTGTCCTTGATACTCTGCTGATAGATATAGCCCTTGTCATTCAGTTCCTTGAAATTATCCGTTTCAAGGTAGTATTTAGGCCAGCAGCTTATCATGATTTTGGCATTCTGACTATGTATGCTGTCAATCATCACCTTAGGGTCGCTGAATCGTTCAGGGTCGAACTTGAATGCTCCCCACTGGTCATCTACCCAATAATTCCAGTCCATGACAATATTGTCGATAGGAAGATGGCGCTGGCGGAAGCCGTCCAGGGCACCGAGAATCTCGTCCTGTGTCTTGTAGCGCTCACGTGACTGCCAATATCCGAGCAGCCATTGCGGCATAACCTGTGACTTACCTGTCAGCTTACGGTATCCCGCTATCACCTCATCCGTATTATCACCTAAAATAAAATAATAGTCAAGCTGCTGTGACATCTCACTCCAAAGTGACAGTCTGCGTTGCTCGTTGTCGTCAACCGGCTCGAGCGCCCTCAGTCCGCAATACGCCTCACCGCCGTCAGGTCTCCATTCAATACGTATAGGATAGGTAGTGCCGGCGTTCATCTTCATTGAGAACTTTCTGGCGTTAGGGTTCCAGGCCGTTCTCCATATCTCCTGAGCCTCAGCTCCGCTGTTCACCAGGTCCTCAGTATACACGGACTTATCTCCAATGAACACCTTCTGGTATCCTGAGTAATAATGTGAGAAGCGGTACTCACCCGTTTTCCTTGGCGTTATCGTTCCCTCGTACACCACAGTGGCATTCTCCAGCTTATAGGTCGGGAGATTACGCGCTGACTTCAAGTTCTCGAAATAGATGCTGTCCTCTCTTCTCACGAGAGTATCCTCTTCTGGTGAGGTGTACGTTCCCGTCAATGCTCCCGGCTGTCCGTTTTTGTCGGTGAGGTCAAACACCTCGTGCAACTGTGAATAGTCGTTAGGATTGCCGAAACGGCTCAGGCTGTAGTTGTCAAGCAATATACCATAGTTATTGCTTGACACTACAAACGGCACACTCACCTTAGTGTTATACTGAAAAAGTTCCTCGTTGCGTCCTTTATAGTTCCACTCATCTGCCTGGTGCTGTCCTAGTCCATACAATGCCTCATCATTGTCGATGTTCTCAAAGACAAGTCTGGTTGTCCAGCCCTTGTACTGCTCCTGCTTACCATCGGCGTGAGTCTGTGTACACGTATACGGGGTAAACTCCTTGCCTCCGCCATTACGTTCCCTTGCCACGATGTGACCTATGGAGTCCGTGAACCACACCTCACCCGTAGAGCACAACACGTTAGCGCTCATGCAAGCAGTGCTGACGACTATCGTGTCGCCATGTTCCAAGACGTCATATTTAACCTTGTCATCCTGATTCACTATTATCAAGCTCTGCTTGTCAGCGAACGACTTATCCGCCGTGGCAGACACACGCATAACCTTTTCTCCCATTACCTGAACACGGACCAGGCGTGGTGATGACGGACAAGAGTCTGACTGTGCCACATGCACGAGCACTCCCTTATCCACTTTCTCATACTTTCCACTACACGCAGCCAGCGAGACAGCTGTCACCAGCGTTACAAACACCTTCTTTGATATCATAAATATATGTATAGTTAATTAATATTCCTTAGAATGGTATTAGACAGACTTCTAAAAAATCTCGTGACTCCTTATAATCAACGTCATCCTCACTGCACTCAACACTCAAGCAGGGACGAAGAAAGAGAACACAAACCGTAAGAACCACATACTACCGTATACACTGAGTACACCTTACAATAGTCCGTCGCGTCCGGGCAGCTGGTTTTTCCTATTTTGATGCGAAGTTATTCAAGAGTGTCATACACAAACACCGAAAATGTTTCGTCAATGTGCGCAATATGAATTACAAGGGGCAAAAATGAACATTTCGGACACCATTCACAACAAAACACCACCTTCCGTAAGACATCACGGGAAGTTCGCCGTTGACATATGGCACATCAAACACCACAAGAAAGAGTCCGGCAGATAAATCTTGTATATACGACACGAAACAGACATATCCGCTGTACACAACAAAAAACTCATCGTACTCTTCCCGCAATCAGGCAAGAGTACGACGAGCAACATCATACACATATATAGCAGACGACACACAAGCCGTCAGACCTCAACAGACAATCAGACAAGAGGACACAGTCACTCTGCCCTCTTCAGACAGTCAGCGCATTACGTTCACATATCCACATACAGGTCAATGAGCAATTAGATAGAAAGCACGGCTCAAGAGAGTCTCACGCGCGTCGCCGTACGGATAAAGCTGCACATAGTCATACTCATTGACCACATTATCATACGAAGGAGTGAAACCCGCAGAGTAGTCATACTCCCCGTCCGCGTCAGCCACATACGCCACGGCCGGACACAAGGTCAGACCATAGACATCGGAACGAAAAGAGGCTGTCATCACATTCTGCCCGGCAGTCGTCTGTCCAACAAGAATAACATTCTCATCTCCCTGAGACTTTCTGAGAGAGTTGATGAACCATTCAGCCGCTCCTTGCGTATATCCAGAGACGATGACATACACCCTGCCAAGTCCGAGTGAGGCCACTGACGAATCATAATAGTACACAGAGTCCAAGTCCGAGTTATTACTGTTCCACAACGTTTTAGCAAATACGCCGTCCCTGCATGTCTGGTCCACCACATACGAAGCCAACCGTCTCACCATATCCAGTGTCCCGTCATTGCACAGACGAAAGTCGAGAATCAGTTCCGAGATTCCTGACTCACGAAATCCTCCCATAATCTCATCCAGCTGACTCATATACACGTTATCACCTAACGTAAGCTTGTCCGGAGACAAGTGGTTACACATCATGTACGCCACCTTCATCCCCAAAGTATCCTTAACGGCAATAACAGGAAAAGCGGGGTCGTCAACCAGTCTTGCCGCCCCCATCACCATACTCACGGTGTCCTCCCACACAAACGCCTGCTCATTCATGTCATATCCGAGATGACACACAGTCAGCACGCATCCCTGTCCCGAACACAGATTAGAGACATTAGAGGAAGACAACTTATATCCGTCGTAGAAAGAGATGAAGTCACCTCGAGACAAGCCACACTCCTCTGCCGGTGAGCCGGGATAGACAGTCTTCACCCTGACATACTGCTTCGACGTCTGTCCCGTAGGATCCGTCATGAGCACGAAGTCAAAGCCGTAACACTCCCCGTGATTATAGTAGCCGCGAGAGTGCGGATCAGACTCCACCGTGTCACAAAGCACATAAGACCAGTCATCGTCATCACCATATGCGGTGACCACTCCGAGGAACGTGTCGGCGTCTCCGAAGAACTTCTTCCATGCCGGCTCGTCCGTTATGTTGTCAGCCCATAAATACTTGTCACACATCACATCATATATCCAATGATTATGTTGGGTAAGTTCCTCATATTCATGCGTGCGGTCTTCACCACAAGCAGTTAGAAGAAAGCAGAGAACCACTATCAACACGTGGGAAACATTTCTCATTTTGACATCATTTTTAGCATATATAATGCAAAGTTAATAAAAAAACTCACTATATTTGCAGTATTACATGTTAGAAAACAAAAACACCAAATATCTAATAAGTAAAACAAAAGTTGTTATGAAAAAAATTTTTATCGCTATCGCCGCAGTAGCAGCAATCTCATTTTCCTCTTGCGGTAACTCAACAAAGACTGCTGAGACAGAAGACACATTGACAGCTGACGTCGTAGACGAGTCAATAGAGAAGACTCTCGAGGAGGCCATTCAGAATGGTGACATCGACGCCATCAAGGCTGAGTTTGACAAGATAAAGGAGATGATTGCCAATGGTGACACTGCAGAGGCTAAGAAATACGCTTACAAGCTGCAGGAGTTCGCTGCCGCTCACAAAGACGACCTTAACGACCTCGCTAACGGCGAGATTACTGTCGACGAGCTTATCAACGGCATCAAGAACATGCCATCATCAGTGTCTTCACTCGCCACTGGCGCTAAGGACGCTGCCACTTCAGATGCCAAGACTGTGAAGGAGGAAGTGAAGGAGGCTGCCAAGGAGAAAGCTAACGAAGAGGCTAACAAGGCAGTAGACAAGATCAACGAGAAGACTACTAACGCCGTGAACAGCGCAGCTGACGCGGCAAAGAAGAAGCTCGGCATCTAAGTCACACCACAAGAATATGACGGCTACACCGATAGCCGGACAAATGAAGGGCGCCGGAGATACGGCGCCCTCTTATTTTCATTTATTGGTGTCCGCTAAAAATCTGGATGCATTTTCAAAAGCATTATTTCCTCGGACAGCCGAAATGCTGGATGTATATATCCCCATTGTAGGGGAAAAGCAGCAAAGTAGGGCTTAAAATGGCAAATACAACCATATATAATATGTATTTTTTCATCTATCAAATGGATTTTTAAGCGGACAGCCGTTAACACCCTTTCAAAGGGGGCTTGTCTAACATGAAAATAAGTGAATTTAGGCTCTGATGCATGTTTAGCGGACACCAATATTTCTTATTAAAACTTTTAGCGGACAGTAATAGTAAAAAAACAGGTATGGGAAATTTGGTCACAGACCAAATTGTCCGTTATTCACCCTGTATCACAAACAGAATCACAACAGAGCTGGATGTGACAGTAGCCTTGAGAAGCGGAGTTCTCAAACAAACGATCATATCACCTTGTGCGCAAAGAGACGACAAAAAACAAAGGATAACGAAGGTTGCGCATTCCGCCTCCGTTATCCCTGTGTATAAGAAAAATATACAGGTAATGAGTGTCATTTTCTCTCCGCCGACTCATCAGGCACCTTCAGACAAGCAGTCACGGCGAACGTGACGAGACAGAAGAGCATCACGATGATGAAAAACTGTCTATAACCCATGTTCTCAGAAATCACACCGGACAACATACCCGGTATCATCACACCTCCAAGATACTGACCGGCAGTACAGATGGAGAACACCGCAGTGGTACGCTCACCGCGTGAGAAGGTCACGAGGTACAGCGTGTATGCGGCAAATCCCAATCCGTATCCCACCTGTTCAAAACACAGGCAAGTGCCGACAATCCATAGGTTGTCAGGTTGGGCATAGCTGAGATACACATATACGATGTCAGGCAGGGTGATACACATAACAAGAGGCCACAGGCTTCGTTTCAGACCCCATCTGGACACTATCCAACCTCCGATGACACCTCCAGCGAGCAGACCGATGACACCGAGAGTACCGCTGATAAAACCAAAGTCCACATTGGACAGCTCCAGTCCTCCATCAGAGCGTGAGCGAGTCAGGAACAGCGGTACGACCTTGGTCAACAGACCCTCCGGCAGACGGAAGAGCAAGATGAAAGCCACGGCGGACAGGAGATGCTCCTTACTCAGGAAGAAACGTAACGTGCGGACGAACTCCCTTGCCTGCTCACCTACATGGAAGGCATCACGTAACACACCGGTCTCCACCTTCGGCAACACCCTCGCATGGTAGAGCGCCAACAACAGCATCAGTGCGCCAGACACCACGAAGACAGTCATCCACGACATCCTGCCGTCAGCGAACGTGTTGCCGAACATGCCGTTCTGCAACATTCCGGCAAAGATCACCAGACCTCCCTGTCCAACCACCATACCAATCCTGTAGAACGTGTTACGGACGCCGACATACAGTTCCTGCTCTCTGTCCTGGAGTCCGAGTATGTAAAAACCGTCGGCGGAGATGTCATGTGTGGCACTTGCGAACGCAATTACCATGAACAATGCCAAAGAGCCCTGTAACCAGAAGGATAGAGGCAAAGTGAAAGCCACGAGGGCCAATGCGCATCCCAGCACAAACTGCATGGTGATGACCCACCATCTCTTAGTCTTGAAATTGTCTATCACGGGACTCCATATAGGTTTGATGACCCATGGCAGTCCAAGCCATCCTGTATACAATGTTATCTCCCCGTCTGTCAGCCCGAACTCTTTGAACATCAGGACAGACGTGAGCATCACTGCCGTAAAAGGCAAAGCCTCGGCAAGATATAACGAAGGAACCCAATGGTAAGGCTTTGCACCTCTCATACCTAATAATAATATCTGTGATTAATATATCCGTTCAATCTTTGAGCCAGGATAATAGTGAGCGAGTATCTCGTCGTAGCCATATCCTTTGTCTCCCATCACGGCAGCTCCGATCTGACAGAGTCCGACACCATGTCCCCATCCTCTTCCGTTGAGGACAAAACGCGTCACCTCGCCTTTGTCATCCACCACCTTCTCCACATCAAAGGCAGACGAGTACAGATGAGTGTCACTCAGCCACTTCCTTATCTCCAGCTCCTTTCCGACTGTCAACATGCGTTTAGTGCCCACTATCTTGAGCAGCACCAGTCGTCCTGACGGTCCGCATTTCACCGGCACAAGGTCAACGACATCACCGAAGTCGACGCCGGACTTTCTCTTTATCAGTTCCGACAGTTCCTTGACCCCATACTCTTGTCTCCACCTGAAGAAATTCACCGTCTCCTGGTCATATCCGTTGAGGACCTGTGACAGTATTCTTTTGTCCGTCGTGTCACAGAATGCCTTACCTCCGCCGACTGAGTCTGGCACGGCGCGCAGGTAGGCCTTAGGCTTATCCTCCCAACAATTCTGAAACTCCTCCATCACGCCACCGCAGCACTTGGAGAATCGCGCATCACATATCTCCCCGTCATACATCAACACCATGCCGCGCGTGGCTCTCACAGCCTCAACAGCGTTATCGCCCTTGATACGTGTGATACCCTGGTAGCGTTGACAGTGGTCGTCAGCACACACGTTAAACTTGCTGTGAGCATCATGGTCATACCACCTCACGTGCAGATCTGACGTGTCCACTCCGTTTGACGTCTCACCACCGCCAGCGACTCCGCGTACCTGCGCAAGCGCCCACGAGCGGCTTATTATGGCGTGCGACTTCAAGAACTCCAGACTGGCAGTGGAACTCATCTCACTCGAGATGACGCTCTTCAGATACTCTTCCAGAGGAAGAACGTTGACGACACACACAGCATCATCGTCCATTATCACCCTCAACGCCCCCTTGAACGTCTGCATCTCCTTCCGTTCCCAATGGAAGTCAATACCTATTGTGACATCCGACAATGTGAAAGAGGCGTCCTCGTCCTTAGCGTCAAAGACGAAGCAGTCACTCTCCCTCCCGTTCCATAGCAGCTTGCCGCCATGTATGACCACCTCTTGCTCGCCCGTCACCACGTCACCGTCACTCAAATAGTCTGAGTGAAGTGTGAAACGCACACTCGGGGCATGTAATATCCCGACACTTATTAACGGTTCATCCATATCAACAAAAAAACAAGATAAGAATTTAGACAAACTCATTGTTACATCTGCAACAATGAGCCTTTCATCTTCATCACCATATCCAACTCGTCATCGAGCGACATGGCGCACTCACGTATGATAGACACGGCCATGGCAGGTGTCAGTTTCTTGAAGTCCTTCTCACGAGGAGTGATAATGAGTCCACCCATATCAAGCGCTCCTGGGCTGACCATCACATTGTCGTCGCCCTCGGCGTAGTAGCAGTCCGGTCTATGCTTACTTCTCGGTATTATCACACTCACCAGTCTCTGCGAGCCGTCGTACGAGTCTGCGTCCTTCCATGAGAGAATATTCATCATCGGCTCCACAGCCCCTTCCGGCACCGGCAGCACATCATATATCTTCTTGAACAGTGACAGGTTAGCCTCAGGCGTTCTTGTGACAACCACCACTCCAGGACAGATATAGCCGCGAAGGCTGAATATGCCCGTGTCATCGGCTATCGGTTCCAGCCTGCAAGATTCGAGGTACTCATCCTCACTTATAGGGTAGACACGTGAAGCTTTCACCTTATATTTCTTGGCCCAGTCACGTTCGATAGGCACCACGCCTCGGCTACCAGCCTGAAAATGCATGTGGTCTGGCGCAGACGCACCGCACAACGGTCCGTTGTAGAAGACGAGCATCTTGCCACCGATACCCTGGGTGATGCGCATCATGTCCTCATAATTCTCCAGTATGACTTGTGGAGAGTGGTGTTTCTTAGGTATTGTGAAATGCTTTGGCAGTATAGGATACGGATTGACCAACAGATGGTACTTTCTCTCAAGAGGATACTCTATCTGCTCATTCGGCCTGTTGATGTCACAAAGGAAGCACGGTCTCTCACTCAGCGTCTTGGCGTCCATCTTGGCACCTGTGCTTGTGACGCGCGCCGGGTTATACTGGACAGAGAAACAGCAGTCGGAGAACAACAGCTTATTCGTGACAGCACCCTTGAGGTTCTCATAACGCTCTGCAGCCTCGTCCCATACCTTAATCTGCTTGTCGAACAGGTCATTAGCCATCTCTTCTGAAGCCACAGAGTTCCAGAACTCATTCAGGTTGCAGCGGTCCAATATCTCTATCGTTCTCAGACCATCCTTGTACAGATTGTTGGCGTTGACCTTCTCTGGAGACAACGCCGCGTCGGAGTTACCCTCCCATCTGCGGCACAGATATACCTCATCATATATACGTCCTATCTTGTATTTCCTTGAGAACGCCAGTCCAAGCGCATAATCCTCTCCGTAGCTAGTGTTAGGCACGCCAATCTTCCTAAGCAAAGGTGTGAAGAAAGCTCTCGGCGCACCAAGACCATTTATTCTTAAAGCATTGTTACGTCCATTCTCGTCCGTCCACTCCTTATGGTCAATCAGTCCCGGCGGTAAGGTGTTAAGCTGGAAGTCACACATGCGGTACGAGCCAATGACCATGGCACACTCTTCCTCATAGAACTTGTTTACTATACGCTGCAGCGTGTCCTTGCCACTGTATAAGTCGTCGCTGTCGAGCTGCACTGCGAATCGTCCGCACTCAGTCCTGCTCACTGCGTAATACCAACACCCTCCTATGCCGAGGTCGTCTCTCTCCGGCACGAGGTGTATCACTCTTGCGTCCTCCTCCGCCAGTCTGTTGAGAATCTCCATCGTTCCGTCCGTGGAGTGATTATCCACCACGATGACGTTATACTTGAACGTCGTCTCCTGTGACAGCGCCGAACGCACTGCGTCCTCTATGGTCCTTGCTCTGTCTCGCACAGGGATTATCACCGACGCCTCGTTCTCGAACTCATGTCTGCTCAAGTCCACAGGTATGACCGTGTCTGAGTCTATATAAGCTCCTATTGCTCTCAGGTGGTCGGAGAACACCATCTCCTTCTCAATCTGCGCGTCGCGGTTGCGAGGGTCAACATAGTCAAACTGTTTCTCCCCACTCTTTCTACTGTCCGTCTCATTCTCCGTGTACAGGAACTCGCGTAGGTGGAACATCGGAGCCACATACTTATGTCTCAGCAGGAACAGTTGATACTCATACCATCCGGAATAGCGGAGCGAGCGTTTCTCACGCTGAGACACGAACTCACGCATCAACGCCACTGAGTTGATGGTCACGGAGCCGAAGTCGAAGTCGTCTCTCACACTTCCGAACTGCACGTCAATGGTAGGTGACGCCACACGTTTTCCTTCTAGAATCTTATACCTGTCGGAGAAAAGCAGTGACGCACTGAGACTATAAGCCACGTTGTAGAGTCTCTTCAGAGCCCCGTATCCCAACGAGACCTTATTTTGTCCGAGAGAAATAAGCACGTAGTCGGAGGACGCGCGAGACGCTATCATCTCGATTACGTCCGAAGACATCAGGTTATCAGCCACCAGATTCTCACATCCCTCGAACGCCCCGTCAAAGCCTTCCGGCACAAGGACGAAAATCTTGTCCACCTGCCTGTATGCCTTCAGCTGGCAAATCATATCTTCAGTGTCTTCCACACCCAAGTAGGAAACAAAACAGTCAATACCCTTATACATAATCAGATTTATCTTTTTTCATTCTCAACAAAGTGTCGAAGACACATTGGTCCGTACTTTTCGCACAAACTCTTTTTCTTGTCACATACACGCAAAGGTATGTAGAATAAAGGTATTTTCAAAAATAATCAACACCATTTTTTGCTTTTAGACACGTTTCAGCTAACTTTGCAAGGAAAGTGGAAAAATCAAAAATGAATAATCCGACTGCGCATATGAGCAACGACAGAGAAAAAGAAGGACTTGTCAACTTGGGCAAGAAAACAGAATACAGGCAGGACTATGCTCCTGAGGTGCTTGAGTCATTCCAGAACAAACATCCGGAAAACGACTATTGGGTACGTTTCAACTGCCCGGAGTTCACCAGTCTGTGCCCTATCACCGGGCAGCCTGACTTTGCGGAGATACGTATCTCGTACATTCCTGACCAGCGAATGGTGGAGAGCAAGAGTCTGAAGCTTTACCTCTTCTCGTTCCGCAACCATGGTGACTTCCATGAGGACTGTGTCAACAAAATCATGAAAGACCTCATCAAGTTAATGGACCCAAAGTACATTGAGGTGACGGGCTTCTTCACTCCGCGAGGCGGCATCAACATCTTCCCATACGCCAACTACGGAAGACCTGGAACTAAGTTCGAAGAGATGGCTAACTACCGTCTCATGAACCACGATATGAAGTGACAGCGCAGCCTCATGACGACGCGCTTCGACATACAAACACAACAACATCACACATTTACATAACAACGGCTCAGAACATTGATAGAAAAACATTTAGTATTAGACAATGTTGACCTGGTCACATTCTACGGAGTGAACAACTCCAACCTTCAGATGATCAAGTCGCTTCATCCCAAGCTACGTATCATTGCAAGAGGAAACATCATGAAAGTGATGGGCGACGAGGAGGAGATGTGCTCCTTTGAGGAGTGTGTCGACAAGATGCAGCAACACTGCGCCAAGTACAACTCCCTCGACGAGGAGGCGATAATCTGCATCACGAAGGGTGAGAGCACAAAGAACGAAGACGGTGACAGCGACGTCATCGTGTATAGCGTGTCGGGCAAATCCGTCACGCCGCGCAGTCAGAACCAGACGGCACTAGTGGAAGCTTTTCAGGAAAACGACATGGTGTTCGCCATCGGGCCGGCAGGTTCGGGAAAGACATACGTCAGTATCGCCCTCGCCGTACGTGCGCTGAAGAACAAGGAGATACGCAAGATCATACTGTCACGACCAGCAGTGGAGGCTGGCGAGAAGCTGGGATTCCTACCTGGCGACATGAAAGAGAAGATAGACCCTTACCTGCAGCCGTTGTACGACGCCCTGCAAGACATGATACCTGCACAGAAACTGCAGGAATACATGGAACAAAACGTCATACAGATCGCCCCGCTGGCCTTCATGAGAGGACGTACGCTCAATGACGCAGTGGTCATTCTGGACGAGGCTCAAAACACCACGACACAGCAAATCAAGATGTTCCTCACACGCATGGGACAAGGCTCCAAGATGATTATCACTGGAGACCTCACACAGATTGACCTGCCACACAGCGTCAAGTCCGGCCTACGAGAAGCCACTGAGGTCTTGAAAAACATCAAGGGAATATCCATAATACACATGAGCGAGAAGGACATCGTCCGTCATAAACTTGTCACACGAATCGTCAATGCCTACTCAAAATACGATAGACACAGAGAATCCGCAGTTCAAGAACGCACTGAACCTGATACAGCACACGTGTCAGTCAGTCTTTCTGACAGGTAAAGCCGGAACGGGTAAGTCGACGTTCCTCAAGTACATATGCCAGAACACGAAAAAGAAGTACGTCGTCCTGGCTCCTACAGGGATAGCGGCGATAAACGCGGAAGGCAGCACCTTGCACTCCTTTTTCCATCTGCCTTTCTACCCGCTGATACCCGATGACAACCGCTACTCGACTCCGAGCAGGATGAAGCAGTCACTGAAATTCAATAAGAGTCAAATCAAATTGCTCAAGTCTTTGGAACTGATCATCATAGACGAGATCTCTATGGTAAGAGCGGACATCATCGACTTCATCGACAGACTGCTGCGTGTCTACTCAGGTAACTTCAGACAACCTTTCGGCGGGAAGCAGATGCTGCTGGTGGGTGACGTGTTCCAGCTGGAGCCCGTGGTCACCAGGGATGAGAGCGAGATCCTCACACGTTATTGGGACACTCCGCACTTCTTTTCCGCACATGTGTTCCGGGAGATGCGTCTCGTGTCCATAGAACTCACCAAGGTGTACAGGCAGAACGACGCCGCCTTCATCAGCGTTCTCGACCACATTCGCACCAATAACACATCCACTCACGACTTACAGCTGCTCAACACTTGCGTCGACAAAGACGTGAGCGATGGCAATGGCATGTTCGTCACCCTCGCCACACGACGTGACGTGGTGGACAGCATCAACCAGACCAACCTTAACGCTATAGATGGCAGCCCTACTATATTTAAAGGTGAGATTAAGGGAGACTTCCCCGACTCTTCCCTACCCACACAGTACGAACTTGAGCTGAAGGTTGGAGCGCAGGTCATATTCATCAAGAACGACCAAGACAAACGATGGGTCAACGGAACGATAGGCACAGTGACCGGTATTGACCTTGAGACAGGCAATCACCTTTACGTGCTGACAGACGATGGCAAAGAGCTCGACGTGGAGAGGGCGATGTGGGCCAACGTCCGTTACACTTACAACGAGAAGGAGAAGAGAATCGACGAGGAGGAGCTTGGCACATTCACACAGTTCCCGGTAAGACTGGCCTGGGCAATAACCATACACAAGAGTCAGGGACTCACCTTCTCACGTGTCTCCATCGACTTCTCCGGAGGTGTCTTCGCCGGCGGCATGACGTACGTGGCGCTGAGCCGATGCCGTTCACTCGACGGACTGCACTTGAAAAAAGCCATAACACCATCTGACGTGTTCGTCAACCCAAACATAGTACGTTTCTCCGAACGCTTCAACAATCAGGACGACGTGGAGATGGCACTCAAGAGAGCCAGCGCCGACATCGAGTACTTCGACGCCGTGCAGAGTTTCGACAAAGGAGACTTCGATGACTGCCTCATACACTTCTTCAAAGCCATACACGCCAGGTATGACATCGAGAAACCATGGGCAAGGAGATACATAAGGAGAAAGCTCGGAGTTATCAACACTCTCAAAGCACAGATCGACGATCTGAGACGACAACTGGACGACAAGCAAAAGGAGATCAACGAGAAGCAACGCACACTCAACGAGTATGCCGCGGAATACTACAGCCTCGGAAACGACTGCCTGGAGATGGGAGACGAGAAAGCCGCCATAGCGAACTTCGACAAGGCCATACGCATGATGCCGAGATACGTCGACGCCCACGTGAGCAAGGCACGCACCCTGCTCAGCATGGGAAAGCTGCAAGAGGCGCTGACCGCGGTCAACAAGGCGCTGGAGATCGCGCCCACACACTTCAAGGCCTTATACTCACGAGGAAAGATTCTTTTCACCATGAGAGAGTTCGAGCAGGCATGCGCAGACTTAGACCGTTGCACGACACTGAAGCCAGACAACATATCCTCACACATACTCTTCGGAGACATCCTGTCCGCCATGGACAAGGAAGATGAGGCGGAGATTCAGTGGGCGATAGCAGAACAACTGAAAAGAAAAAAGAAAAAAAACAACTAATTCTTGGCGTTTGGCTTGTACGTTTGACAAAATCATGCTATCTTTGCACCTGAAAAGGGGCATGTGCCTCACAGGGCTTGACTCCAAGACGGCTCGCTAGCTCAACTGAATAGAGCATTTGACTACGGATCAAAAGGTTATAGGTTTGAATCCTATGCGAGTCACACAAAAGGAAGCTTACACGTAGGTGTAAGCTTCCTTTTTTTGTTGTCCTTTCCTTCGAGCACACACAACGACACAACATATATAGGTGAGAGCATGATTCTCAGAAAAGGCGAGAAGTCGGGGTGACACGCCGGCGACGGCAGACCTAACGTGACAATATGCTAAGACACCATCACTATTTCTCATCTCAGACTTGAGACTTATACTAAAATATCTATTATTGTCCGCTAAACATTATACAAGGTCACTTTACCCCTTGAAACCCAGGAGTTGAGTGACTTTCCTTTTTCAGTAAGCCCCATATTTGTATTAACCTCCCAAATCCGGCGATGATTCTGCACATTCTTCAAGCATTCTTTTCAAGTCTTC
>FLNY01005034.1_pt1 | contig 20254 bp, 17 predicted proteins | sample 1140381 | NCBI WGS metagenome assembly FLNY01 (sample SAMEA3878172, study PRJEB12797) | bioreactor metagenome | biome: Moose rumen | place: Sweden | collected 2011-10
AAATATAATATGGAAGAAAACAGAACGACAAGTTTCACGTCTCGGATGACGGTCACTCCCGACGTCACCGCAGAACGCATCGGTTCGGGGGACATGCCGGTGCTCGCCACACCTGCGATGTTGGCCCTTATGGAGAATGCAGCCATGGAGGCGGCACGTCCTCTGCTTGAGGAGGGACAGACCACAGTGGGGGGTCAGATAGCATCGACGCACCTCAAACCTTCGCCTGTGGGAGCCGAAGTGACGGCTACGGCCACCCTCACTGCCCGGGAGGGAAAGAAACTCAGTTTCCGGGTTGAGGCTCGCATGGGCGATGTGCTCATTGGCGAAGGCACGCATCTGCGTTTCGTGGTCGAGAGGGAAAAGTTTCTGGCAAAGGAAAGCCTCTCCCCAGCCCTCCCCTAAAGGGAAGGGGGAAGGGTTTCAAGTTTCAAGGGTTTAGGGATGTATGGCGACAGATATTTATAAAGAAACAACGCTATGAAACACATCACAGGCTCTCTTTTTCTTCTGCTCCTGCTGCCTTTTGGGGGGAGCGGGGCAGTGTTCACGGGTCAGATGCTGAGTGTCGATTCGGTGGCAATACCCTACGCTACGGTCTATATCCCACAGTTGAAGCAGGGCACGATGACAGATGCAGCGGGACGCTGGAACCTCGGGAACTTGCCAGCTGGAACCTATCGAGTGGAATTCTCCTGCATGGGTTATGAGATGCAGACGGAGGAGATTGCAGTGCGCACGATGGTGCCCGTTCACCGAGACATCCTCCTTCGGGAGAATGCCATCCGATTGCCGGAAATCATCGTCAGCAACGGCACCGAAAATCCTGCCGTCGGTATTCTTCGCAAGGTAAGAGCCAGTCAGGCAGAGACGAAGAAGCGGGTTGGCTCGTACAAGGTTCGACAGACATTGGACTGCGACTACGACGTGAGAGGTGTGCCGGCCAAGTTTTGGAAGTTCCTCAAGTTTTTCCTGATTGTGAAGCCGTCCTACCGCCGATTCGTCATCTTCCTCGAGAAGCACAAACTGCTCAAACTCGACATGTATTACGAGATTGAAGCTGAAGGCAAAAAAGAAAAAGCCGGCACCCCCGTCATCACCCATTCCTCAGAACCCGTCACCACCCAAGAGGCCAAGACCATAGTCGATGTTGCCAAGACGGAGTCAGTCTTCTCCCAATTGGATGAAATCGGCGAACAGTTCGACACCGACAAGAAAGCGGGCAAATACACCCTGACGGGGACCTATCAGTCGGGCGACAAGGTGATAGACATCCTGATGCGCACGGAAGAACCGGACTACACGAAAGCAGAGAACCGAAGGGATTCGTTACGCGCCCAACGCGTTGCCTTCCGTCGTACCAGAGAACTGCATGTTGTGGAAGGCGACTGGGCCGTCTTCCGTTACAAATCGTTCGGGAGCAATTACACGGCGGCAGAACTACAGCCCGGCATCTGGCTTCCCGTCTCGGCACTTGTCTCGTTCGACCTTGGCGAACTGTCGGAGGAGTTCGATTTGTCCGGCGAAGTGAATGAAAAACTCGACTCGCTGAACCGGCTCAAGGAAAATCCCGACCTCAAGAAGAAAGAGCGGAAGAAAATAGACGACATCATAGAAAAGAGCAATATGTTCAAGGAAATGATGACCCTTCGCGTCAAGTTTGCCGTCTCGTTCAAGTACGAAGATGTGAACAGCCTCTCCCCAGCCCTCCCCTGAAGGGAAGGGAGGTGGTGGAGGGGAGGTTTCAAGTTTCAGGTTTCAGGATTCAGGTTATTAACGGGGACGAAAACGGGGACAGGTTTCAAGTTTCAGGTTTCAGGTTTCAGGATTCATGCTTCAGGAAGGTCTTGCGCATGGTCATTCCCACTTCGCGCCAGGTGGCCGGCATGAGCTTTGAGCGGCGGCGTATGGGGGAATCGTAGAGCAGGAAGGCCATGAGGAGCAGCAGCGCGGCGAAGACGGTCCATCCGTAGAGTGTCTTGACGGAATTGGCCATCACCATGGGTACAAAATCACTGTCCAGGAAAGCCCCCAGGTCGAATGGTTGAGACGAGAATCTCACAGCATCAATCCAGGAGCCGTAGCGAGCCATTCCCTCGGCCACGTACCACTTTAGGCCGTAGGTGAAGACGGCACTTCCCAAACATCCGCCCACAATGAGGTGAAGCACCTGGAAGATGCCCAGTCCCTGGAAGAAAGTGTGGAACGACATAGAGTCCTGGAGGGAGGTGAGAAACATGATGCTGAGCACCGCCGAGGCAAAGCCGCGACAAAACACGGGCCATGCTATCGTATGCATGGGAACTGTAGGAGACAGGATGCTGTACATGCCGATGAGATAGCCCAGCGCGGCCACCAGACCCACGATGGCCAGACGGATGTAGCTGAAGCGCATGCGATGCATCCACCACAGGGAGAAGATGCAGCCGGTCATCACACCGCCCCACACGGCCCAGTCCAGGCGGGCAGAGGTTCCTTCGCTGTAGCCCATCACGGAGGAGAGAAAGACTTCTTCGAGCACATGCTCGGAGGCGAAAATCATCTCGACAGCCACAATAAGCACAAAGATGGGCACCACATACCGGACGCGGAAGATGGCGGGATTGATATATGGGTGACGCACCGTGAACATACGCCAGAGAGCCATAGCCAGTGTTGCAACGGCAAGACCTGCAATCACCCACGTCTGTTCGCCCTTCCACCAGTTGAGGAAGTCGCCATAGCAGAGCAGGGCAGCCATCTCGAGCGTCAAGGCGTTCCAGAGGAGCCAGCCCGTCCAGTCGATGCCGACAAGGGGGAATTTGGGCATGAAGCGGAAGTGACGGGTGCAGATGTGCATGAAGAGAACGATGAAGGTCATCGCTCCGATGGCAGCCCAGTGCATGAGCCGCCAGTCGCCCCACTCGGCTATCCAGGCCCCCATCCAGGCCCCGACACTCACCAGTCCCAGCACGAAGATGTGGAGGACGGGGAAGAAGATGGTGAAATCCCTTTTGGGTGTCATCCAGAGCTGAATGGTCGAGAAACATTCGAAGGTGCCCTCAATCTTGAAGACGCCCTCCACGAAACACAGAGCGCACAGCAGGGGCAGGCAAGTGGTGTACATCGTCAGGAGGTTGCAGACAGCCAGTCCGGCTGCCGACACGGTGAGCAGCGTTTTGTTGGTGAAGCGGAACTTCATTCGGAAGAGCATGGGGAACCAGAGACCCATGCCGCACATATTGCAGTAGAGGCATACGAGGTAGTCCTCCCGCATGAGCGACTCGCCGCCCATCATCGCATCCAGCGCACCGAGATAGCGTCCCGACGTGAGCTGAAAGAAGGAGATGAAGAGCAGGTAGCACCAGGGTTGCAGCCTTCGCGGGAACCAAGAGTGAAATGCCGGGACGGAGAATCCGGCCTGTTGAGTATCAGGAGCCATCATCTGTCTTTCTCCTCCTTAGTATTTCACCTCACATTCCACGTTGAATCCCGCACGGAGCTTGGCCAGCTTGACGGTGTCGTTGCCGGCGAGGGAGATGCGTACGGGGATGCGCTGTTCCACCTTCACAAAGTTGCCGGTGGCGTTGTCCTGGGGTATGAGCGAAAAGGCAGCTCCCGTGGCGTCGGAGATGCTCTCCACACGTCCGATGAAGGTCTCTCCGGGCACGGCATCGGCGGTGATTTCCACCTCGGCACCTTCGTGGATGTTGGGCATCTGTGTCTCGCGGTAGTTGGCCACCACCCAAAGTTCCGTACCGTCCACGATGTTGACCATCGTCTGTCCGGGCTGTACAAGCTGTCCCTCGTGGATGTCTTTGCGGCCGGTTACACCGTCGCAGGTAGCCACGATGACGGTGTAGCCGAGGTTGATGCGTGCGAGTTCCACAGCGGCTTCACAGACGCGTATGGCAGCCTCGCTCTGAGAGAGCTGGTGGGTCTGTACATCCTTGGAGAGGGAGGTTGTCTGACGTGCCCGGGAGACACCTTCGTATCGTGCCAGCGCAGCCTCGTAGGCGGTCTTCACGTTGTCGTACTGCTGTTGGGTGACGGCATCCTGGGCCAACAGGCGGTCGTAGCGCTCCAATTCGCGGCGTGCGTTCTCCATCTGCACACGTGCTTCCTCGATGGACGCATCGTTGACACGCAGCGTGTTGTCGGTGGTGGCTATTCCGGCCGAGGATGCTTTCACTCCGGCGCGAGCCCGGGCCAAATCGGCTTCGGCCTGAGCCAGACGGAGACGGAATTCACTGTCCTCGATGATGACCAGCGTGTCGCCTTTGTGCACGGGCTGGTATTCGTTGAAACAGATTTCTTTTATGAAACCTTGCACGCGGGTGTTGACCGGGGTGATGTGCTGATAGACATTGGCATTGTCGGTCCACTCCACCTGTCCGAAATGGACAAAGCGAGAGATGACATAACACAGAATGCCACAGAGGAAAAGGATGATGACGACGTTATAGAGTATTCGTTTGGTAGAGCGTTTCATAAAGAAGAAGCAGTATATTTGAGTTTATAATAATTGTAGATGAGATTGATTCTCGCGTTGACGAGATTGAGCGATGCCGAGAGTTTCATGTTCGAGGCGTCGAGCATGTCGGTGAGCAGGGCCAGGTCGTTTTCGTAGCGGTTGGCTGTCACCTCATAGTTCTGGTCGGCCAGTTCCACGCTTTTCTGCTGGGTGCGCACTTCTGTGAAGGAGGTCAAGAAGTTGGTGTAGGCTGCAGTGATGCCGTTGTCCACGCCTTCGCGGGCGGCATCTATCTCCTCGCCGGTGCGTCTTACGTTGAGCTTGGAACGTCGCAGGTTGCTGTTGTTTTTCCAGAGCGACGAGAGCCGGTATTTCACACCCAGTCCCACGAACCAGTAGTTGTAATTCTTGTCGATGGTCGGCACTTCGATGGTGATGGGACCGTCGAGGTGGTCTTCGGCGACGATGGCCAGCGAGGGCAGCGATGCCGCACGTGTGGCCTTGAGTTCCTGTTGCGAGATGCGGTGAGCCAGCGTAGCCTGCTGCAATCCGGTGTTGTTATTGTTGGCCAGCGTGAGCCATTCGTTCTCGTTGAGTTGTTCCAAAGGCAAGTCCAGCAGGGTTGTGTCGGGGGCAATGCGTGTGTCGGCGGGCAGGTGGAGAGTGGTCACCAGCTGTTGGTTCAGTATGTGGAGGCCGTCCACCAGTTTCACTTTCTGCAGTTCCAGCGTTTGGAGTTGCAGTTCGTAGCGTGTGATGTCGTTTCGGAGCACGGTGCCCTGTTCGCGGCGTGCCTCCATGTTGCGGAGCATCTGCCGGGTGAGAGCTATGTTCTGGTCCAGTACCTGCATCTGGTTGCAGAGCTTGTAGAGCTCCAGATAATAGCCTGTGAGCAGGAACCTCACTTCCTGTCGGTTTTTCTTCAGGTCGAGGGCTGCCATCTGTTCGCCCAGCTCGGCGATGCGTATGCCGGCTGTGATGGCTCCGCCGGCGTAGAGTACCTGCGAAGCTTCGAGCGAGAAGTTGTTTCCCCAGTGGGGCATGTCGATGGACTGCCCGTCGCCGAAGTGGCGGTCGGTCAGGTAGCCGTCTCCCAGGTACGAACCCGACAGGGAGAGGTTTACTTCGGGAAGCATGGCGCTCTTGGCTGCGTGCACAGCTTCAGCCGAGGCCTCGTGGGCTGTTCTGGAGGCGCGTATCACTTGAGAGGTGGAGTCTGCCAGCGCATATATCTCCCCGATGGTCATTACCCTCAGGTTCTGCGCAGTTGTCAGTGCGGAGACCAGACCTGCCGTCAGAATGGATAACATTAATTTTTTCATTGTTCTTTTATATGTAATTTTTTTTCAACTCAGAGGCGGAGCTTCAGCGATACCTTATTACACATAACACATCACTGACTTCAGTGCTCCGTCAGCCTTTTCGTTTGTGGCGCTACATCAGCCGATTTTGCATTTCCATTCCGGCGCAGGCGTTCTGTTTTCGGGTGCAAAGATAGCGTATTTTTTCCAAACGGCCAAATTCCCGGGGGCAGGAAAATGCAATTATTTGTCCGTTATCCGACAACGTTGCGGTGTCGGGATGGCAAAAAAAGGTCCGAATAACGGGTGGAAATCTGAATTTCGGCAACAAATCCGTCATTTTTGTCATTTTAATAAGCAGAAAGTTCCTCCGTTTCCAAAAAAATGTGTATATTTGCATCGCCAAATCAGTTCCAGGCTTTGAGTCCGGGGCTGTGGTCTTGTTAATTTAGGTCAGAAGAATATGGAAGAATCAACAACTCTGATAGTCAGAATTCTGATAGGCGGCCTGCTGGGCGGTCTCATCGGTTTCGAACGCGAATTACGGTCCAAGGAGGCCGGCTTCCGCACCCATTTCCTCGTGAGTCTCGGGTCGGCTTTGTTCACGGTGATATCGGCCTACGGCTATGATACCTTTTTCCGCGATTCGATGGAGCTGTTCCGTGACATGCATCTGACGGAAGCTCTCAGCTTCGATCCCTCGCGTATTGCGGCCCAGATTGTGTCGGGCATTGGTTTCCTCGGAGCCGGCATCATCATCTTCCAGAAGAATGCGGTCCACGGGCTGACCACTGCCGCCGGTCTTTGGGTCACGAGTGCCATCGGTATATCGTGCGGTATGGGTCACTACGACTACGCTGTGGCAGCTACCGTTGTGGTCATTCTGGTGCTCGAGTTCATGGTTGTGCTCAATCCTTACATCGGAACCAAGACGCTCGCTGTCTCGTTCACCACCGTTGAACGTGGCAAAATCAACGAGGTGATGTACCGGCTGGAGTCCGACGGCATAAATGCCAAGCTGACCCAGCTCAAAATCAAACACATCGAGTCCGGACCGCAATATACCGCCGACCTGGAGATTCGCGTAAGGCTGAAAGGCTACGAGAAACGCATCCTCGCCCTCCTGGAAGATATCGACGGCCTCATTGTGGAGGAGAAGATGGAGGTGTGACCCCGCTCCATACATATACAAAACGTGCCGGGAATACTGCATGCGTCAGTGTTCCCGGCACGTTGGCCTTCATTGGGTGAGAGGGTGTCTCAGCGTTTGTCTGTCACGCCGTACTTGAGCCACTGGTCCTGTTCGAAACGGCTCTTGATGCCCGTCTTGCCCGTCAGCAGATTGTCTTTCAGCCGGCTGAGGATGGCGTGGCACTGTGTGCGGTGCTCCGAGAGAGCAGCCTCTTCGCGGGCCACAGCTTCTCCTTCGCGCTCCATCTCTTCGATGTCTTTCTGCAGGGTTTCGACGATACTGGGATCGTAGCCTTTCGATACCAAGAAATCCCGGTTCTTGTTCACACCGTCAATCAGAATTTTGGCTTTTTCAATCTGATCGCTGTAAATCTTGTTCATCACAAATTTTTTGTTTAATGGGGAGTTATACATACACCATGCTCGCCCCGCAGGGGAGAGGTGCACGGCAAAGATAAAGAAAATTTTCGAAACCTCCAAATTTCTCTGTATCCCATGCAGAAGCGCTTTCAGAAGGGAAAAATGCTGAGATTGTGCGTAAAACGCGAACTCTTAAAAAATCATAAATTTTATTCCGAAATTTCTTTATTCCCCGAAAATGCCGTATATTTGTACCCAATCTTAAGAACTGAAACCTTAATTTGTTCGCTGAAATGAAACAGATAAATTATCAACCCCGGGGTGTGTGCGCACGCATGATGACTATCCTCGTCGATGACGAAGATGTCGTACAGGATTTCCGCGTAGTGGGCGGCTGTCACGGCAACCTGCAGGGCATTGCAGCCCTCGTGCGAGGTATGAAGGCCGACGATGTGATAGCGCGGCTCGACGGAATCCGTTGCGGTGCCAAGGAGACCAGTTGTCCCGACCAGTTGGCTCAGGCTCTCAAGGGAAGCCGGGCGGCCAGTGGTTCTGTCGAAATCCATTGATAACCTGACTTCCGATGCCGATACGCCTTCTTCCGACGCTCCTGCTCTACATTTTCTCGGTGGGCTACACCCCCGGGCCGGCCAATATCTTCAGCCTGACCTGTTCCCTCCGCTATGGCCACCGGCGTTCACTGCGCCTATGGTACGGACTCCTCACGGGGTTCACCCTTGCCGCTACCGCTGTTGCCGTTGTCTGCTGGGCGGTGGGACCTGCCATCGGCGACTATATCCGTTGGATTAAATACATCGGTGCAGCCTATATCCTCTATCTCGCCTGGACCGTCTTCCGCTCGCGAGGCGATGCCGGCGGGAGCGGGGGAGAGTGCACTTTCCGCACGGGTCTCATCGTGCAGCTCACCAATGCCAAGATGATAGTCTTCGACTTTATGGCCTTCGGCATGTTTGTCATGCCCTATTCCACAAGTCTCATCGACTACCTCGATTTCGTCTTCCTCCTTCTCCTGGCCGGTCCGGGTGGCAATCTGGCGTGGATTCTGGCCGGAGGATTCCTGAGCCGCATTTTCCGCGACTATCGCAGCACGGTCGATATCGTTCTCGCTCTTGCCCTTGTGGCCTGTGCGGTCATGATTCTGTTGTAATTTTTTTTATCCCCATATCTCTATATTTTTTTATTTATGGACTTCAAACAATTGTCGGAGGAGAGATATTCCTGCCGTCAGTTTTCCGACCGTCCGGTGAGCGACGACCTCGTCCGCGAAATCCTCCGTCTCACCGCGCTGGCTCCCACGGCTGTCAATTACCAGCCCTTCAAGTTTTTTATCGTCAGGGACGAAGCCAAACGCCTGCGGCTCTGCGAGGCGGGCAATATCCGTTTCCGCGCTCCTCTTTATATTATTATGGCCGAGGACGAAAGCCAGGCTTGGGTGCGCCGCTACGACGGCAAGAACTTTGCCGACATCGACGGCGGCATCGCCGGCTATCAGCTCCACCTCGCCGTCTATGAAGTGGGACTGCGCACTGTCTGGGTCGGCTCGTTCGATGCACCCCGGGTCAAGGAAGCTTTTCCACAGCTCGCGCCCTATAGCCTCACTGCTGTATTCCCCATCGGCTACACCGACGAGGATCAGCCCTCCGAACGTCACGCGCTCCGCAAGGGCATCGAAACCCTGAGCGAAGAGCTTTAACAGAATCCCCGTTTATGAAAAGAATTGCTTTGATTACGGGGGCCACGAGCGGCATCGGTGCCGCCTGTGCCCGCGCTTTTGCCGGCAGCGGCTATGACCTCATTCTCACCGGACGCAACGTTCTGTCTCTCGACAGCCTCTCCGGGGAACTGCGTGCCGTCGGGGCTGAAGTGACAGAACTCGTCTTCGATGTGCGCGACCGAGGGGCAGCTGCTTCGGCGGTGGCTTCCCTCACAGGACGCTGGCAGGACATCGATGTTCTGGTCAACAATGCCGGCCTCGCCCTCGGCCTGGACAAGGAATATGAAGGCGACCCCGACGAGTGGGAGACGATGATAGACACCAACATCAAGGGACTCCTCACGATGACACGTCTCCTCGTGCCCCGCATGGTGGAGCGCAACAGCGGACACGTCATCAACATCGGCTCTGTGGCCGGCGATGCGGCATACGCCGGCGGTGCCGTCTATTGTGCCACCAAGAGCGCCGTCAAGGCTCTCACCGACGGCCTGCGAATCGATGTGGCTCACACTGCCGTGCGTGTCACCAACGTCAAGCCCGGCCTCGTCGAGACCAATTTCAGCCGCGTGCGTTTCCACGGGGACGAGGGGAGGGCGGCTTCCGTCTATCGCGGCATTCAGCCCCTCACGGGCGATGACATTGCCGATGTGGTGCTCTATGCCGCCAATGCGCCCCAACATGTCCAGATAGCCGAAGTTCTTGTCCTCGCCACCCATCAGGCCAACGGCACCGTAATACATCGCGAAGATTGAGTCCTCCAGCGGTGGTGCTCTTTTTTGCGCTCAACTGGGGCGTTTGGGAGGCATGTTTTGACAATAATAGTATAATACTCCCCATTTTTTGGACAACTGCAAAAAAAACTGTATCTTTGCAGCAACCAAAATTCAAAAAAGATGAATTACAAAAAGAAACTAAGTCCTGAATTCAAAGCCAAAGTTGCTTTAGAGGCAATCCAGGAGACGCTTCCCTTGGCAGAGATCGCCAAGAAGTATGAAATAGCGCCCTCCGTTGTGGCAGCACTTAAAGAAGAGCTTCTGTCCGGAGCCAGCGGAATCTTTGCACCTAAAAAGGAGACCCGGGAGCAAGAAGAAATCGCCAGACTGAAGAAACGGGAAGAACATTTGCTTCGCAAAATAGGGCAGCTCCAGGTAGACAATGATTTTTTCGCAAGTGCCTGCGAGGATGCCGGACTGAAAGTGAAATAAGGAACCTTGCAGGCAAACGACCGACCGGGATGTCCTATTCCCGCTATTGCAAAGAGATGCAAATCGCCCGTTCCACGGGATATTATAAAGCCAAAGGAGAATCCCGGGAGAATATTGCGATTATGAACCTGATGGACCGTCATTCTGTATCACATCCGACAGCCGGCGTTAAGACAATGGTAAACCACCTGCTTCTGGATTATGGACTCCGAGTCAACCACAAGAGAGTCCGCCGTCTGATGCGGAAGATGGGGCTGGAGGCATTCTATCCCAAGAAATGCCTGTCCCGAGGCGGTACTGTCCAGTATGTTAAGCCATACTTGTTACGTCATCTTCAGATATGCCGTCGCAATCAGGTCTGGAGCACGGATATATCCTATATCCCCATGCCACACGGGTTCATGTATCTGTACGCTGTGATTGATGTATATAGCCGGTTTATCGTCGGATGGCGTCTTAGCAATTCATTGTCAGCCTCCAACTGTATTGCTCTTATAGAGGATTGTATTGAGCAATACGGAGCCCCTGAGATTGTCAATTCAGACCAGGGAGTGCAGTACACCTGTGCCGAGTGGGAAAGGGCCCTGACAAAACATGACATAGCTATCAGTATGGACGGCAAAGGCCGCTGTAAAGACAATATCTGGATTGAGAGATTCTGGCGCACAATTAAACAGGAGTACATATATCTGCATCCTACCGACGATGTCCGTGTCTTGATGGAGGGTATTCGCTCTTTTATTGAATACTATAACCGGAAGAGACCGCATCAAGGCATTGGCAATCAGCTCCCTTCATACAGGTATGCAGCCTGATTGAGTCCGCTTCCTTACGGAAGAGTTATCTGAGAATTGTAAACTATAGTAAACAAAATTATGAACCTGTCGAAAAAAGGGTAGTACTAAAAGTATATTACAAATCCCATTCGCTTTCAGGAAAGCGACAAGTATATCATGTCCATAATAATTCATCAAGGTCAATATCATTTGATTAAATATGAGAAGGAAACGCAAATGACGGAAGTTTTCCCATTAGAATCATATACTGGCAAATATCTATTGCCCTTCGGACGAGTTGTGCGTATGACGGAGACGGAGATATGCACTGTTGTTGATGCCGATAACATACATGATATATGGAAAGGATATAACGATTTCAATAATTTTGAGTCGGATTATCCTTTACAAGTCCGGAATTTGAGACAAGACATTAAGTCAATCAATCCCGAGGGGAATCCATTCCTTGTGATATACAAGATACAGTAAATTCTTATGGCTCTATGTTGAATCGTGTGGGTAAAGACAAATGTCTATTAGTAGATAAGACTTTGACTCATTGCTTTATGAGCGACATAAGAGATTAGCACCGAATGGATTATGTGTCCTGATGGCATTAGTGTAGATATACATATTATCGTCTCGCCTTTTATATTACCCACTCAAATCAACATAGACCCATTCTTATGCTTCAAAGAGTCATATCCCGTCCCATAGCAGTGACCATGTGCCTCATCGCCCTCGTCGTGATGGGGTGCCTGGCTCTGCGTTATATTCCCGTTTCACTGATGCCCGACATCGATATGCCGCAGATAACAGTGCAGGCCGGTATGCCCGGATATTCCGCCAGGGAGATAGACACCCAGGTGATTTCCCCCCTCCGAGGCCAGCTCATGCAGGTGGCCGGAGCCAAAGACATTCGCAGCGAGGCGCGGATGGATGTCGGCAGCGTGGTGATGACCTTCGAGCCGGGCAGCAACATCGACCTGCTCTTCATCGAGGTAAACGAGAAGATAGACCGCGCCATGAACACCATGCCCAAGGATATGGAACGCCCCAAGGTGATCAAGGCCAGCGCGATGGACATCCCCGCCTTCTACCTCGATATCTGGTTGGAGAACGATGCGGGCGACATGGCTTTCGCCCAGTTGGGAAGGTTTGCCAAGGGGGTGGTAAGCAAACGCATCGAACAGCTGCCGCAGACGGCCATGGTGGATATCAGCGGGACGGTGGGCACCGAGATTACCTGCCGACCCCATGAGGAGAAACTCAAGGCCCTGGGGCTGACCACGCAGGACATCGAGACAGCCATCCAGAAAAACAACATTACGCTGGAGGCCCTCAGCGTGGTGGACGGGCTGTACCGCTACAATATCCACTTCGACTCGCAGCTACTCACCCGCGACGACGTGGCCGGCATCTACATCAACCACCAAGGCCGCCTGCTGCAGCTGCGCGACCTCTGCGACATCGAGGAACACGTGGCCGGGCGTAACGGACTGGTGCGCCACGACAGGGCAAATGCCGTGACGATGGCCGTCATCAAACAGAAAGACGCGCAGATGGCCGACTTGCAGCAGAGCATGGAGACATTGCTGGAAGATATGCGCCGGGAGTATCCTGACATTCGGTTTGAGCTTACACGTGACCAGACTCACCTGCTGTCCTATACCATCCGCAACCTCCAGACAAATCTGGTGGCGGGCGTTCTGCTGGCCAGCCTGATTCTGTTCCTCTTTATGCGCCAGTGGAGGCTGTCGCTGCTCATCGTGCTGACCATTCCGCTGTCGCTCATCATGACGCTGCTTTGTTTCTACTGCCTGGGCATCTCGCTCAACATCATCTCGCTCTCCGGCCTGATACTCGGCGTGGGCATGATAGTCGATAACTCCATCATTGTGATAGACAATGTGATGCGGCGATGGACGGAGGGAGATTCTTCACTTCTCAAGGATGCAATCGTCAAAGGCACTAGCGAGGTGTTCGCTCCCATGTTGAGTTCGGTGCTCACCACCTGTTCCGTCTTTATCCCTCTGATATTCCTGAGCGGCGTGGCGGGAACGCTGTTCTACGATCAGGCGATGGGAGTGACGATAGCCTTGTTCGCCTCCCTCGCCGTGGCCACCCTCGTGATTCCTGTGTATTTCCATCTCCTGTTCAGAAAACAAAGCATACCAACCTCTCGCCCAAATGGTCAAATAGTAAAATCGGCGAATCTTCCAATAGGGAGATTCTTCACTCTTCACTCTTCACTCTTCACTTCCACATATACCCGGGGGCTGAAATGGGTGTTCCGCCACACGCGGTTCTGTCTGCTCGCGCTGGCCTGTCTCATTCCACTCACGGGATTTATCTTCTGGCAGATAGAGAAGGATCGGATGCCGGAGGTGGCACAGGATGACATGCTGGTCAACATTGATTGGAACACGGGCATTTCGGCCGTTGAAAACGACCGGAGGGTTACGGAGCTGATGGCTGGGCTGGGCGACGATGTGGTGACCTCAACCTCCATGGCGGGCGCACAGGACTTCCTGTTGTCGCACACCCGCGACATCACGTCATCGGAGGCTATTGTCTATGTGAAGGCACGCTCTGCGGAGGCTCTGGAACGCGTCAAGGAGAGAATCTCTGCCTGGCTGCTGTCTGGGTACCCTGCCTCCTCGGTGGAATACGGAGAGTCGGGGAACCTCTACAACCTTATCTTCGCAACCGACGTGAGCGACCTTGAAATCCACCTGCAGGACGAGGACGGCCGACGGCCCACAACGGCGCAGAGCCGGGAGTTTATTGACACGTTGCGAGCCCGCTTTCCTGAGGCCTGCATCATGCCTGTGGTAACGGAGACGAATATCCGCTATGTGGCCGACATGGAACAGATGGCAGTCTATAAAGTGACCTACGATCAGCTCTACCGTCGGCTGAAGGAACTGATAAGCCAGAGCCGCATCTTCGAGATAAACGACGGAGCAGAGAGTGTACCCGTGATAGTCGGTACGGACAGCCGCGAGAGCAACCGCGTGATGAACAGCACCGTCCGCAACAGCGACGGCACGGACATCCCCATCGCTCTGCTCGTGACGGAGACCCGGGGAGAGGACTACAAATGTCTTCAGGCAGGCAACGGAGGCGAGTATTACAGCATCAGCCTGAATGCCCCTGACCGCGAGCTGGAGCGAGTCATGGACTTCGTGGAGGCCGAAGTCCACCGCCCCGGCAGCCGGCTGTCAGCCTCCTTCATCGGTGGATATTTCTCATCGCGGCGGATGATAGGCGAGCTGACTCTCGTGCTCAGCGTGGCGTTGGCGTTGCTCTACTTCATTCTGGCTGCGCAGTTCGAGAGCTTCATACAGCCGCTGATTATTCTGGTGGAGATGGTGATTGACGTGTTTTGCGTAGTGGCTGTGCTGTGGCTGCTCGGTGAATCGGTGAACGTGATGTCGATGATAGGCATCGTGGTGATGAGCGGCATCGTGATAAACGACTCCATACTGAAGATTGACACCATCAACAGACTGTGGCGCGGAGGCTTGCCGCTACTCCGTGCCATCATGACGGCCGGCCACAACAGGCTGAAACCCATCGTGATGACATCACTTACCACCATCCTCGCCATCTTGCCCTCCCTCAGTAGGGGTGACATGGGTTCCGCGCTGCAATATCCGCTGTCGCTGACGCTCATCGTTGGTATGGTTGTCGGTACGGTGGTGAGCCTGCTGTTCATCCCGCTGTTCTATTACCTTATATATAATAAACGACAGGCGTGAAAATATCTCGTTTCACACTCCTGCTCTCCATGTCCATCCTCATGGTGATAGGTGCCGCCCTGCTGCCGGGTGTTGACGTGGCCGACCAGCCGCGTCCGCAGCAGGGCAAGACGCTCTCCGTGAAATACTCCTGGCCCCGGGCATCGGCTCGCGTCATTGAGCAGAACGTGACATCGCGTATAGAGGGTGTCCTCTCGTCAGTCAAGGGAGTGGCCACCGTCTCGTCGGAGTCGTATTTCGGCTCCGGAAAGGTGGTGTTGACCCTCAAGAAGGAGGCCGATGTCTCGTCGGTGAAATTCGAGATTTCCTCGCTGCTCAAACAGATACACAAACGCCTACCTGAGGGGGTCTCATATCCAGTGCTGACAGGCGGGGAGATGGTGAACGAGGGAGAGCAGAGCGAGATGACGCAGCTGCTGCTCACGTGGCAGGTGAACTCCAACCTGAGCGACGAGCAGCTCAAAGAGTACATCGAACGCAAGGTGGAACCGGAACTGAAACGCTGGGAGGTCGTGAAGCGCGTGGAGGTGACAGGTGGTGTTAGGAAATACATCGAAATAACCTACGACCCCTTCATCCTCGCCAACTACGGACTATCGGCTTCCGACATCGAGAAGGGCATCCGTGCTTTTGTGGGGCGTGAGGACATGGTGGGAGAGGTGGTGCATCAGTCTCCCGCCGGGGAACGACAGCGCATGGAACTGTATCTCACAACCGACAAGTTCGCCAAGCCCCTCGAACAGATGCCCATCGGCATCGTCAATGGCAAGACGGTCTATCTGAATGATTTAGCCTCCTACGAATATCGGAACCGCGAGCCGAAACGCTATTTCCGTGTGAACGGACTGAATACCGTCTATCTGAATGTCCATGTCGATGCAGAGGCCAACAAGATAACCCTCTCAGAGAAACTGAGGGCGCAGATGACCGAACTGGAGGGCCGGCTCAGAAAGGGTGTATATCTGACGCTGACCTACGACGGTGCCGAGGAGCGAGAGAGCGAACTCCACAAACTCGTCTGGCGGTCGCTCATGGCGCTGGCCATCCTGATGCTGTTTGTGTGGTTCGCCAAGCGCGACGGGAAATACCTGATCATCATGGCGGTGATGCTGGCTGCCATCATTCTGACCGCCGTCATAGCCTACCGCTTGTGGGACATACGTCTGCATATCTACTCGCTGGCGGGCATCACGGTTTCGTTGGGCCTGGTCATCGATGCCTCGGTGGTGATGACCGACCACTACAGTTATTACCACAACCGCAAGGCATTCCTCGCTATACTCGCGGCCCTGCTCACCACTATCGGCTCCCTCGTGGTCGTATTCTGGTTGCCAGACTTCCTACAGAAGGACCTCTACGACTTCGCGTGGATTATCATCATCAATCTCTCCGTCGCCCTCCTCGTGGCTTATGCCTTCACGCCAGCCCTGATTGAGCTGATGAACTACCGCAGTTTCCAGCGGGGACATATACGGCATCGAGAGCTGGTGAGACGGTGGACGGGGTTCTATACCCGATATGTAGCCTTTGCTCGGAAACGCAGATGGGTTCTCATCACGCTGCTTGTTCTGGCCTTTGGCATTCCCTTCCATGCCCTGCCTTCCACATGGGAGGGCCACGAGATATACAATGCTACATTGGGTAGCGATTTCTTCCAGTTGAAGTGCAAGGACTCGCTGTCGAAGATTTTCGGCGGCACAATGCGTCTTTTCGCCGAATCCCTCACAGACAACACCTACAGCCAAGACCGAGAGCGGGAGATTAAACTCATGGTCAGGGCGAGGATGCCCCTCGGCGGTACAGTCGCGGAGCTGAATGAGAAGGTCTCCATATTGGAGAATTTCCTGTCTGGATTCGAGGAAATCAAGCGGTTTGAGACGAGAGTGGAGTCATGGGGTGCCGTAGTCGCAGTGGAGTTCAAGGACGAGTATCTCCAGTCATCGTTCCCCTACATGCTCGAGAATATGGTCATTGGAAAGGTTATTTCCATAGGCGGAGCCGATTGGAGCACAAGCGGGGTAAGCGAACGCGGATTCAGCAACTCCCTCAACCTCCAGCGCCGCTCTAACCGCATCGAGATAGCGGGCTACAACTACGACCGGCTCTACAGGATTGCCGAGGATATGTGCCTCACCATGGGCCGCAACAACCGTGTGGTCGATCTCACCATCGAGACCCCGGGTCACGAGAATCAGGAGGACGAGTTCTTCATGCGGTATGACAAGGAGAGGATGGCGCTCTATGGGTTCGATCTCAAGGCCGCCCACCGTGTGCTCAAAGAGTTACTTTCGGGCTATGACATCGAACGATATAGAGATAAGAACATGGCTGCGGATATGTACCTCAAGTCCTCGGCCAAGGACAGGTTTGATCTTTGGCATCTGCAGAACACCTATCTGAAAGTCAACGGCATGGACACCCGACTCTCATCATTCATGGACATTGAGCGGCGGGAGGCCAAAAACTGCATCCCCAAGAAGAATCAGGAGTATGTGCTGAGAGTGGCGTTCAATATCCTCGGCTCTTATACCTACGCCAGCCGATACATCGGGAAAATCACCGAGGAGTACAATGCCCGGATGCCTGTCGGTTACAGATGTCAGAACACCTCCTATGGTTACTATGAGGATACTGGCTCGCAGTATTGGCTCATCCTTGTCATAGCCATCATTATTTACTTTATCTGTGCCATTCTCTTTGAGTCGTTCCGCCTGCCTATGGTAATTGTTTCGCTTATTCCCGTTTCGTTCATAGGAACATTCCTGACATATTGGCTCACCGATGTGGAGTTCGGTGCCGGAGGATACGCATCTTTGGTATTGTTGAGCGGTCTGACGGTGAATGGAGGCATTTACATCATTAATGAATATCGGCAGATGCTATCCGCCCCCGGTTTTTATCGCGGGGACCGCTCTGTCCGACTCTATGTCCGTGCCTACAATCACAAGATTGTCGCTGTCCTGCTCACTATATTATCCACAGTGCTTGGTCTCATCCCGTTCTTCATTGACGGTCAGGACGAGAGTTTTTGGTTCTCTTTCGCCGTCGGCTCGGCTGGCGGACTGCTTTTCTCCATCCTCGCCGTCATCTTCGTCATGCCTGTGCTTATCGTGGAGCAATCTTCAGACCAGCTTCGTGGCTGAACATCTCTTTTCAGTTTCTCGCTATGAGGCATACCTTTCGAACCTCGGGACTCGTTTCTAAGTAATCCGTATGACTTATCCGTTCCGCGACTTTATCGCGTGAAAATAACGTACTTTTCATCAAGAAGGGGCATTCTATTGAGCATTTTGGCTTCTGCCCTCATGTTCATCTGAAAGGGCTATCGTCCGACGATGACACTGGAACGGTTCGTTACGCCTCCATCCGCATCGGGATGAGCCATTAACGGTCTAAGGTCTAAGGTCAAAGGTCTAAGGTCTGTTCTCGATTGACCTTTGACCTTTGACTTTTGACCGTCCTTCAGGACGTAGAGCGCTTTTGACTTTTGACCTGAACTTACAGTTCGCAGTAGCCTTTGACCTTAGACCTTTGACCGTCCTTTAGGACAGGGGTTGAGCGCCTTTGACCTTAGACCTTTGACCTTAGACCTTTGACTTTTGACCGTCCTTTAGGACGTAGAGCGCCTTTGACCTTAGACCTTAGTCTTTTGACCGTCCTTCAGGACGTAGAGTGCCTTTGACTTTTGACCTGCACTTACAGTTCGCAGTAGCCTTTGACCTTAGACCTTTGACCGTCCTTTAGGACAGGGGTTGAGCGCCTTTGACCTTAGACCTTTGACCTTAGACCTTTGACTTTTGACCGTCCTTTAGGACGTAGAGCGCCTTTGACCTTAGACCTTAGTCTTTTGACCGTCCTTCAGGACGTAGAGTGCCTTTGACTTTTGACCTGCACTTACAGTTCGCAGTAGCCTTTGACCTTAGACCTTTGACCGTCCTTTAGGACAGGGGTTGAGCGCCTTTGACCTTAGACCTTTGACCTTAGACCTTTGACCGTCCTTTAGGACGTAGAGCGCCTTTGACCTTAGACCTTAGACCTTAGACCTTCGGGGGTCACTTCACCTGCACGACTTTCCACTGGTCGATGGTGCGGCGGTCCTCGCTGATGTTCAGCCCTACGGCCCAGACGGGGCGCTTGTCGGAGGCGAAGCGCACGGCGTAGTTCTTCTTGATAATCTGGTCGGTGGCATCCTCGGCCGTCTTGCCGTATTTGAGCTCGATGATATAGATGGCATCCGCAAGTTTCAGGGCAATGTCCATGCGTCCGTCGCTGGTCTGCTCCTCGGCACTGATGTCGGCGCCGTAGCCCATCAAGGCAGCATAAATCAACGACTGGTAGAGTTGTTCGTTCTGATTCTTGTCGGTGATGCTGTAGGGTATGCCGGCATACCAGCGCTGGACAGCTTCGATGAACTGCCCGATGCCGATTTCCTTCATTTTCAGGTCGAGGAAGGCATTGCCCAAGGTGTCCTGACTGCCCACATAGTCTTCCATGTAGTATTTGTAGAGTGAGGTGGAGAAGCCTTCGCGCACCTCACCGTTGGGGAAGCCCAATGTGTATTTCTGCGTAAAGGGGTTGTAGTCTTTCAGTGTCAGGTAGCCGCTCTGAAAGAGGACCGGGATGGGGTCTGTAATGCGTTCCGTGGGGGCATCGAAGCGATCCAGCTTGGCCTGGTAGTGCTCTATCTGCTGGATGCTGATGTTGTGACGGCGCATCACGTTGATGAGCATCGTGGGTGTGCCCGTGGAGAACCAGAAATTCATGATGCGTCCCATGGCAAAAGCGCTTACCAAGCTCCACGGACAGTAAATGTCTGTGAAGTTGTCTGAGAAGTGGTAGCCGTCGTAGGTTTCCTTCAACTTCTGCACGATGTCATCGTAGGTGTAGTGCAGGTTCCAGCGGCTGTAGAGATGGTTCATCTTCTCCGTCAGCTGCTCGATGTCGGGCTTCATTTGGGTGAGCAGTTCTTCCTCGCTGATGCCGCAGACGGCCTCGTAGGCGGGGTCGAAGGTCAGCTGCTGCAGGTTGTTCAGTTCGCTGAACACCGAGAGCTGCGAGAACTTCGAGATGCCCGTCAGGAACACAAAGCGCAGATATTTCGACTGGGCCTTCAAGGGAGAAAACAGATTGCGCACGCGGTTACGGATGTAGTCCTGCAACTCCAGGTCGTTGATGCTGTCGAGCATCGGAGCATCGTACTCGTCGATAAGAATCACCACTTTCTCGCCGGTCTGATTGTAGGCAGCCCGGATAAGTTCTGTAAGTCGCGAGTCATAATTTGTCGGGTCTTCAGGCTTGGTGATGCCGAATTCCTCTTCCTGCCATTTCAGAATCGTGTTGATGGTTCCATGCACCAGTTCCTTCTCATAGTACTTGCCGTTCGAGAGGTCGAGGCGGATGACGGGATATTTCTTCCATTCCTTCTCCTTATTATATATATACAGCCCCTCGAACAGTTCCTTGCGCCCC
>FLNY01002469.1_pt1 | contig 20206 bp, 21 predicted proteins | sample 1140381 | NCBI WGS metagenome assembly FLNY01 (sample SAMEA3878172, study PRJEB12797) | bioreactor metagenome | biome: Moose rumen | place: Sweden | collected 2011-10
AGATTCTTCGCTTCAGATTCTTCGCTTCAGATTCTTCGCTTCGCTCAGAATGACAAGTTGTCAAAATTCATATCCGAAGCGGCGCAGTTCTTTCCGGCTTTCGCGCCAGTCCGGATCCACTTTCACAAATGTGGACAGGAAAACCTTTTTCTGGAAAAAGTCTTCCATGTCCTTGCGGGCCTGGGTGCCCACTTTCTTCAGCATCTGGCCGCCCTTGCCGATGAGGATGCCCTTCTGGGACTCCCGCATCACATAGATGACGGCGCTTATCTCGTAGCGGTCTTCCCCTTCGTGGAAGGCCTCAATCTCTACCTGGCAGCTGTAGGGGATTTCCTCGCTGTAGTTCAGGAAAATCTTCTCCCGCAGGATTTCCGAGGCGAAGAAGCGCAGGTTCTTGTCCGTGAACTGGTCCTTGTCGAACCATGCCGGCGCTTCCGGAAGCCTGGAGGAAACCGCCTCCAGGATGCTCTCCAGGTTGAATTTCTCCTGGGCCGATGCGGGAATGATCACCGCCTTGGGCAGCTGCTCCTGCCACCAGCCCATGAGCTCCACCACCTTTTCCTGGCTGGAGATGTCTATCTTGTTGATGACCAGGATAACGGGACATTCCACCTTCCGGAGCTTCTGGATGTAGGCCTCGTTCTTGTCCCCTTTCTCTACCGTGTCGGTAACGTACAGGATGATGTCGGCATCGCCGATGGCGGTGTCCACATAGCCCAGCATGTTCTGCTGGAGCCGGTAATTGGGCTTCAGGATGCCCGGCGTGTCGGAATAGACAATCTGGTAGTCTTCCCCGCTCACGATGCCCATGATGCGGTGCCGGGTGGTCTGGGCCTTGGCCGTGACGATGGAAAGCTTCTCTCCCACCAGGGCGTTCATGAGCGTGGATTTGCCCACGTTCGGATTGCCGATGATATTGACGAAACCTGCCCTGTGCGCCATTATACGTAAGCTCCCATCTTAAGAATGTTCACTTCCCCTTCCGTGAGGTAGCGCCAGTCGCTCTTCTTGAGCCCCTTCTTGGTGAGGCCGGCAAAATAGACCCGGTCCAGGGCGCGGACCTCGTAGCCCAGGGACTCGAAGATGCGCCGGACAATCCGGTTCTTGCCGGAGTGGATCTCGATGCCCAGCTGGCGGTGGTCGTGCGCGTCGATGTATTCCAGTTCATCGGCCGCCACCACGCCGTCGTTCAGCTCTATCCCGGCCAGGATTTTCTCCTTGTCGTCCTCCGAGAGGGGGGCGTCCAGGACCACCTGGTAAATCTTTTTCTTGTTGTAGGAGGGGTGGGTGAGCCGTTCGGCCATTTCCCCGTCGTTGGTGAACATGAGCACGCCCGTGGTGTTCTTGTCCAGCCGGCCCACCGGGAAAACGCGGGTGGGACAGCCTTTCAGGAGGTCCATCACCGTCTTTTCGGCATGCGGGTCGCTGGCCGTGGTCACGTAGCCCTTGGGCTTGTTCATGACGATATACACTTTTTCCTCTCCCTTCAGGCGCTGCCCGTTGAAGCGGACGTCGTCGGTGAGCACGTTCACTTTGGTGCCCAGTTCGGTTATCACCTCCCCGTTCACGGTGACCACGCCGCTCTGGATGAGGGTGTCGGCTTCGCGGCGGGAGCAAACGCCGGAATTGGCGATGAATTTGTTCAGGCGCACCACTTCCTGGATTTCGGTCTTTGCGGTGTCGTTGTCGCTGTAGCGGCCGTTCACCTGGGGCTTGCGGCTGAGCATGGCGTTCATGCCTTCGTCGGCCTGGCTGCGCCTGGCGTTTGCGGGTTTGCGGGCACCGGGCCTGGAAGTGCCGAAGGACGGCTTTCCATAGCCGCTGCGGCCTTCCGGACGGGAGCTGCCGTAGGGCTTGCGGGTGCCGTCTGCTGCGGGTTTGCGGCCGCCGTCCGGGCCGAACTTGCGGGCCCCGTCCGTGGGTTTGCGGGTGCCGCCATGGCTGCCGCTGCCGTAAGGCTTGTCGGAATACATGCGGCGGGCGGGGCGCTCATCGGAGCCGAAACTGCGGCTGGTGCTGTAATCTACTTTTTCTGCATGGCCTTCGTAGGCCTTTCTCACGATACGCTTTCTCGTACCTTTCTTGTTGTCTTCCATAGAAAAATCTTGCGACTCACGTCGTTATTTGAGTTTGAAAATATAGGTGATGGTGCCCAGCTGCACAGCGGGGGCATCGGCCTTTTGGTTGAAGTGGGCCTTGAGGGCGGCGTTGCGGGCCGCGGTCCACAGGTTCTTGTCTGTTACGGTGGTGCCTTCCACGCCGGGAATGGCGTCCGTGACCTCTCCGTACTGGTTCACTTTGATTTGCACCACCACCTTGCCCTCCAGCTGGGCCGAGTAGGACGGCTTGGGCAGGGTGCCCAGCACCGAGCGGCCCTGCAGGTGCGCATTGGCGCTGCCTTCCGTCCGGCCTTCCTGGGCGTTGCCGTCCGGCTGGCCGGCCTTGAAGCCTTCCGACGCCTCCGAGGCGCCGTGCGGGGTGGTGGCGGTATTGTCCTGTTTGCTCATGCCGGGGAAGGAGGCCCGGGGGTCCAGCTTGGGCTCTTCCACCTGGGGCGCAGGCACTTCCACGTCCCCGTGGTCGTTCTGCCGGGTGGCCGGGGTGGTGTTGGGCCGGTCTTTCACCACAGGCGATTCGGCCTGCTGCACCAGTTCCACGGGCTTGGTCACATCCACGTTCTCTGCCTGGGGCTCCCGGCCCGTCCGGGTGGAAACCGGCTTTTCCGGAGAGGTCTCTTCCTGGAATTCGATGACCAGGGAGCTGCGCTCCGGCGGCGGCGGGTCCAGGTAGGACAGGCCGCTGGTAAGGCAGATCACCAGCGCCAGGGCGTGCACCGCCACCGTAACGAGAAGGCCCGTCACGTTGGCGCGCTTGTCACGCTGCTGCCTGGTGCGCTGGTAAGGTTGCATGCTTGCTTATTCGGGTTGCGTAGCCAGAATCACTTTGTAGTGGTTCCGCTTGGCAATATTCATAATCTGTACCACTTCCCCCACCGGGACGCTTTCGTCGGAATAGATGGAGAAGGTGGGGTCTTCTTCGGCCGACAGGAGCTCTATGAGCCGGTCTTCCACCACCTCATAGGAAACCGGGTCCTGCGCCCCGTTCACATGGTAGGTATAGGTGTCGTCCCCCCAGTCCTTGATGCTCACGCTTACGGTGGCCTTGGCGTTCACCTGCCCGGTGCTCTTGGGAAGCAGGAGCTTGAGGGCGTTGGGATTGATGAGCGTGGAGGTGACCAGGAAGAAGATGAGCAGCAGGAACACGATATCCGTCATGCTGGATACCGAGAACGAAGAGTCCACCCGGGTGTTTCGCTTGAGTGCCATACGCTATTCTTCGCCGGGTTCGTTAAGGACGATGTCAATGAATTCCAGGGTGGAGCTTTCCATCTTGTATACCAGGTTGGACACCTTGGAGGTGAGCCAGTTGTAGCCGAAGTAGGCGATGATGCCCACGATGAGGCCGCCCACCGTGGTGAGCATGGCCGTGTAGATGCCGTCGCTCAGGAGGGTGATGTCTATGTTGTTGCCGGCCTTGGACATGTTGAAGAAGGCCTGCACCATGCCGATGACGGTGCCCAGGAATCCAATCATGGGCGCCCCGCCGGCTATGGTGGCCAGGATGGGCAGTCCCTTTTCCAGACGGGCCACTTCCACGTTGCCGATATTCTCGATGGCGCTCTGGATGTCCGTCATGGGGCGTCCCATGCGGTGGATGCCGGTTTCCACCATGCGCGCCACGGGGTTGTCGAACTTGCGGCACAGGGTGACGGCGCTCTTGGTCTTCCCCTCGTTCAGGTAGTCCCGGATGTCGTTCATGAAGTGGGGGTCTATCTTGGAGGCATGGTCTATGACCCACCATTTGCGGCCGATGATGTAAATGGCCACGATGCTGAGGGCCAGGAGCACCCACATGAGCGGGCCGCCCATCTTGAACAGGGAAAAGAGACTTTCATTCATTTGGGCCGGCTGCACGCCGGCGGCGGGGGCTGCCGCAGGTGCCAGGGTTTCGGAGAGGGCCTGGACCGTGTCTGCTTGGAGAAGTTGGAGGAACATATTGTAAATTGACTTTAATATTCTTTATACAAGTTGCAAAATTACAAATTTTATTAGGATTTACGAAATGGAGCGCGGCTTTCGTTTGGATTTGCACAAAAAAACGCTAACTTTGGACGGTTAGTTTAGCAGCGTATTGTCCTTATTATGAAAATCAGCATTATCGGCGCCGGCAACATCGGCAGCGCGCTGGCATTCGGCCTGGCGCAGGGCAACATTGTCCCCAAAGAAGACATCTGTATCAGCAACCCCCATCCGGAGAAACTGGAACGCATCCGGGAGCGGGTTCCGGAAATCCGTACCACCACCAGCAACACCCAGTGCGTGCAGGAGGCCGACATCGTGGTCCTGGCCGTGAAGCCCTGGCACCTGCAGGCGCTGGCCCAGGAGCTGAAAGGCCGGTTGGACTACCGTCGGCAGATGGTGTGCTCCATGGTGGGCGGCGTGGGACTCCGGGAGCTGAAGGAACTCTTCCTGCGGGAAGGGGAGGCCCCGGCACTGTATTACCTCATTCCCAACACCGCCATCGCCATGTGCCAGAGCATGACGTTCCTCTCCTCGGAGGGCGCCACCCCGCAGCAGGATGCGGCCCTGCTGGCCATTTTCCGGGAACTGGGAGACGCCATGCTGGTAGAGGAAAGGCTCATGAACGCCGGCATGGTGCTGGCCTCCTGCGGCATCGCGTACGCCCTGCGCTACATCCGCGCCAACACCCAGGGCGGCGTGCTCATGGGCTTCACCCCCGCCGATGCGCAGCGCATCGTGGCCCAGACCCTCAAGGGCGCCGCCAGCCTCCTAAGCACCGGCTTGTCGCACCCGGAAGAGGAAATTGACAAGGTTACCACGCCGGCCGGCCTCACCATCCGCGGCCTCAATGCCATGGAACGCAACGGCTTCACCACCAGCATCATAGAAGGCCTCATGGCCTCCATCCCGGGCCAATAAGACGGGGTGTCAGTAGAGTACTTTGTTCAGAAACAGCGCATGCCCGGGGACGGATTCCCCGGCGTCGCCGCGCGTGCCGCCCTCCAGCAGCTGCGCTATCCATTCCGGCCGCTGTTTTCCCCGTCCCACCTCGATGAGGCTGCCCACCGTGGCCCGCACCATATTCCTCAGGAACCGGTCGGCCGCAATCCGGAAGTACCAGTAGTCTCCGGAGGGAACGGCCATCCCTTCCTCCTGGGACAGAATCTGCATATGCGAAGGCGTGTAGGGGGCCCAGAAGGCTTCGGAGACGGTGCAGACGGTGGTCTTGTTGTCCCCGCCGCTTTTCTGGAAGCAGGAAAAGTCGTGGGTGCCCAGCAGGTGCCGGCAGGCCTGGTTCATGGCCCGGAAATCCAGATCCGGATAGCCGCACTGCCACGAATAAGCGGCCAGGAAAGGGTCTTTCCGCCTGTGGATGAAGTAGGTATATTCCCGTCTTTTTGCGCTGAAGCGGGCGTGCATTTCATCGGCCACGGGAGAGACCTGCAGCACTGCTATGCTGCGGGGAAGCATGGCATTTAATTTGTAGCAGAAATCCACTTGCCCGAAGGGCAGCTCCCCGTCCACGTCGAAGTGGGCCACGTAATTGGCGGCGTTCACGGCGGTGTCGGTGCGGCCGGCCCCGGTCAGGGCCACCGGCCGGTTCAGGAGGCGGGAGAGTGTCTCCTCCAGGCACGCCTGTACGGACGGAGCATTGGGCTGGATTTGCCAGCCGCAGAAGGCGGAGCCGTCGTATGAGAGGCAAAGGAAATAACGCATGTGCAAATGTAGTAATTTATATGGAAAGCGTAAACATTCGTGAATTGAACGAGCGAATCCAGCAAGAGAGTTCCTTCGTGGACTTGCTTACCCTGGAAATGGGGAAAGTGATTGTAGGGCAGAAGCAGCTGGTGGACAACCTGCTCATCGGCCTGCTCAGTGGCGGCCACATCCTGCTGGAAGGTGTGCCGGGCCTGGCCAAAACCCTGGCCATCAATACCCTGGCCCAGGCGGTAGATGCCAAGTTCAGCCGCATCCAGTTCACCCCGGACCTGCTGCCGGCCGACGTGGTGGGCACGCTGGTCTATTCCCAGAAGAAAGAATCCTTCGAGGTGCACAAGGGCCCCATCTTCGCCAACTTTGTGCTGGCCGATGAAATCAACCGTTCCCCGGCCAAGGTACAGAGCGCCCTGCTGGAGGCCATGCAGGAAAAGCAGGTCACCATCGGCGAAAACACCTACCCGTTGCCGCAGCCGTTCCTGGTAATGGCCACCCAGAACCCCATCGAGCAGGAAGGCACCTATCCGCTGCCGGAAGCCCAGGTGGACCGCTTCATGCTGAAGGTGGTGGTGTCCTACCCCAAGAAGGAGGAAGAGCGCCTCATCATCCGGATGAACAATGCCGGGGAGTTCCCCAGGGCCCAGGCCGTGGTAAAGCCGGAAGACATCATCCGCGCCCGGGAGGTGGTCCGCGACGTTTATATGGACGAGAAAATCGAGCGTTACATTGTGGACATTGTCTATGCCACCCGTACGCCGGAAGAATATGGGCTGCAGGAACTTAAGAACTTCATTTCCTACGGGGCTTCGCCGCGTGCCAGCATTTCGCTCTCGCTTGCATCCAAGGCATACGCCTTCATCAAACGCCGCGGCTACGTGATTCCGGAAGACGTGCGGGCCGTGTGCAACGAGGTCCTGCGCCACCGTATAGGCCTCACCTACGAGGCAGAGGCAGAGAACGTGACGCCGGAGCAAATCATAGAGAAGGTGATCAATGCGGTGAATGTGCCATAGAGATTCTTCGCTTCGCTCAGAATGACAACTGAAGAGTTGATACGGAATGACAACTGAAGAGTTGATACGGAATGACAACCGAAGAGTTGATACGGAATGACACCTGAAGAGTTAATACGGAAGGTCCGGAAGATAGAGATCCGGACCAAGGCCCTGAGCCACCAGATCTTTGCCGGCGAATACCATTCTGCGTTCAAGGGGCGCGGCATGGCGTTCAGCGAGGTGCGGGAGTACCAGTGGGGCGACGACGTGCGCAACATGGACTGGAACGTGACCGCCCGCATGAACGCTCCCTACGTGAAGGTGTTCGAGGAAGAACGGGAGCTCACGGTGGTGCTGCTGGTGGACATTTCGCGTTCCGGGCTGTTCGGGACGGCCGTCAAGACCAAGCGGGAGCAAATTGCCGAGATAGCCGCCACCCTGTCGTTCAGCGCCATCCTGAACAACGACAAGGTGGGCTGCATCCTGTTCAGCGACCGGGTAGAGAAGTTCATTCCGCCGGCGAAGGGCCGCACCCATTTCCTGCACATTGTCCGGGAAATCCTGGAATATGAGCCCCGGCATCAGGGAACGGACGTGGGCGAAGCCCTCCGCTACCTTACCAATGCCATCAAGAAAAAGTGCACGGCCTTTGTGCTCAGCGACATGCTGGACGTGGCCCCGGACGGGACGCCCCGCTACGAGGAAGCCCTGAAGGTGGCCGTGAACCGGCACGACGTGTCCGTAATCCGGGTAAGCGACCCGCGCGAGCGCACCCTCCCCAACGTGGGCCTGGTGCATGCGAAAGATGCCGAGACGGGTGCATCCCGCTGGGTGAACACCGGCTCCCGCGCCGTCCGCAGCGCCTATGGAAACTGGTTCCGTTCCACTACGCAGCAGGCCGACCGCCTCCTGCTCCGCTACCAGGTGGACCATGTAGACATTGCTACCAACGAAGATTATGTGCGGGGCCTGATGGCCTTATTTCACAGAAGATGAAGTGGAAATTCGTAATACCGGCCCTGCTGCTCACGACGCTCTGCTACGCCGGAGGCCGTCGCGTAGAAGCCGGTGAAACCTTCCTGGAGCCCCTCCAGAAGCGGGATTCGGTGCTCATTGCCGACCAGCTGCGCTACGGGGTGGTGCTCAAGGACGTGAAGGAAAACACCCCCCTGGCCCTGCCCGCCTTCCAGCCGGAGCAGGACAGCCCGCTGGAAATCGTGGGCAGCTGGCAGCTGGATTCCACCCGGGTGAGCCGCCGCAAGGAAACCCCGGCCCGCTACGACATCCGGGCCTACCTGGTCCTGTCGGCCTTCCTGGGCGGCCGGTATGAGCTTCCGCCCATTCCGGTGCTGCTGGACGGGGACACGCTGGTGTTCCGCGCCGGCGAGCCCTTGGAAGTGACGGAGCTTCCGGTGGATATGGATTCTTTCCAGCCCAACGACATCAAGCCGCAGGTGAAGTTCCCCTATACCTTCCGGGAAGTCTTTCCATGGGTGCTGGGCGCGCTGGTGCTGGCGGTGCTTATCTACCTGCTGGTGCGCTGGTTGGGAAGCCGCCGGAAGGCCGCCGAACAGAAGCGGCAGGCCGAACCGGCCCATATCCGCGCCCTTCGCAAGCTGGACGCCTTCCGTTCCAACAAATTCTGGGCGCCGGACAGGCAGAAGGCCTTCTATTCCGGCGTCACGGACGCCCTGCGGGAGTATATTGCCGCCCGTTACGGGGTGGGCGCCCTGGAAATGACCACGGCCGAAATCTTCGAGGGCCTGAAGGGCACCGACGTCCCGGAAGGCCTGTACCGGGAAATGAAGGAGCTCTTCGAACGGGCCGATTTCGTGAAATTCGCCAAGTACACCGCTCCGGACGAGGACAACGCCAAGGTCCTTCCGGGTGCCGTGCGCTTTGTGACCGAAACCTACCAGGCCGAGCTCTCCGGTGCGGCACAGGATAATGGGCAGTTGCAGGAGGAGTAGGCCATGTTCTTCGAGTATCCCCACCTCCTCTGGCTGCTTGCCATCCCGGTCCTGCTGGTGCTCCGCTACCTGTGGGTGGAAATCCGGGACCGCCGTCCCCACCTGCGGGTATCGGCCCTGGACGGCTGGAAGGCCGGCGGCGGAACGGTCCTGGGCTGGCTGCGCCACCTGCCGTTCGTCCTCCGGACGGCGGCCCTTTCCCTGATTATAGTGGCCATCGCCCGGCCGCGGAGCTCTACCCAGATAGAAAAGGTGGACACGGAGGGAATAGACATCGTCTTTGCCATGGACGTCTCTACCAGCATGCTGGCGCGCGACTTCCAGCCGGACCGCCTGAGTGCCGCCAAGGACATTGCCATTGAATTCATTGCCCAGCGTCCCAGCGACCGGATGGGCATCGTGGTCTTTGCCGGCGAAAGTTATACCCAGTGCCCGCTCACCACAGACAGGGCCACCCTCATCAACCTCATGAAGGAAGTGCAGACAGACCTCATCGAGGACGGCACGGCCATCGGCAACGGACTGGCCACGGCCGTGGCGCGCATGAAGGATTCCGACGCCAAGAGCCGCGTGGTAATCCTGCTCACCGACGGCGTGAACAACATGGGGGAGATAGACCCCGGCATGGCGGCCGAAATTGCCAAGACCTACGGCATCCGCGTCTATACCATCGGCGTGGGGGCCAACGGGGACGCGCCCTATCCGGTCCAGACGCCCTGGGGCATCGAACTCCGGAACATCCCCGTGGAAATTGACGAGCCGCTGCTCAAAAACATTGCCGACGCCACCGGCGGGCGCTATTTCCGGGCCACGGACAACACCAAGCTCAGCGAGATTTACGCCGAGATAGGCCAGATGGAAAAGACCCGCACCACCGTAGATTCCTTCCCGGTGTACAAGGATTTGTATAAAAACTATGCCCTTGCCGCGCTCCTGTGCCTGCTGTTGGAGCTGCTGGTGGGCGCTTTGCTCAGGAGGATGCCGTAATGCTGCTGTTTGCCGACCATAAGTATTTGTATCTGCTGCTGCTCATCCCGGTCTTCCTGTTGGGCTATGCCCTGCTGCGCTGGCTGCGCAGGCGCCGGGTGAAGGCGTTCGGGGACCCCTCGCTGGTAGAGGCCCTCATGCCGTCCCGCTCCCGTTCCAAGGGCTGGGTGCGGGTGGTTCTCTTCTGCCTGGGCTTCGCGTTCTTCGTGCTGGGCCTGGCCCGGCCGCAGACCGGTGCGCGGCTCAAGGAGCGCAAGACCCGGGGGGCCGAGATTATCGTGGCCCTGGACGTGTCCAATTCCATGCTGGCGCAGGACTATTCGCCCAACCGGCTGGAACGGGCCAAGCTGGCCATCTCCCGGCTCACGGACCAGCTGCAGGAAGACCGCATCGGCCTGGTTATCTTTGCCGGCACCTCCTTTGTGCAGCTGCCGGTGACCACGGACTACGTGAGCGCCAAGATGTTCCTGGGCAGCATAGACACCGGATCCATCCCCGTCCAGGGAACGGCTATTGGAGATGCTATCCGGCTCAGTATCAAGAGCTTCAGCGCTCAGAGCGAGAAGAGCCGCGTCATCATTGTCATCTCCGACGGCGAAAACCATGAGGACGACCCCGTGCAGGCGGCCAGGCAGGCGGCCGAATTCGGCATCAAGGTCTATACCATCGGCGTGGGGTCTGCCGAAGGCCAGCCCATCCCCGTGGACGGCGGAAACCTGCTGCGGGACCAGAAGGGGGAGATTGTGGTGACCAGGCTGGACGAGAAGACCCTCCGGGACATCGCCCGCGCCGGCGGCGGCGCCTACGTCCATGCCGGGAACGAGGAATTCGGCCTCAATCCCATCGTCCAGGACATCCGCCGGATGGAGGGAGAGGAACTGGGCAGCATCGTCTTCGAAGAGTACGACGAGCAGTATATGTACTTCTTCGGCATGGCCCTGCTGCTGTTTGTGGCAGAAATGCTCATTGGGGAGCGCAAGCCCCGCCGTAAATTGTTCGAGCTATGAGAAAGTTGCTGGTAACAGTGCTGTCCTTCTGCTGTGTGGCGGCCTTCGCCCAGAAGGGGGACCTTCGGCGGGGGAACCGCCAGTTCGGCAAAGGGGAGTTCCAGAAGGCCGACATCAGCTACCGGAAGGCGCTGATGCAGGATTCCACCTCCGTGGCGGCGGCCTACAACCTGGCCAATACCCTGTACCGGGAGAAGGACATGGAAAATGCCCGGAAGATGCTGGACGGCGCCAGGGAGGCGGCCGCCGGGGAAACTTTCGCGGCCGATTACTTCTATAACCTGGGCGATGTGGCCATGGCCCAGGAAGACTGGCAGGCCGCGGTGGATGCCCTTAAACAGAGCCTCCTGCTTTCTCCCGGGGACCTGAAGGCCAAGGAGAACTATATCTATGCCCGGAACAAGCTGATGGAGCAGCAGCAACAGCAGGGGGACGGCCAGGACCAGAACCAGGACCAGGACCAGCAGAACCAGGACCAGAACCAGGACCAGGACCAGCAGAACCAGGATCAGAACCAGAACCAGGATCAGAACCAGGATCAGGACCAGAACCAGGACCGGGACCGGCAGAATCAGCAGGACCAGGCCCAGATTTCTCCCCAGCAGGCCCAGCAGATGCTGCAGGCCATCCAGCAGAAGGAAAAGGAAACCCAGGAGAAGGTGGACCAGAAAAAGGCCGCGGCCCTGAAGTCCCGCCAAAAGGAAAAGAATTGGTAAGTATGAAACGGATTGCAGGAATATTGGCTGCGCTGCTCATGGCATTTCCGCTGTGGGGGCAGTCCACCATCCGTGTGGAGGTGCACAACATTGTGGAACTGTCGGAACGCTTCAACGTGGTGTTCGTGGTGGAAGGGGAGCATGCTCCGTCGGAGTTCGAGTGGAACGCCGGAGACGACTTCAGCACGGTCTGGGGTCCCCAGAAGGGCACTTCCACCAGCATCCAGAGGGTAAACGGCAAAACCACGCGAAGCTCCCAGACTTCCTATACCTACATCCTGCAGGCCCGCCGTACGGGCACCTTCACCCTTCCCGCCGCCACGGCCAAGGTGAAGGGCGCCACCCTGCAGTCCCGCCCCGTGACCGTCCAGGTGGTGGACAACGGCACCCGTTCTTCGGCCGCCCAGGATTCCCGGGAGGCCGACGCCGGTGCAGAGCAGAGCTCCCAGACCGCCGCCCCCGACATTTTCATGCGCCTGTCCCTTAGCCGTTCGCAGGTGGTGGTGGGAGAGCCGGTCACGGCTACGCTCAAAATTTACCACCGGACCAACCTGGTGGGCTTCGAAAACGCCAAATTCCCTACCTTCAGCGGCTTCTGGAGCCAGGAGGTGGAAAGCCCGTCCAATATCGACTTCCAGCGGGAGCAGGTGGACGGCAAAATGTACAACGCCGCCGTACTCCGCCGCTGGGTTATCATTCCCCAGAAGGCGGGGGACCAGACCATCGACCCGGCCGAGATTGTGTGCCTGGTGAACCAGCAGCGGCGCCGGAGCACGGGCTCCATCTTCGACGACTTCTTCGAGAACGACTACGTGACCACCCGGCAGCGGGTCTATACGGGAACGCCCACCCTGCATGTGTCGGCCCTGCCCGCCGGCGCCCCGGCTTCCTTCGGCGGCGGTGTGGGCAATTTCACTGTCCAGGCCAGTCTGAGCAAGGATTCGCTCAAGACGCACGACGCCGCCTCGCTGGTGGTGACGGTGTCCGGAAAGGGCAACATCGCCCTGCTGGAGGCTCCCAAGGTGTCGTTCCCGCCGGACTTCGAAGTCTATGACGTGCGCACCACCGTCCATGCCGACAAGAGCGGCACTTCCGGATCCAAGACCTTCGAATATCCCTTCATCCCGCGCAGCCCCGGGGACTTTGCCATCGCGCCGGTGAAGTACGCCTATTACGACGTTTCCGCCCGCCGCTACCAGACGGCGTCCACGGATTCGCTGCACCTGAAGGTGGCCCGTGCGGCCGGCTCCGGATCGGCCGTCGCCGACACCGGCCAGCAGCTTACGGTGGACCGCAAGGGGGTGAAGAGCCTGGGCGACGACATCCGTTTCATCCGTACGCGCACCACCCTGGGCAGCTCCCGGCATTTCCTGGTGTATTCCCCGCTGTGGTGGGGCCTGGTGGCCTTGATCCTGCTCGCAGGCCTGGGCTTCTGGCTGGGCTTCCGCAAGGCGGCCGCGCGCCGTGCCGACGTGGCGGGAACCCGCAACCGCAAGGCCACGCGCCAGGCGCTCAAACGCCTGTCCCAGGCGAACGGCTTCCTGCAGAAGAACCTGTACTCGGCCTTCTACGAGGAACTGCACCGTTCCCTGCTGGGCTTTGTGGGAGACAAACTGTCCATGGACATGGCCGACCAGAACAAGGAAAACATTGCCGCGGCGCTCCGGGAGGGCGGCGTGCCGGAGGCCACGGCTGCCGATTTCACGGCGCTGCTGGACGCCTGCGAATTCGCCCGCTATGCCCCGGATGCCGGCCATGAGGCCATGAATGCCCATTACCAGCAGGCCGTCTCGCTCATTACGGCCATCGATTCTTCCATGAAAAAGACTCCTTCCCGCAGCGGAAAGCTGGCCAGCATGCTCCTTTCCCTGCTGCTACTGCTTCCTGTGGGCGCCCGTGCGGCGCAGTCTTACCCGGATTCCCTCTGGACCAGCGGGGTGGCGGCCTACACGGCCGGCGACTATGCCTCGGCCTGCCGCGACTGGGAGGCGGTGCGCGCCACCGGGCTCATGTCCCGGGAACTGTATTACAACCTGGGAAACGCCTACTTCAAGTCCGGGGAGATGGGCCCTGCCATCCTCTGGTACGAACGGGCGCTGCGTCTGGACCCCTCCGACGCCGATGTCCGCTACAACCTGGAATTCGCCCGTTCCCAGACGCAGGACCGCATAGAGGAGGTGCCGGAAATCTTCTTCGAAGCCTGGGGGCACAAGCTGTGTTACCTGCTTGCGTCCAATACCTGGGCGGCCCTGTCGCTGGTGTTCCTGGCCCTTACCGTGGCCCTGGCGCTGCTGTTCCTGCTGGGTTCCACCACGGGCCGCCGCCGGCTGGGCTTCTTCGCGGGCCTGGTAACGCTGCTGCTGGCCCTGCTGGGCTGGGATTTCGCCCAGTGGCAGCGCTCGGAAGCCCTGCAGCAGGACCGCGCCGTCATCATGCGTCCCGTTTCCTCCGTAAAGAGTTCCCCGTCGGCCGATACCGCCAAGGACCTCTTCATCCTGCACGAGGGCACCCGGGTGAAAATCCTGGACGAAATCTCCGGTTACACCAACATAGAAATAGCGGACGGCCGCCAGGGTTGGCTGCCGTCCGGGGATATGGAAATAATTTGAGTCCGAGGCTGCGCCTCCCGCCTAGTACCGGTTCAGCGGCCGGCCGGCGGTCATCATGTGCACCTTGCGCTTTACCTCGTCCAGCACCAGCTTGTGGGCAATCCTTTCGGCGGTCTGTTTCTCTTCCGGCTCCTTGGCGGCCAGGGCGGCGGCGTGGGCGTTGGCCGAGCTTAGCACCTGGTCTATCAGATCTACGATGAACAGCATGTCCTTCTCTTCGAAGCCGCGGGAGGTGATGGCGGGGGTGCCTATCCTGAGGCCGCTGGTGGCAAAGGCGCTGCGGTTGTCGAAGGGCACCATGTTCTTGTTCACGGTGATGTCGGCGCGTCCCAGCTCTTTTTCGGCCATGCGGCCGGTAAGGTCCGGGAACTTGGTGCGCAGGTCTATGAGCATGAGGTGGTTGTCCGTGCCGCCGGAGATAATCTTGTAACCCCGGGCCAGGAATTCCTTGCACATGGCCGAGGCGTTGCTGACCACCTGCTTCTGGTATTCTGCATATTCCGGCTGGGCCGCCTCGAAGAAGGCCACGGCCTTGGCGGCAATCACGTGCTCCAGCGGACCGCCCTGGATGCCTGGGAAGACGCTGGAGTTGAGGATGGCGCTCATTTTCTTGACCTCTCCCTTGGGCGTGGTGAGGCCCCAGGGATTGTCGAAGTCCTTGCCCATGAGGATAATGCCGCCGCGGGGACCGCGGAGGGTCTTGTGGGTGGTGGAGGTGACGATATGGGCATATTTCACAGGATTCTTGAGCAGGCCTGCGGCAATGAGGCCGGCCGTGTGGGCCATGTCTATCCACAGGATGGCGCCCACCCGGTCGGCAATGGAGCGCATGCGCTCATAGTCCCATTCGCGGGAATAGGCCGATGCCCCGCCGATGATGAGCTTGGGCTGGCATTCCAGGGCCTTGCGCTCCATCTGGTCGTAGTCTATGCGGCCGGTTTCCGGGTCCAGCCCATAGGCCACCGGATGGTACAGCAGGCCGCTGGCGTTCACGGGGGAGCCGTGGGTAAGGTGGCCGCCCATGGACAGGTCCAGGCCCATGAAGGTGTCGCCGGGCCTCAGGATGGCCATGGTGACGGCCATGTTGGCCTGGGCGCCGGAGTGGGGCTGCACGTTGGCATATTCCGCATCGTACAGGGCGCACAGGCGGTCGATGGCCAGCTGCTCTATCTGGTCCACTACCTCGCAGCCGCCGTAGTAGCGTTTGCCGGGGTAGCCTTCGGCATATTTGTTGGTGCAGATGGAGCCCATGGCCTCCATCACCTGGTTGGATACGTAGTTTTCCGAGGCAATCAGTTCCAGTCCGGAAGACTGGCGCTCCTGCTCTTTCTTGATGAGGTCAAAAACCTGAAGATCCTGTTTCATAAAGAATAAATTTGCATCTACAAATATAAGCTTTTTTCCCGTTAAACACTATCTTTGCAGGCATGAAAGACAGAAAACTTCTGAACACAGAGCTGGGCCGGCTGTCGCCCGAGGCCTACCGCCAAAAAGCGGAAAGCGGCGTGGTGGTGGTGCTGGACAACATCCGCAGCGCCCACAACGTGGGCAGCGCCTTCCGCACGGCCGACGCCTTTGGCGTGGACAGCATCTTTCTGGGCGGCATCTGCCCGGTGCCGCCGTCGGCCGACCTGCATAAGGTGGCCCTGGGGGCCGAGGAATCCGTCCCTTCGGAACACGTGGACGACGTGGTGGCCCTGGTGTCCCGTCTCCGGGCCGAAGGCTATACGGTGGTGGCCGTAGAGCAGACCGTCCACTCCGTGAAGCTGGACGCCTTCCGCCGGGAGCCCGGCAGGAAATATGCCCTGGTCTTCGGCAACGAAGTGGACGGTGTGCAGCAGTCCGTGGTGGACGCCTGTGACTTTTCCCTGGAAATTCCCCAGCAGGGCACCAAGCACTCGCTCAACGTTTCCGTGAGCATCGGCGTTGTGCTGTGGGGGATAACCCGCTTGTCCTGACGCTTCAGAGATTCACCCACTCAATGGAGGGGTCCCGCCGCCACCAGGTGAGCTGGCGTTTGGCGTAATGGCGGGTGTCTGTCTGGATGCGGCGCACGGCTTCGTCCAGGTCTATGTTGCCGTCAAAATAGTCGAACAGTTCCTTGTACCCCACCGTCTGGAGGGGGGTAAGGTTGCGGTAAGGGAGCAGGCTGCGGGCTTCCTCCTCCAGCCCGTCTTCCATCATTTGCAGCACACGGGCGTCGGTGCGCGCATACAGCGCTTCGCGGGGCCGCTGCAGGCCGATTTTCCGGATCTCGAAATCACGTTCCTTGAACTTCCGGGTCTTGAAGGAGGAAAAGGGTTCTCCGGTGTACAGACACACTTCCAAGGCCCGCACCACGCGCCGGCCGTTGGCCAGATCCAGTTCCCGGTAGGAAACCGGGTCCAGTTCCTTCAGCTGTTCGGCCAGGCTTTCCACCCCCTCTTCCTGCAGACATTCCATCAGATGCTCGCGGATTTGCAGGGGTACCTCCGGGAAATCGTCCAGTCCGTAGCACAGGGCGTCGATATAGAGCATGGATCCACCGCACAGGACCAGCGTCCGGTGGCCCTGGGAAAACAGCCGGTGGATGAGCCGGAGCGCCTCTTCCTCGTAGATGCCGGCCGTATAGGGCCGGGTGACAGGGACCTCGCGGATGAAATAATGCTTCACGGCCGCCAGCTCGCTGTCCGAGGGTACGGCCGTGCCGATGCGCATTTCCTTGTATATCTGCCGGGAGTCGCAGGAGATGACGGGGGAACCCACTTCCAGGGCGCGCCGGATGGCATAGGCGGTCTTGCCTACCCCGGTGGGGCCGAGTATAATCTCCAGCGTCCGGTCCATCCCCTACTGGTCCTGTTCGAAGATTTCCTTTCCGTCTTCGTCTTCTTCCCCTTCCTCTTCCTCTTCCTCGTCGTCAAAATCCTCGTCGTCAAAATCTTCCGGTTCTTCCCCGGGCAGGTAACGCTGCCTTTCCGGAAGGTCTTCGAACGCTACGTAACCGTTCTCGAATTCAATGGGGTTGGGGCCTTTGACATCCCTGAGCACCGGGGAATCCGGGCTCACCCGCACGGGAGTTTCCTCCTCCTCCACGGAGAGGTTCACGCTCTTGCGGTTGGTGACATCGTAGAAATACACGAAGCCGGTGGCGCCCGCCTTCACGGCCTTTTCCAGGGATACCGTATCGGCCGTTCCGCTTCCCAGGTCGAAGAGCCCGTAGCGGCCGGTGACGGAACCGTCCGCAGAGAGGGCCTTGAACATGATGAGCTGGTCCTGGGGAAATTCCATGTCGGAGCGCATTTGCTTGTGCAGGGTATATAGGGTAGTGGCGCCGTTCACAAGATAGATTCTGAAGAATCCTTTTATCCCGCTTAAGGTGACTGTGACTTTATAAACCATAGAAGATTGTTTTAGGAAACCAAATATACTGCTTTTTTCCGGTACAATTGCAATTTTCTGCAAAAAACGCTACATTCGTAGTAATGGAACTTTTCGATGCATACGCCAGCATTGCCGCGCCCTCGGAGGGCCTGTTCAAGGACAACGGCTCCCGTTTCATCGGCCTGGCATACCCCGTAGAGACGGAACAGGAGGTAAAAAACATCCTGGCGGGGCTGCGGAAGCAGTATCACGACGCCCGGCACCACTGCTATGCCTACCGCCTGGGGTACAAGGGGGATGTCTTCCGCAGCTCGGACGACGGAGAACCCTCCGGCAGCGCCGGCCGGCCCATCCTGGGACAAATCCAGTCGGCCGGGCTCAGCGACGTGCTGGTGGTGGTGGTCCGTTACTTCGGCGGCGTCAAGCTGGGCATTCCCGGCCTCATCCGGGCCTACAAAACCGCCACGGCCGACGCCCTCTCCCAGGCCCGGACGGTAGAAAAGATAGCCGGCGTGTGGTTCCGGCTCCGTTTCGGCTATGCGTCCATGAACAGCGTCATGAAGCTGCTCAAGGAGATGGACCTGCCCCAGCGGGCGCAGGACTTCGGGCAGGAGTGTTCCCTGGAAGTGCGGGTACGGCTGTCGGCCTTGGAAACGTTTCGGGAAAAACTGGGAAGCGCCATTAAACTGGAAGAAATATAGGTTTTTCAGTACAGAATTGTTATCTTTACAGACTACTTTGGTAAACTTATAACGTACATATTATGTCAAAGAAAGTTCATGTTTTCAATGCAGGCCCCTGCGTATTGCCGCAGGTTGCCATCGAAAAGGCAAAAGAGGCCCTCACAGACTTTGCCGGAACGGGCATTTCCCTCCTGTCCATCTCCCACCGCACCAAGGAGTGGGACGCCGTGATGGACGAAACCCGTGCCCTCTGGAAGGAACTCCTGCACATTCCGGACACCCACGAGGTGGTGTTCCTGGGCGGAGGCGCCTCCCTGCAGTTCCTGTATGTGGCCATGAATTACCTGGAGAAGAAGGCCGCCTACCTGGACACCGGCGTATGGGCCCACAAGGCCCTTGTAGAGGCCCAGGGCATCGGCCAGGCCTACGCCATCGCCTGCTCCAAGGACAAGAACTACACCTATATCCCCAAGGGCTTTGAAATTCCGGCCGATTTGGATTACCTCCACATCACCACCAACAACACCATCTACGGCACGGAAATCCAGGAAGACCCGGACGTTCCCTGCCCGCTCATCGCCGACATGTCGTCGGACATCATGTCCCGCCCCGTGGACGTGTCTAAGTATGACCTCATCTACGGCGGCGCCCAGAAGAACGTGGGGCCGGCCGGCGTAATCTTCGCCATCATCCGCAAGGACTCCCTGGGCCGGGTAACCCGCCACATCCCCACCATGCTGGACTACCGTACCCACATTGACAAGCTCTCCATGTTCAACACCCCGCCCGTGTTCAACATCTTCGTGATGAACCAGACCCTCAAGTGGCTCAAGGACATGGGCGGGGTGGAGGCCATGTCCAAGATAAACAAGAAGAAGGCGGCCCTTCTGTACGACGAAATAGACCGCAACTCCCTGTTCGTGGGCACCGCGGCCAAGGAGGACCGTTCCCGCATGAACGTGTGCTTCGTCCCCTCGGAGGGCCACGAAGACATCTTCGACGAGTTCTTCGCCTTTGCCAAGGAGCGCGGCATGGTGGGCATCAAGGGCCACCGCAGCGTGGGCGGCTTCCGCGCCTCGCTGTACAACGCCTGCACCCTGGAGGATGTCCAGGCCCTGGTGGACTGCATGAAAGAATTTGAAAGCATCAAGAAATAATGAAAGTCCTTCTAGCAACCCAGAAGCCCTTCGCCGCGAAAGCGGTGGAAGGCATCGTCTCCATCCTCACAGAGGCCGGTCACGAAGTAGCCAAGCTTGAAAAATATGCCGATCAGGCCGATCTCGTAAAGGCCGTTGCCGATGCCGAAGCCCTCATCATCCGCTCCGACAAGGTCACCCGGGAGGTCATGGGAGCCGCCCCCAAGCTCAAAATCGTAGTGCGGGCCGGTGCCGGTTTCGACAACGTGGACCTGGAGGCCGCAACGGAAAAGGGCATCGTGGTCATGAACACCCCCGGCCAGAACGCCAACGCCGTGGCGGAGCTGGCCCTCGGCCTCATGATTTTCATGGCCCGTACACAGTTCACCCCCGCCACGGGTTCAGAGCTCCAGGGCAAGCGCCTGGGCGTACAGGCCTACGGCAATGTGGGCCGCCTGGTGGGCCAGAAAGCCAAGGCCCTGGGCATGGAAATCTGCGCCCTGGACCCCTTCCTCACCGACGAACAGATTGTTGCCGGCGGCGCAAAGCCCGTGCACTCAGTGGAGGAGCTCTATGCTGCATCGGACTACCTTTCCATCCACATTCCGGCCCTTCCCGCCACCATCAAGTCCATCGGCTATGAGCTGGTGATGCGCATGCCCAAGGGCGCCACGCTGGTGAACACCGCCCGCAAGGAAGTCATCGACGAGGAAGGCCTCTGCAAGGCCCTGGAGGAGCGTCCGGACCTCAAATACGTCACCGACGTAATGCCGGACAACTATCCCATCCTCCAGGAGAAGTTCGGCGCCCGCGTGTTTGCCACGCCCAAGAAGATGGGCGCCCAGACGGCCGAAGCCAACGTGAACGCCGGTCTGGCCGCCGCCCGCCAGATTGTGGACTTCTTTGCCACCGGGAACCGACGTTTCCAGGTGAATAAATAGATTC
>FLNY01003075.1_pt1 | contig 20205 bp, 14 predicted proteins | sample 1140381 | NCBI WGS metagenome assembly FLNY01 (sample SAMEA3878172, study PRJEB12797) | bioreactor metagenome | biome: Moose rumen | place: Sweden | collected 2011-10
CCGATATGACGAGCGAGGCGGAAAAGAGCTGACTCTTTTCCGCCTCGCTTAGTGTGTTTGTCTATGTGCTGTATTGTTTCTGCTTATGCGTTTTCCTGCTGTCTTTTCAGCAGCTCCACGTGTGAGACGATGTAGAGGCAGTCGATGAGTGAGAGCATGGAGTTGTAAGGCTTGAATACACCGCTGTCCACAAGTTTCGTGTATGCCGCAGAGTATTCATTCTCAGCGAATTTCTGTGCTGTGTTGCACACGTCCACATATTGTTTGAGAGGGGAGTCACGTTTTATCTCGTAGATAGTGCTGAGCGTGATGCCGCCGTTATATCCGGTCTCTTGATAGCAGCGTGTGATGAGGTACTTATTCTTGTGTACTAAGTTGAAGTCTTCCTTAATTCTGATATGGTTCTTTACGCAATACACGATATGGTTAATGTAATCCTTCCATGTCGTGTCGTCAATGACAAAGACATTCTCGTCGCCGTTCAACTCGCTGTTGAGGAATTGCTTTCTGTTTTCCTTAGCGTCAATGGTGTAGGCTTCCACCTTTGGTTTGGTGTTGTCCTCATCCTTGTTTATCTCAGTGTTGATGGTGTCGAGATAGCTTATCAGCAGTCTCTTGCGCTGGTTCAGCTCCGCGTCCACGATGTCTCTGTCTCTTTCTGTCAGTCCGAAGGCGCGGTACTGAGCAGGTTTCGTGTTCTTGGTCGCCTTGTAGAATGTCTCAGTCAGCTCCATAAGCTCTGTGTTAGCGTTTATGAAGCTTGCGCTGTCGACGTTCAGGGAGTTGACGTTTGTGTAGAGCATTACCGCATTAGGAAACTTAGCCTGGTTTTTGGTGTACTCATCGTAAATCTTGATGTCCTCCTCGTGTTCTGAGATGAGCTGCTTGAGGTCGAAGTCGCCTTCTTTGTTCTTCATGTTCCTCAGCTTAAGGAAGATTTCCAATCCACTTGGATATGAGACACAAACGTTCTTGTATATGTCTTCTATCTGGCCGTACTTGTCGCCGTAGAAGGTTTTCATGTATAAATTTTTCAATCCCATGGTGTACTGTCCTACTTAGCCAGGTTAAACAAATCGATTGGTAATATGAATTGCGACAGCTCGCTGTTGTAATAGCCATCCATATTGCATATTACTGTTATGTCGTTTCCGGATACCTTTCCGAAGAGTAGTGTGTTCTGTGTTGAAGTCATGAATGACGCGAAGCTCTCGTTCTCGTTGCAGTCTATCACTCCGAGCTCGTGCAGTGGAAGGATTGGTTTGTCATTCATGTCGTCAGCCTTGGTTGGCAGCCATCTGAGCACTCGTACCAGATTTTTCTTCTCTGCGTATAGCAGGCAATATATGTCTTTCTCTGTGGTGAGAGGCGCATACTGGTCTCTGTCCTGCATCTTGAGGGTCATTCCGCAGATGTCGTCAGGCAGTTTGTCGCATCCGAGGTGTGCGGTCTCATTGAATGAACGGAAGAGCTGTCCGTAGTCATCCTTGATGTCGACGTCTATCTCCTCGAACTCCGCCAGGCAGGCGAACTCCTGTCTGTATTGCCCGTCCGCCCATTTGCTGTCATAAGGGATATTGGTGAATGTGCACTTAAGCTTGAGATTATCTTTCCTTGTGAGGTAGTCGATGACCACTTCCTTTGACGCATATGCCGTAGGGTTTATCTCCGGTATAATCAGTTTAAGTCCGATGTGGTACTTTGTCAGCGGCTGATTTTCTGAGGAGTATTCGTATTGGTACGGCAACAGTGCAAGAGGACTGACGTCGAACTTCGTCTCTCTCAAAACCGTCCATCCGCCCTCGATGAAAGCGCAGAGGTGGAAGTGGAGACTTTCTGAAGAGTCGCTCAGTGTCTCCTTGATATTGTCTACATAAAAGAAATACGGGTAGTTCTCAATCTCTGTACCCCTTTTCAAGGGAACTACCATATTTATTCCAGCATCTTGTATCAGTATCTTATATTCATTCTCTATATCTTTCAGTAAACGTTCCATTCCATATCCATCTCGTGTCTTCGCGGTCTGTATCTGCCCATGCGCGTCACACACTGACTTACTCTTTAGAGGGGTAAGTAAATCTCGTTGAGCACAAGAACGTCTGAAGAGTTCTTCGTCGTTGGATTGAGCCATAAATAGTAAATATCAATAGTTAGTATCTGTCATGCTCAAAAATCACTTTTGAACACAGACATCAATTGGTTCATTCTTTCGTGCAAATTTATATTTTTTTGTCCTAACATCATAATAAATAAAGAAAAAAGTGGGAGTTTAGTGTTAAAATGTTCTTTTTCGTATTTCGCACTCCGTGTTTGTTTTGCAATAGAAGGATAAATTGTTTGGTTATTTTGTGTCAGAATGTTTATTTTTGTATTTTTGCATCTGTAACGCCTATATCTAATTGATGAAATGAAAACAAGAAAAAAGCTGAAATATGCAGCTATCGCGCTCCTTGTCGAGACAGTGCTGTTATCCATGAAACAACCGGTGTCAAACTTTTTGAGAGAAATTGAGAGTTTCGATTTGACGTTGTCTATGATTGTGGTATTCTACTACAATTTCTTCTATAAGGTTGTCCGAGTGGTTTTGTATGGAATATTCGTGTATCTGATTTTGAATGTTGAGAATAAGTATAAGCATCATATCTTTGGCCATTTCTTCGTGGCAGACTGGACTGTGTGTGCCATTGATGCGCTTATCGTCTTCTTTTTGCTCTGGCTGCCGGACTTGGCGCTGACGGTCCGACACTACACGGAGGTGATGTTGGCTGTTGCCACCGCTTCCACATCGTTTCTAGCCGGCACGTTCTTGTATTCCAAGATACGTTCTGAGGCTTTCCGTACGATAAGGACGGCGTACAGGTTGTGGGCATTAAGGTATTTGATTTATGCTTTAGTGCTTCTTGGTGAGTTGACTGCTCACAATCATTGGCGTGTCGGTTACCTTGAGATGGCGTCGTATGACTGGTGGGTGATTACCAGTTGGTGTTTGCGTATGCCGTTGATGATCCTGAGCCGCTGTGTTCTTCTGTATGGTGTGTTACAGATTAAGTCTGCGAAGGAGATTCATGATGAGCACAGGTCGTTGGACAAGTCGCGTCATCATCGCCACAGCAAGTCTGATTCTGTTTCGATTGAGCAGACGATGGATTCTTAACGGAGTGTTTGTCGCACCCGTTACAGTCACGGCAGTTTTTACAAGAGCAGCAAGGGTGGCCGTCGGATTTAAGGAGTGTGCGCATGGCTATCCATGCGCACACTCCTATTATTATAATTATAATCACTGACACGATGTTCATTGTGTTCCTTTATTGTTTGTGGGCGCGCTTGCAGGACAAGTGCGCCCACAATGGTTTTGTGTTCAGATTTGTCAAAGTATGATGCTAAGCAATTCGTGTGTCAAAAATGCGCATGTCCACGCTGTCACGCACTGGAAAATGACTGTTACCATAGCCCAGCTGTTGCCTAATTCGCGTCTGATGGCAGCCACAGCGGCGACGCAAGGTGTGTAGAGCAGACAGAACACCAGCAGTGAGTATCCGTTAATGAAGTTGAATATGTCGCTGATGTTAACACCTGCATACAAAACCTCAAGTGTTGACACGATACTTTCCTTTGCCATGAATCCCGACACGAGTGCCGTTATCACCCTCCAGTCGTCCAGTCCGAGCGGACGGAAAGCGGGAGAAATGCCAGATGCCAGTCTGGCCAAGATGGATTGCTGTTGGTCTTCCGCCACGTTGAAGGTAAAGTCGAACGTGTTCAGGAACCATATGACGATAGTGGCAAGGAAGATTACAGTGAAGGCGCGTTGCATGAAATCACGCGCTTTTTCCCAAAGCAACATGAGCACGTTACGTGCCACTGGCAGTCTGTAGCATGGCAGCTCCATAACGAATGGAGTGGCTTCTCCCTTGAATACTAATACTTTTGACACGTAGGCGACGGCTATTCCGATGAGTATGCCAAGCAGATAGAGTGACAGCATGGTCAGTCCGGCATGTTGTGGAATTATGGCAGCACAAAAGAAACCATATATTGGCACTTTAGCTGTGCATGACATGAACGGGATGAGCAGGATGGTCAGCTTTCTGTCTCGCTCAGACGGCAATGTGCGTGTTGACATGACACTTGGCACAGAACAGCCGAAGCCGATGAGCATCGGGACTATGCTTCGTCCTGACAAGCCGATCTTACGCAGCAGCTTGTCTGTCACGAATGCTATGCGCGCCATGTATCCTGAGTCCTCCAACATTGAGAGGAAGAAGAACAGAACGATGATCATGGGAACGAAGCTCAGCACAGACCCCACTCCTGCGAATATACCGTCGATGACCAGTGAGTGGACGACTTCATTCACGTTCATGTTTGTGAGCATCTCGTCTGTTTTCTCTGTCAGCAAGTCAATTCCGTTTTGTAGGATGTCCTGTAGGAGTACTCCCAGTCCGTTGTCAGCGAAGGAGCACCAGAACACGAAAGCCATGATGGCGAGGAACGATGGGAGGGAGGTCCACTTGCCTGTGAGAACCTTGTCAATGGCTATTGACCGCAGATGCTCCTTGCTTTTCTGTGGTTTGATGACGGTCTTCGAGCAGATATGGTGTATGAATCTGAATCTCATGTCGGCGACAGCGGCGGCGCGGTCAAGTCCTCGCTCTTCCTCCATTTGGAGTATGATCTTCTCTATAATCTGTTTCTCGTTTTCCTCGAGGTGCAACGCTTCTTCTATCGATGAGTCGCCTTCGACAAGTTTGGTGGCAGCGAAGCGCAGCGGGATGTCTGCCCTTTGCGCGTGATCTTCGATGAGGTGCATGATGGAGTGTATGCATCGGTGTAACGCTCCTCCGTCTTGGTCTGGTCCGCAGAAGTCGAGTCTTTGTGGGCACTCCTGGTAGCGAGCTATGTGGATGGCGTGTTTTACAAGCTCGTCCACACCCTCGTTTTTCATGGCAGATATGGCGACGACAGGTATGCCGAGCATAGACTCCATGTCGTTAATGTGTACGGAGCCGCCGTTTCCCTCCAGCTCATCCATCATGTTGATGGCTAACACGGTAGGAATGCCGAGCTCAATGGTTTGTAGTGTGAGGTAGAGATTCCTCTCTATGTTGGTGGCGTCCACGATGTTGATGATTCCCTTTGGCTTATCCTCCAAAACGAATTGTCGTGACACCATCTCTTCGGCTGAGTAAGGTGACAAGGAATAGATACCTGGGAGGTCTGTGACCTCAGTGCCGCCGTATCCCCGTATGCTTCCGGACTTACGGCTGACGGTGACTCCAGGAAAGTTGCCGACGTGTTGGTTGGCTCCTGTCAGCTGGTTGAAAAGTGTCGTCTTTCCGCAGTTCTGGTTACCGACTAAGGCGAATGTCAGTTTTGTCACCTTAGGCAGAGGATGCTCCGTGGAAGGGTCGTGAAACCTGTATCCGGACTCACCTAGCCCTGGATGCTCACCTTCCGGCTTAATGGTTGTGAAATCTTCTTTGCGTTTGTATTCTGTGCTTATCTCAATCTTTTCGGCGTCAGCCAGGCGAAGTGTCAGTTCGTATCCGTGCAGACGTATTTGCATCGGGTCTCCCATAGGAGCGAACTTGACCATTGTTACTTCGGTCTGTGGTATGACGCCCATGTCGAGCAGGTGCTGTCTCAGGGCTCCCTCGCCGTTGACTTTTGTTATCAAGCCGGTCTGTCCGACTTTTAGCTCTCTTAATGTCATAAGCTATGACTTACATTGTTTAGGTTACGAAAATTTATACAAAGTTAGTATTACGGAACGAAAAAAGAAGTATCTTTGCTTTAAATTTTAAAGTAGAAAGATATGAGGTTTAATAAATATCCTAAAAATTGGCATGTCAAAGGTGGTCAGCCCCTTACGGAGATGGATAAAAAGATTCTCTCTTTTCAAAACAAGGGTTGCCTCGTGCCTACTCCAGACCTGATCAAGACACCAGAGCAGATAGAGGGAATACGTAGAAGTGGTGTGATTAATACTGGCGTCCTCGATCTTGTGGCCAGTGAGATTAAGGAGGGCATGTCAACAGCGGCGATAGACAAGCTGGTGTATGACTACACAATGGATCATCATGCCATTCCAGCCTGTTTGGGATATGAGGGATTTCCGAAGAGTTGTTGCACGAGCATAAACGAGGTGGTGTGTCATGGTATACCTAATGATAATGAGATCCTAATGCCGGGAGACATTATCAATGTTGACTGTACGACGATTTTAGATGGTTACTATGCGGATGCGAGCAGAATGTTCGTGATAGGAGAGACTACGCCGGAGAAACAGAAGCTCGTGGATGTGGCTTGGGAGTGTCTGAAGATTGGTGAGGAGACATGCAAACCTTATTGTTTTGTCGGAGACTTAGGTAACGCGATAGCCAAGCACGCTCACAAAAACGGATTCACGGTGGTACGTGACTTGTGTGGACACGGAGTTGGAAACGAGTTCCATGAGGAGCCTGAGGTGGAGCACTATGGCAAGAAGGGCACTGGCATGTTGTTGGTTCCGGGTATGGTGTTCACCATCGAGCCGATGATAAACATGGGCGGATGGCACGTGTTTATCGATTCTGAGGACGGATGGACCGTAGTCACTGAGGACGAGTTGCCGTCAGCTCAGTGGGAACACACTTTTGTCATGACGGAGACAGGAGTTGAGATTCTTACTCATTGATGATATTTTTAGGGTAACAAATTGCTTATGTATATATTAGCCATTGAATCGTCATGTGATGACACGAGTGCAGCTGTCCTCCGTGACGGAATATTGTTGAGTAACGTGACAGCCTCACAGGCAGTTCACGAGGCGTACGGTGGTGTGGTGCCCGAGCTGGCATCACGCGCGCATCAGCAGAATATCGTGCCTGTGGTTGATCAGGCACTCAAGAGAGCCGGCATTGAAAGGACTGACATCAACGCCGTGGCTTTCACGAGGGGCCCGGGTCTCATGGGCTCTTTGTTGGTCGGCGTCAGCTTCGCAAAAGGATTGGCTCGTAGCTTGAGTGTACCTATGATTGACGTTAACCATCTTCAGGGACATGTGTTGGCGCATTTCATCAAAGAGAGCGAGGATGATAACGATCAACCTGAGTTCCCGTTCATCTGTCTGCTGGTCAGTGGAGGAAACTCCCAGATCATCAAGGTTAACTCGTATAAGGATATGGAGATAATCGGACAGACAATTGATGACGCTGCGGGTGAGGCGATAGACAAATGCTCTAAGGTGATGGGATTAGGATATCCTGGAGGACCGATAATAGACAAGCTGGCGCGTGTGGGTAATCCGGACGCTTACCAGTTCGCTAAGCCGAGCATAGCTGGATATGACTACAGCTTCTCCGGTCTTAAGACGTCGTTCTTGTATAATCTCCGTGACTGGATGAAGGACGACCCGGACTTTATCGAGCATCACAAGGAGGACCTTGCGGCGTCTCTCGAGAAGACCATAGTGGACATCCTCATGAACAAATTACGTAAGGCGGTAAAGGACACGGGAATAACTCAGGTGGCAGTGGCTGGCGGAGTGTCTGCCAACAATGGTCTCAGAAACGCATTCCGCGATCATGCCAAGAGGTATGGATGGAAAATCTTCATACCAAAGTTCAGTTATACGACAGACAATGCGGCGATGATAGGCATAACAGGTTATTTCAAATACCTGGACAATGACTTTGCCGCCATCGACTTGCCTGCTTATGCGAGAATGGAGAAGTGATGACTGGTTCATTGCTTTTTACTATAGGCTAAAGATTAGTGATGTGACCTTTTGAGGTGCTAATAAAGTGATGTTATGAAAGAGGTACGATATTTCTATGTGCCGGAGGCCGCTCAGTCTGCGGAGTTGCCGGAAGAGGAGTGTCAGCATGCTGTCAGGGTGCTTCGTATGTCGCCTGATGACGAGATGGTGTTGATGGACGGTGCCGGTTTTTTCTATAAGGCTCATGTCACTGAGGTGAATAAAAAACATTGTTTTTATGCTATAGACGAGGTCTTGCCGCAGCAAAGACAATGGAAAGGACATCTGCATCTGGCTATGGCTCCCACAAAGAACATGGACAGGACGGAGTGGATGTGTGAGAAAGCTACGGAGATCGGATTTGATGAGCTGACGTTTCTTCGCTGTAAGTTCTCTGAGCGTACGGTTATAAAGACGGAGAGGGTGGAGAAGATTGTCGTTGCGGCCGTCAAGCAGAGCAGAAAGGCATGGAAGCCGGTGGTCAATGAGATGACGGACTTCAAACGTTTCATCAAAGAGATATGTGACCCGGACTCTCAGTTTTTTCATGTGTGTCCGCAGAAAAGATTCATTTGTCATTGCTACGAGGAGAGTGACCTTGGGGAGAAACGCTTGCTTAAAGATTGCCTGAGTAAGGGAGAGGATGCGTTGGTACTCGTCGGCCCGGAGGGCGATTTCTCCATCGACGAGGTGCGTCTGGCTGAGTCCTGCGGATTCCAGTCTGTATCCCTCGGAGACAGCCGACTGCGTACAGAGACAGCCGCACTCGTGGCTGTGCACATGATGAATCTCTTTAACTGATTTGTGGTGTAATCATTTTTATTTTTATATGAGAAGACTTTTTTCTTTTTCTCTTTGTTTACTCTTATTGTTTGTTGTCTGTTCTTGTACTAAGACCGACTATAGGTCTGTCATTCCTGCCGACGCCACCCTCGTGGCTTCTGTCGACATGAGGTCTATAGCGGAGAAAAGTGATATAGGTGCGTCTGATATGATGAAAAAGGTAAGGGACGTCGTGACGTCGTCTGTCAAGGATGACGAGGCGGACAAGATCAGCGCTTTTCTCTCTGCGCCGTCTGAGCTTGGCATAGACTTCACTGAGCGTGTCTACATCTTCAAGATGAGGGATGGTCTCATGGGAGCGGTGATGAAGGTGTATGACGCTGACAAGTTGGAAGCGGCGCTGGACGTCATGTTGAACATGGGCTTGGCGACAGGGAAGAAGAAAAGCTTCGGTATGAGCGTGGGTGAGCTGATGGATGACTGCTCCTTTGCCTTTGACGACGATATCATGCTGCTGGTGGCAAGTATGGGGGGACGTCCTCACTCTTATAGACTCAAGGCCATGGAGCGTCTTGTTGAGTCAGGTGAAGAGAATGCGTTCATCACCTCTGACACCTATGCTGAGATGAACTCTCGGGACAATAATGACATTTGCTTCTATGGTGCGATGTCAGTACTGCCGGATGATGTCAGGAACACTCTCATGACTGTACTCCCAAAGGGAACGGACGCGCATTGTCTTGGCGATGTGATTTTCGACAACGGGAAGGCTGTTCTGCGATGCTCGCTCTTGGGCGCTGACGAGTCTTCAGAGAAGGCTCTCGACGACCTGAACGGCAAGTTCAGACGTTTGGACGGCGATTATAAGGATATGTGTCGTGTCGAAAGCTCGGCTTGGCTTATGTTGGGTGTGGACGGCAAGTGGATGTTGGAGACGATAAAGAAGAACGAGACGCCACGTATGTCGTTGGTGGCTGTTGAGCGTGTCATTGACGCCGAGCAGATCATGCGTTCCATCGATGGTGACATGTCTGTCGTTTTCCCGTGTCGGGAGTATGTCAATGACTCATCATTGGAATTCGTGGCTAAGGCGCATGTCGTGGACGGCAAGTTCATGGATGACGTGGATGACTGGAGGCAGTCTCTTGCCGGCACAGGAATGAGGATGAGTCCTAAAGGTAATGGAATGTATGAGGTCATCGGTGATGGACTCTCGTTTGTGTGGGGACTGAATGGCGCCGACTTCACGGTGAGCACTTTGTCATCACAGATGGATGAGTGCGGAAAGACTCCGAATTGCCCTGATGATATCAGTGACCACATATTATATATGTATATAAACCCGTGCACACTCGGATGGTCTCAGCTGAAAGGTAGTGATCTGACGGCAGGTTTGGTGGACCTCAATAAGACGGTGACGTCTGTCGTCGTCAAGGCGAAGACGGTGAGGGATTATGAGGTTTGTGTGACCGTTAAGGACGGCAACACAAATTTCTTGCGTCAGTTGCTTTTGTGGTGATGTGGCGTATACTATGATGGTGGATATGATTAAACCATATCTTTCGTCGGATGTCTCTAATATGTGACGCATGGTTGGAAATATTAATTAACGTATAAATAAAAATATGAGAAAGTCAATATTGTCAGTTGTCATGTTCTGTGCTTTTGCTGCATTCGCTTCTGCGGATGAAGTGATAACAAAACAGCCGGATGGAACGTATGTGGTTAACACGACAACTCTTTGTGATGTGAAAGGTTATAAGTCTCCGACTCCAGTCGAGGTTTATATCAAAGGTGGTAAGGTGCTGAAGGTCGAGGCGTTGCCAAATAAGGAGACAAAGTCTTACTTTGCGAAGATAGTGAACGGACTGCTTCCTAAGTATGTCAGCTTAAAAGTGTCAAAAGCCAAGAGACAGGCTAAAGTCCAGACTGTTGACGTTTGTACCGGTGCCACATTCAGTTGTAAGGCCGTGCAGCAGAACATCATGGCGGCGCTTGATTACTACGAAAAGAACAAATGATGATTTTTTTGACGTTAATTGTCATTTAGTGTGTGCTTTTTGCCTATCTCTGTGATTGTGACGTAGGTCGGAAAGTGAAAAAATGATAAATTCGTCAAAATATAATATTGCTTTTTTTGAAGAGAAGAAAAAAAATCATATATTTGTGACACTAAAAACTCAAATGACATAAGACATTGATAGATTTTTGGGAAGGATGAACATTTTTTCATGGGCTGGCAGGCATAGTGATTATGGTTGCCAGTTTTTTTGTAAATCATGAAAAACAGTATCATATATGGTGTATTTTATTTCTTTAGGTCCAGGTGACATTTCTATGCTGACATGTGAGGCTCGCGACGTTCTGGCGTCAGTCTGTGTCGTCATCGCTTCTGGTAAACGTACAACGGAGCTAGTGAGACGTGTCTGTGCTAAGGCGGAGTTGATAGAGATGGATATCACGATGTCGTCTGACAGGTGTGCGGCGATGGTTGAGTACGACCGTATTTGCTCATTGATAGAGAGCCGTGCCAGTTCTCATGACCTTGCCGTTGTAGTCGAGGGCGACTGTTCTGTCTATGCGTCAGTGCATTATGTCATGGATATGCTGGCCGACAAGGGATATGAGGTGCGTCAGTTACCGGGAGTGCCGAGCTTCGTGGCTGCCGCCGCGCAGGCAGGCATATCACTTGTCTGTCAGGATGAGTCTCTCGTCGTCTTGCCCGGCTCTTTGTCTTCTGTTAGTCAAATGGCAGATACCACGGTTGTTATGAAACTGTCACGATGCGAGGACTATGTTAAACATTTGATGAGCTCTTCTACTGCTGACAGCATGGAATTCCATTACTTCGAGAATGTTTGTATGCCTAACTCTTTCTACTCCAAGAATGTACGTGGGATAATGTCCCGTAAATTCCCGTATTTCTCGTTGATGATCATAAAGAAGAAAAGATAATAAGTGTGTGCAGTGGCGGAAATTTTTTTGTCAATGACACGTTTATATATAGAGTCTTGATGCATGTCATGATACGAGGTGGAAAAATGGACAATTTGTAGTGTTACCAAATTTCCCATGCCTGTTTTTGATCAAAAAAAGGTTAACTTGTTGATAATCTCAATACAAGGCTTGTGAAAACTTTGGGTCTCTTTTTTGAAATTCTTAGGTTAGGTTATAGTCTATACGCAGGTCTGAGAATTTAAAAATCCTAACCTGAGATTTTCAACGTCCTAACCTGAGATTTTCAGACGCCGAATAAGGTATCGGAAAATTCCGGAAGTCATTTTTTCGTTGTCACGTGTCAACGGAAAAAGATGAGTTTAGGACAATAAAAAATGTGCGAAATGCTATGGACATTCCGTGTGTCTGCATATCTGATATGGCAGATTGTAATTAGCTTTAGCTCTTTCCTTCCCTCAATACTTCTTACTGTGTGTGGTGGTCATTTTGAAGATGCCTTTTCAGTGTCTGTTGGCAGCTTTACTATGGATATTAGGGTGTTAATGATGATAATATAGGTTAATTAACATAATTTAACTAACGGGAAGGTTAAATTATATTTATTATTTTTTTACATTTGTCAACTGACATTTGTGTCATATGTAAGAGTGAGAGAAATATTTAATCAATTGACTACTAACCGTAATGCCACGGTCTCCATGAATAGCCGTATTGCTATTCTTACGGAGTCAATATGAAAAGATTCAGTATTATGTATATATTAAACTAAGTCTCGGCGATTATATCTATGCGCCGAACGGGGGGGTATATCATTTTGAGAATATATAATTAATAAAGTGAAATATGAAAGTTCGGTTATCATCTGTGCTGATGGCGGCGATAGCGGCCTTTAGTTGTAGTCAGGACGTCTCGGCTTTTGAGGACGGCAGCTACTACATTAAGAATGTGGAGAGTGGTCTGTTCCTGGGTGGAGGTAACAATTGGGGAACACGTTCCACTGTCTCCGATTGTGGTGACTTGTTCACATTGGCTACTGTCGGAGAAAATGCTTATTCTATTCTCGACACATATCTTACAAGTGGCAATAAATATCTTGGATCAAATCTTTTTGTCGATGGCACAAACCCGTCGGGTGGATGGACCTTCACTGCAGTGGAAGGTGGGTACACCATATCCAACGGTGGTAACTACCTCATTCCTGGAACGGTGCCTGGAACGACACTCGACTGTATGGTTGAGACAACTGCGGACGGCACTGACTCGAAAGCGGTCTGGACATTGCTGACCAGAGATGAGGCGATAAGCGAGTTGGGCAAGGCGTCTGCCACCAATCCGTTGCCAGCCACTTTCCTTGTGGTGAATCCTAATTTCAACAGAAACACAAGCACGGGTTATTGGAACGTGGTTAACTGCACCAACAGTAATCTGAGCGGTGGATATGACCATAACAGATGCGCGGAGTCTTATCATTCCAAATTCACGATCAGCCAGACACTGACCGACGTGCCTAATGGTATATATAAGGTGTCGGCGCAGGGCTTCTATCGCCAGGATGGCTCTGACAACACGAACCTCCCAGTGCTGTTCGCTAATAGCGAGTCCGTGGTGTTCCCGACTATTGCTTCAAGCGCGGACAAGCTGACAACGAACTACTTTAGCGGCTCGTCTTACCAGAATGGTGAACCTAACAACATGGTGGCAGCGTCAGGAGCTTTCTCTGAGGGACTCTACGTGATGGACGATGTCGAGGTGGTGGTCACTGACGGCACGCTCACCGTGGGATTCAAGAATACGTCGAACACAAACATCTGGTGTATCTTCGATAACTTGTCTATTTATTACTACGGAATGGACCTGTCAGTACTGCAGTCATCGTTGGATGCAGCCGTGGCTGACGCTGAGGCGGTGACGGGAAAGATGAATGCGGCGGTGGCTGCTGAGTTGTCTGCCGCGATAGCCCAGTATAAGGGTAAATCTTTCTCTACTGACGCTGAGTATACGACTGCTATAGGAGCGGTGAATGAGGCAGTGAAGAACGCTAAGGCTTCATTGGCGGTTTATTCAGAGATCGCTGATTATAATAATAAGGCAGCGTCATTGGATGAGGCTGGACAGACGGTGTACTCCGCATCCGGTGTGGAGACTGCTTATGAAGCGGGAACACTCACAGAGTCTGAGTCTGCCGCTGAGGCTTATCTCGCCGCTGTCAAGGCTCAGACCACGTCAGGCTCGGACATGTCTGCACTGGTCAACTCTGTATGGGTATGTGAGCAGGGTAAGATGGGCACGTACCTGGGTCTTTACACTGAGTCTTACAAAGAGGGTAATTTCGAGTCTGGACGTGTGCTGTACCAGACTGTCGAAGGACTGACCAACGGTACGTATGAGGTGCGTTTCCTGGCTGTGCCTAACTCAGCATGGGGATGGTCAACTGATGGTGACGGCATAGCTCAGATATATGGTAACGACTACACGAAAGATATTACCGTCATAAAGCAGAATTCTTGTGACCCTACTCAGTATGAGGTGGCATTAGAGACGGTTGTTACCGACGGAACATTGGAGTTCGGTTTCAAGAACGTGGGTACCGGTGGTAACTGGTATGTGGCGCATTTCGTGTCACTTAAACTGTTGACTGTCGGCGTCGACCTGTCAACATATGTCACTCAGCTCGACGATGCCCTTACGGCAGCTAAGTCGGTGACGGGAACAATGAACGGTGATGTGGCATCTGCTCTCACTGACGTGATTGCTAAGTATGACGGCAAGACGTTGTCTTCTGCTGATGATTATATCAGCGCCATCTCTGAGGTGAAGAACGCCACGGCTGCCGCCACAGAGTCTGTGAGCGAGTATGCCACTGCCTACGGATATGTCAATATGGCCTCAACTCTCGATGAGGCAGGACAGGCTAGCTATGCTGCGAACAGTGTCGTGACAGATGTGACTAACGCTTATAATAATGGTACGCTCACGTCACTCTCCGACGAGCAGAAGACGGAGATGAGCGCAGCGTACGTCACTGCTGTCAAGTCACAGACAACGGAGAATGCGGACTTCACTGGAGCTATCGTGAATCCAAGCTTCGAGACCGTCAACACGTCAAACCTCAATGAGGTGATAGGATGGACGGTCGGCTCTTCTAATGACACGGGTAACCGCTCAACGTCTAATGCCACATATATGATGTCTGGCTCTGATGGTAACTACCTGTTCAACACATGGATGACAGGATTGCCTCTGTCACAGACCATTGAGGGACTGCCGAACGGATCATACAGACTGACAGCCACTGTGGCTTCTGACAATACCAACGCAATATTCCTGTTCGCCAACGGCTTGCATAACGAGGGTACGGTGACAACTGACAAGGGAACCGGAGAACTGTCTTCTCTTGACTTCTATGTCTATAACGGCACGGCGACTATTGGCTCTGTCGGAGGTAACGGAACAACTTACGTCGCTGATGGCGGCAGCTGGTATAAGGTTGACGATTTCCACCTGACATATCTGTCATCTGACGTCCCTACACCAGACCTCGGCACTCCTAAGTTTACAGGTACTGAGACGGGTGACAGACTTTATGTCACGTTCGATGACTACTCAGGAGAGGAGGCTACGTCTGCGGACTATCATTACGTGATAAGTATCACCATCAATGGCGAGACTTACTCTAACACTTCATCCGCTGATCTCGGTGCTGTGATTGAGTACGACTTCACTACATCTGACACTTACACGATAGAGATTCCTGTCGGTGGTATTAAGTTGCTGGATAATGAGGACAATGTGGTGGCTTCAATGGCGGAGGCATGGACCGAGTCACTGAACCTTTATTCCGACGTGTTCACAAACGCTGACTTCGGATTGGGTACTGCCTTGACTGCCACAGTGCGCACATATGCGAAAGACATGAGCTCAGGAGAGTCTTCAGGTATGCAGTCGGCTACAGGATGGAGTATTCCGGACAATGGCGACGGACGCGCGGCCGGAATATTTGAGTACGGCTCATCCGCTTACCTCGGAGGTGAAGGCTATCTCGCTCCTGCGGAGGGACCTGACGGCACAAACGGAAGATGTCTCGGTTTGGTCGGCGTGTGGAGCAACACCGCATACTATACCCAGACTCTGAGACTGAAGGCCGGTAACTATATGCTCTCTGTTCCTACATATAATGTGGGAGGCGCCGCCGAAGTGACTAATATCACTGGCGTGGTGACTAAGGGCAACGCAATATATTCTGATGTCAATAAGTTTGAGAAGGGCGTGTGGACATATCAGTTCGTGGAGTTCACGCTCGCCGAGACATCTCTCGTTACTGTCTCTCTCGGCTACACGGCACCTAACGCCGGCTCAAGTAGCTGTCCTCATCTGTTCTACGACCGTGTGGAGCTGTATGTCGACGATGAGATAGCAGACGTTAAGCTGGAGTTCGCGCGTAACAATGCGCTGGCAGCTCTCTCACAATTGTCACCAGTGGGCGATGGACTGTTCAGATATCAGAGCTCTGATATCGAGGCTGCGAAGAACGCCATCCTGGCTGCGACAACTGTAAGCGAGGTGGAGGCTGTTGAAACTCCTTCCGTCGTACTGCCGGAGGAGGATAAGTTGTATCAGGTGTCTCTTGTGGCGTCAGGTAACTACATGTCTGTCAACGCTGATGGCGTGAGACTGTCTGAATACGCTCAGCCATTGTACCTCAAGGAGGTGTCTGGCGGGTATGCCTTGTTCAACGGCACTGAGTATGTGGCGTATAAGGGAAATAACACATGGACAATCACCGGCGCCGAAAATGCTTCTCCGTTCACCATCATCGCTGGCGATGAGGCGTATGACATAAAGGGAGCTAACGGATATCTTGGTGTGGACGATACTGCTGAAGGCTCATACGTGTACGGTAACAAGGATGCGCATAAGTGGCAAATCTCTGAGTTCGAGACTAAGGATTATGTGTTCGACTCTTCTCTTTTGATTGAGTCTTATCAGTGTATCGTCGCTGGAGATATCACACTGAACGTCGATGTGCAGGGAGGCGGAGCGTCTGTCGTTAACAACGGACAGGTGAAAGCTGACAAGGTCACAGTCAATCTCACCGTGCCAAACAGTAAGTGGTGTTTCGTGGAGTTCCCTTGTGACCTGCCAGTCGCCTCACTGACAAATTCCGAGCAGGGCACGGAATGGATGATAGCGCGCTATGACGGAGCAGCCAGAGCTGCGGTGAACCTCGCACAGACATGGGTCACTCTTTCAGAGAGTGACGTCATGGAAGGTGGCGTGGGATATATCCTGCAGAGCAGAAGAGAAGGTGCGGAAAACTCTGTGTTCTCGTTTGTCGTGACCGACGAGGATGCAATAAACAAGATATTCTCAGGTAAGGATATGTCCGTGACTCTTGCTGAGAATGAGAGTACTTATGCTGTGAACGCAGGATGGAACCTCGTGGGTAATCCGTTCGTGGCTTACTATAATGTCAGCGCTTTGTCCTTGACATCACCGATAACAGTGTGGGATAACGAGACTTATAAGGCGGTCAGTCCTGTGGACGATCACTATGTCTTGTCTCCTCTTCAGGCTTTCTTCGTACAGTATTCAGGTGAGAGCCAGTTGATATTCGCCAATGACGGACGTCAACTCACTTCAGAACTGAACGAGGTGACAGACGCAAAGAAACGCGCCTACGCTGCTGGCTCACGCTCATTCTGTAATATGGTGATGACTGACGGCGTATATGAGGATTACACAAGGGTAGTGTTCAACCCAGAGGCAGACAGACTGTATGATGCAAGCTGTGACGCCGCTAAGTTCATGAGTGCTAACGCTGACGTCCCACAGATATATACTGTCGAGAATGGTGTGAGCTACGCAATCAATGAGCGACCAGTGGAGGACGGTCAGGTGAGCCTCGGCGCATACTTTAGTCATGACGGTGAGTATACCATCAGATGTGAGAGCACAGACTCTCCGATAGTGTTGTACGATAGGCAGACGGACGAGATGATTGTCATGAGTGAGAACGGTGACAGTTACACGTTCTACGCAGCTGCGGGTAAGACCGAGAGCCGTTTCGTCATATTGTCAGGCGATGAGTCCACAGCTGTGCAGTCTGTAGCAGATAAGAAGACAACGGAAGAGTCTGTATACACTATACAGGGTGTCAAGACTGACAGCTCAGCCAAGAACGGTTTGTATATCGTAAATGGTAAGAAGGTGCGCAGATGAGTCGGCGTTGAAAGACTACACATATGTAACATTAATTTTTGAAATCTTATGAATAAAATACTATCATTAGTGGCATTATGGATATGTGCGTGTGCCACTCATGCCCAGATAAATCCAAACGGAGACTGGAACATGCCGGACAACCCGGGTCTCGTGATAAAAAAGATCACCGTGAGTCCGAACGATGAGGAGTTTGGATCCGCTGAGGTGAAGACGACAACGTCATACGGCGAAGGACGCTATCCTGTCGGCTCCACGTTGACTCTGTCAGCTACTGCCAATACGGGACATAAGTTCATTAACTGGACTATTGCGGGCGAGGTGAGCTCTTCGTCACAAGAGTACTCGTATGTCATGCCTGACGAGGATGTTGTCGTGACGGCAAACTTTGAGAAGTGTAAATATAATGTGACGTTTGTTGCTGACGGCGCTCAGGTGAAGTCTGAGCTGTTGGACTACGGGTCCGCAATCGTCGCTCCTGAAGACCCGACCAAGGAAGGTTATACTTTCAGGGGATGGGACAAGACCGTGGCTGCCACTGTGCCTGCGGAAGATGTCACCTATACTGCTGTGTTCACCGTCAACAGTTATGACGTCGTGTTCACCATTGACGGCGAGGAGTATTCCAAGACGTCGCAGGAGTACGGCTCTGCCGTAGCCGTTCCGGAGACTCCGGTTAAGACCGGCTATACGTTCTCGGGATGGGCCACGGACGACGCAGTCCCTTCTCACGATGTCACATACGACGCAACGTGGACGGTGAATAAGTATATGGTGACTTTCGACAGTGACAATGGTACGGACAATGTGACGTACGAGCTGGACTATGGCTCTGCCATCACTGTTCCCGCATCACCAGTAAAGGAGGGTTACACGTTTGCGGGATGGTCACCTGACCCTACTGACGCCACGATGCCAGCCTCCGACGTGACCTACAAGGCAGTGTGGACCGTCAACTCATATAAGGTGACGTACGTCGTTGACGGAGTGCAGACAGATTATATGGTGGAGTACGGAACAACAGTCAATATGCCGGATAATCCCGAGAAAGAAGGTTACACCTTCGCAGGATGGACACCTGAGGTGCCCTCTGTTATGCCTGCGCAAGACCTGACGTTCGACGCTCAGTTTAACATTAACAGCTATAAGGTTGTGTTCGTGGTTGACGGTGTGACTGTGTATGAGCAGTTACAGGAGTTCGGCTCAGCCATCGTGGCTCCTGCTTACCCTACTAAGGAAGGTTATAACTTTGACGGATGGTCACCATCTGTTGATACTACGGTACCTTCACATGACGTGACATACACCGCCTTGTTCGGTACGGGCGAGTATAAGGTTACGTTTATGGTTGACGGCTCTGTTTACCAGTCGCTGTCTATGGATTACGGGGATGTCATCTCGACTCCTGCAGCTGACCCTGTAAAGACCGGTTACACATTCGGAGGATGGAACGGATATGTTGACGGAGCCACAGTTCCTGCTGAGGACGTGACGTTTGATGCGTTGTGGAACGTGAATCAGTATAGTGTGGTGTTTGATGTGGATGGCGTGCAGTCAACGACTACTCAGGACTATGGTACTGCCATTGTGGCGCCTGCCGACCCTGAGAAGGATGGCTACACCTTCACCGGATGGTCTCCAGCCGTTGCAGCCACTGTTCCTGCCAATGATGTCACTTACGTGGCGCAGTGGACTGTAAACAAGTATAAGGTGACGTTTGTGGTGGACGACAAGGTGTACAGCACTACGACGCTGGATTACGGCGTTGAAGTGACTTTACCTGAGTCAGAACCGTCTAAGGAAGGTTACACGTTCGCTGGCTGGAACGGCTACGAGACTGGTGCCACAGTGCCGGCTGAGGATGTGACATACACAGCCGCTTGGTCTGTGAACCAGTATAAGGTGACGTTCTATGTCGATGACGACAACAAGGACGAGCGAATGCTGGACTACGGCGCTGAGATTACATTACCGTCTGACCCGTCTAAGGAGGGTTACACGTTTATAGGTTGGTCTCCAGTAGTCGCTGCCACCGTTCCTGCCAATGACGTCACTTACGTTGCTAACTTCAAGGTCAACCAGTATAAGGTGACATTCACCTCTGACGATGTCACTGTGAGTGAGCTGACGCTGGATTATGGCACTCAGATTGTGATCCCTGCTGATCCCGCCAAGGAAGGATATACATTCACGGGTTGGTCACCAGAGGTGGCTGAGACTGTTCCTGCCGCTGACGTGGTATATGCTGCGGTGTTCAGTGTGAATAAGTACACTTACTTGTTTGTTGTCGACGGACAAACAGTAAAGACCGATGAGGCAGAGTACGGCTCATCTGTCGTTATCCCTGACGATCCATCAAAGGAGGGATATAGCTTCGACGGATGGACTCCGTCTGTTGATGACCCGATGCCGGCACACGACGTGACATTCACAGCCATGTTCAGTAAAGGCGCTTACAAGGTGACGTTCCTCGTCGACGACGTGACGTTCCGTTCATACTCCGCAGA
>FLNY01001761.1_pt1 | contig 20165 bp, 18 predicted proteins | sample 1140381 | NCBI WGS metagenome assembly FLNY01 (sample SAMEA3878172, study PRJEB12797) | bioreactor metagenome | biome: Moose rumen | place: Sweden | collected 2011-10
GTGCTGAATGTCCAGTGGACATTCGCTTAGCACCGACCGGAGTGGAACGGAGACAGGCACCATGCCGAGCTTAGGAGGTACCGCTTTAGCGGTAGGTTGCCTAAGCGAAAGTATGGAAGGTGCCCTCCGGGAAAGGAGTAATATTTTCCAAGCTTGCGCAGGAAAATGTTGCTCTAGTAAGCGGAGCTTACATTATGAGCACGGTGTACTTGGAGGAGTGGCTGAGGATGTCACAATAAAGTATAGATTCATAAAACAGGTTGACATTTTTAACAGATTAAAAGATTACATTTTGTAACAAACCACGAAAAAGCCCGGAATCTATTGACCTGAGTTGTAGATGGAGGTATCATTTTTACATGAGCTGGAAACGTTACCAGAAACGTTTCCAAAGCGGCGTCAGTAAATTGGATGAATGCGGATTAGGCCCCGTACCAAAACAGCTGACACTATGGAAGGAAAAATATATGACCATAAAAGATATTGCGCGTCTGGCGGGGGTGAGTGTCAGTACGGTATCCCGTGCTCTAAATGATCATCCCGATGTCAGCACAGAGGCTAAGGAAAAAGTCCTGGCTATCGTAGAAGAGTACAATTACATTCCAAACACCAGTGCCAGGGAACTGGGCAAGAGTACATCGGACAACATAGGCGTGGTGGTGCGAGGTATGTCCAATCCATTCTACACTGACATTATCGCTATGATAGGGGAGAAAATCAGGCAGGCAGGATACACCATGGTGATGCAGCAGATAGGTGCATCGGATGATGAGATAATGACTGCTGCGAGGATGGAAAGGGATAAGAAATTATTGGGAATTATATTCCTCGGTGGTAGAAGAAATTACACCAAGGAACAGGTATCCAGTATCAATGTTCCTTTTGTATGCTGTACATTCAATAATAATTACGGCACTCTCGACAGGTCAGAGTACTCAAGCGTCTGTATAGATGACAATCAGGCAGCATATGATGCCGTGGAGACATTATTTAAAGAAGGACACAAGCGTATAGCGGTACTTTTGTCCGGTACAGAGGATGGCAGTGTCAGCCAGGTGCGATACGAAGGTTACGAAAGAGCGCTTGGTGATTTTGGAATCGATGTGGACGAAGAGCTGGTCATTCCCATAGACAGCTACAATATTGCAGATGCCTATGAGGGAATGAAAAAATGGTTAAAGAAGAATATAGATTTTTCTGCGGTTTTTGCAATATCAGACAATATGGCGATGGGAGCCATGAAAGCTCTCAGAGAAGCCGGCAAACTAATTCCTACAGATGTAGCAGTAATAGCTATTGATGGAATAGAGGCTTCCGAATATATGAATCCTGTGCTTTCTACCCTATGTCAGCCTATGGAGGAGATGGGTGAGCAGGCAGCGGGGCTTATTATCGATATTATAGGGGGCAAGCGGCACCACAGACATGTGGTGGTGGATACGCATCTAAGAAATGGTGAGACCTTGAAAAATAAGGGAGTAGAAAAATAAGGGTAAGGTTTTTACATTCCATAAGGAATGAAAAAATAGAATTAAAAAAGGAGAGGTAAAAAATGAAGAGAAAAAGAGTATTGGCATTGGGTTTGATGGCAATGATGACAGCTTCTGTATTTGCAGGTTGCGGTTCTTCTGAGGATTCATCAAGCTCGGGAAGTTCGAGTGCAAGCGGACAGGTTTATTATCTGAATTTTAAACCTGAAGCAGATGAGGCCTGGCAGGATATCGCTGCTCAGTATACTGAGGAGACAGGCGTACCGGTTACAGTTATTACGGCTGCGTCAGGTACCTATGAGGAGACATTGTCTTCTGAGATTATCAAGGATGAGGCTCCTACACTGTTTCAGGTAAATGGTCCTGTAGGCTTGGCAAACTGGAAAGATTATTGCTATGACCTTAAGGGGACATCCCTTTATGATGAATTGACCAGCGATTCATATGCACTGTATGATGGCGACGCTGTAGCAGGTATCGCATATGTAATCGAGTCATATGGCATTATCGTAAATACGGAATTATTAGAGCAGGCAGGCTATACACTTGATGATATTTCTAGTTTTGATGACCTGAAAACAGTAGCTGAGGATATCACAGCCCGCAGCTCTGAGCTAGGATTTGCAGCATTTACATCTGCAGGTATGGATGGTTCATCTGATTGGAGATTTAAGACACACCTTGCAAACCTTCCTATTTATTTCGAGTATCAGGATAAGGGCATTGATTCAACAGATGCTATTGAGGGAACATATCTCGACAATTACAAAGCTATATTTGATCTCTACATCAATAACGCTACTTGCGCACCTGCTGATCTGGCAGGTAAGACAGGTGATGATGCTGAAAATGAGTTTGCAGAGGGAGAAGCAGTATTCTATCAGAATGGTTCTTGGGAGTATGCAAATCTTACAGCCAAGGGTATGACAGATGACCAGCTTGCTATGATTCCTATCTATATCGGAGCAGGAGATGAGGCTAATCAGGGACTTTGCACAGGTACAGAGAACTATTGGTGCGTCAACAATGAGGCTTCTGATGAGGATATCCAGGCTACTATCGATTTCCTTACATGGATGGTTACCTCAGAGGCAGGTACACAGATGCTTTCTGAATCAATCGGTGTTATTCCTTTCAAGGATGCAGCAGATACTACTAATCTTTTTGTTCTTAATGATAGAGCATATACAGAGGCTGGCAAGACACCTGTATCATGGAATTTTACAACCATGCCTTCTGAAGAGTGGAAAAACGGTGTAGGTAGCGCTCTTACAGCGTACGCAGCAGGCACAGGCTCTTGGGATGATGTGGTTACAGCATTCGTAGACGGATGGGCTACAGAGTATGCAGCAGCTAATCAATAATCAGGTGTAATCTATCGGATTATTATCAGATAGTTTGCATATATGGAGATTTTTTCTTCCTTATATTAACTGGGAGGGCGAGGCCTAACGCCCTCCTAATTATTAGAAAAATTCACTTATTCAAAGGGAAATATTATGGAAAAAGCTATCAGAAAATACTGGCCCATATTTGTATTGCCGACCTTGGCAGCATTTTGCGTGGGCTTTATCTATCCTTTTATACAGGGATTATATTTATCATTTTGTAAATTTACTACCATAAAAAAAGCGACATTTATTGGAATCGACAATTACGCATATGCGTTAGGGGACAGTGAGTTTTGGCACTCCTTCTGGTTTACGGCTCTTTTTACTGTCGTTTCTACTTTACTCATAAATGTAATAGCATTTGCAATAGCACTTGCACTTACAAACAAAATTAAAGGTTCTAATTTTTTCAGAACAGTATTTTTTATGCCGAATCTTATCGGTGGAATAGTTCTCGGTTATATTTGGCAGATATTGTTAAACTGTGTGCTTTCACTTTTGGAGAAACCACTTTTGGCATTGAATGCAACATATGGATTTATAGGCTTGACTATCCTCATGTGCTGGCAGCAGATTGGATACATGATGATTATATACATCGCAGGATTGCAGTCTATACCTGATGATTACATAGAGGCGGCAAAAATCGATGGCGCCACTACTGGACAGATTTTATTTCGCATAAAGATTCCTAATGTTATGCCATCTATTACTATCTGTTCATTCCTTACTATTACAAATGGATTTAAGCTTTTTGATCAGAACCTGGCATTGACAGGCGGCGAGCCTGCACATGCATCAGAGATGTTGGCTCTTAATATCTACAATACATTTTACAGTCGCTCAGGTCCACAGTGGAAGGGCTATGGACAGGCCAAAGCTGTTATTTTCTGTATTATGGTAATTATTATCTCCATGATTCAGTTGAAATTCACTAAATCAAAGGAGGTGCAGCAGTAATGAAAGCAAAAGAAAATATAGCAAGAATAATAGTATTTATTGTTTTATGTATACTTGCCTTATTTTGGATATATCCGGTATTTATGATACTGATAAATTCATTAAAGGGAGATACCTATATAAGCACTAGCACTGTTTTTACATTGCCAAATGCAAAGAGCTTTGTAGGACTTGCAAACTATATAAATGCCCTTTCATCAAAGGGGTTTGCGGCAGCATTTGGATACAGCCTTGTGATCACCCTCACATCTGATGTGCTGATTTTGGTATGTACTTCCATGTGCGCTTGGTATATCACCAGAGTAAACAGCATCCTTTCCAAGGTATGCTATGGACTTTTCGTTTTCTCGATGGTTGTGCCTTTTCAGATGCTTATGTTTACACTTTCATCCACGGCCGACAGACTGGATTTGGATACACCCTTTAACATATGCATTATTTATCTCGGGTTTGGTGCAGGTCTAGCGGTCTTTATGTTTACAGGATTTATGAAGTCTATCCCTCTTGAAATAGAGGAGGCTGCTATGATTGACGGTTGCAATCCTATACAGACATTTTTCCAGATAGTGCTTCCTATCCTTAAGCCTACCCTTATATCGGTAGCTATCTTAGAGACTATGTGGTTGTGGAATGATTATCTCCTTCCATATCTTGTTCTCGATAGGAAAAAATACATGACCGTACCTATTCTTATTCAGTATTTTAGAGGCAGCTACGGACACGTGGAAATGGGCCCGATGATGGCGTGTATAATGATGACGGTTTTGCCTATTATAATTATGTATATATGCTTACAGAAATATATTATAAAGGGCGTTATAGCCGGAGCAGTGAAGGGCTGATCTTTTGATAGAGTTTCCTGATATACTGACAATAAATTTTCTACTAACATATGATAGGAGAGATTGAAATGAAAAGAAGTAGCGGAATATTACTCCCAATATCATCATTGCCATCCCCCTATGGAATAGGCACATTTGGAAAGGCTGCTTATGAATTTGCTGACTTTCTTAAAGCTGCTGGTCAAAAGTATTGGCAGGTGCTTCCTCTGGGGCCTACCAGTTATGGTGACAGCCCTTATCAGAGCTTTTCCACCTTTGCAGGCAATCCATATTTTATAGATCTGGATATGCTTATAAAGGAAAAACTTCTTACAAAAAAAGAGGTTGAGGCGGAAAACTGGGGCACCAATCCCCGCTATGTGGACTATGGGCAGATATACAGTAGTCGTTTCAAGATATTAGAAAAAGCAAAAAAGCGTGGTTATAAAAATGCTTTAGGCGACATTTCCAATTTCAAAAAGGACAATCCCTGGGTGGAAAACTATGCCCTGTTTATGTCCATCAAAAAGCACTTTGGACAGTTGAGTTGGCAGGAGTGGCCTGAGGAGGATATCAGACTTCATGAAAAAAAGGCCGTGGAAAAATACACCGGGTTACTTGAAGAAGATATAGAGTTCTTTGTATATATTCAGTATCTGTTTTTTAAACAATGGGCTCAATTAAAGAGATATATCAATGACCTGGGGATAGAAGTGATAGGTGATTTACCTATATACGTAGCTATGGATTCCTGCGATGTGTGGGCAGAGCCCGAGTTTTTCAGTCTTGATGAGGATAATTATCCTGTTGAAGTGGCGGGAGTTCCACCGGATTATTTTACAGAAGATGGGCAGCTCTGGGGCAACCCCTGCTACGATTGGAAGGCCATGAGCAAAGATGGTTACAAATGGTGGATTCGCAGAATTGAAGGTGCGGCAAAACTCTACGATGTATTAAGAATCGATCATTTCAGAGGATTCGATGAGTACTGGGCTGTGCCGGCCGGTGAGAAGACAGCTAAAAACGGCAAGTGGAAGAAGGGCCCCGGAATGGAACTGGTAGGGCTGTTGAATAAAAAGTTTCCTAAGATACATTTTATTGCGGAGGACCTGGGCGAACCATCACCTACGGTAGTAAAACTTCTCAAAGATAGCGGCTGGCCTGGCATGAAAGTGCTTGGTTTTGCTTTTGATTCTGGGGAAGCCAACAACTATCAGCCCCATACATATGATAATAATTGTATCTGCTATACAGGCACCCATGATAATGCCACTGTCATGGGCTGGTATGAAGAGGCTGCTAAAAAAGATAAAGACTATGCCATAAAATATCTGGGCATCTCAAAAGCAGAGGGCTTCAACTGGGGGATGATACGAGGTGGTATGAGCTCAGTGGCAGTATTGTTTGTGGCACAGATGCAGGATTACTTGGGACTGGGCAAATACAACCGTATAAATGTACCGGGTACGAAAAATGGCAACTGGCAGTGGAGGCTTCTTGGTAAGGAAATGGATGCTGATTTGGCCAAGAAGATAATGGATATGACAGTGATGTATGGACGTACAGAACCGGTCAAAAAATCTGTAAAGAAACCTGCTAAGAAACCTGCAAATAAAAAAGTGGCAGCAAAAAAGAAATAATCTTTTTTCTTCTAATATCTTCTTATTTAAGAGTCGGCATTTGCCGGCTCTTTGCTTTAGTGTCTGGAATATGTTAAACTACACTAGTCATTTAGGAGGATAATTTAATGAAAAAGAGATTGTTGGCTTTGATGTTGGCAGGAGTTTTTGCTTTTGGTATGGCGTCTTGTGGCAAAGATGATGAGACAGATACCAATGAGGAGACTACTGCAGATACCGAAGAGGAAGCGTATGCTTTAGAATATGATGTAGATGATTATGTGACTTTGGGCCAGTACAAGGACTTGGAGGTGACTTTGTCAGGAGATTATGATTACACTGACGAAGCATTTGACGAGTATCTGGCTGAGGTGATTAGCGATGCTGCTATCCTTACTGCAGATGAGGACAAGACAGAGGTAGAGGAAGACTCCGTTGTCAATGTGGACTATGTGGGTTCACAGGATGGAGTGGCTTTTGATGGAGGCTCGGCAGAGGACCAGGATATCAATATAGCCAACAATAGTTCGGCTTCAGGCAGCTCTTATATCGAAGGATTTTCTGAGGGCCTGATAGGCCATAAGGTAGGCGAAGAGGTGGCCTATGAGGTTACTTTCCCGGATGATTATGGCAGCACGGATCTTGCAGGTGAGACTGTTACATTTACCTTCCAAATCAACTATATAGCCAAGTACATCGAGTCTGTAGATGATTTGACAGACGATATCGTGTCTGATGAGTATGGCTATGATACTGTAGACGAATTCGTAGAAGACCATAGAGAGTATTACAAGTCTACACTCGAGAGCAATTATGAGAGTGATTTACAGACAGCAGTGCTTCAGTTGGTGCTTAATAATTCCACTGTTTCAGAAGTTCCTGAGGAATTGCTCGATGCCAGAGTAAATATGTATATTCAGGTCAATGATTTACAGTATCAGCAGTACTATGGCACCACACTCCAGGAGTACTACGAGGCCATGGGTGAGGATTATGATGAATATCTTGCGAATATAAGAGACAGCATCGAAGAGTCTACTGAGACAGAGCTTATATTAGAGGCTATTGCCAAGGCCGAGGGCTTAGAAGTAGATGAGGATGGCTATAAAGCATTTATCCAAAATGTTCTTACTCAGACAGGTGCCACAGACGAGGCAGATTTTTATGAGGCATATACGGTAGACGGATATTCGGGAGAGAGATATTTTAGAGAGGCATATTTAACACAGAAGGCAGTGGATGTATGCACCGAGTCGGCGATTGTGTCTATCGACAAGGCGGATGAATAGGCTACGAGGCACTTTATCTTTTTTAAAAGCTGTAGTATAATTGACTAACCTAGAGTTACTGTGAGTAGTGACCATGTATAGAAAAGGAGATTAGATATGGAACACATCAAGACATTAAATACTGCAAGATTACAGAACACAGTTAAGGAAGGCGGATGTGGCGAGTGCCAGACATCATGCCAGTCAGCTTGCAAGACTTCTTGTACAGTTGGTAATCAGAGCTGTGAGCACTCTAAATAAAAGCTTGCATACAAATGAGTTATAATTAAAATCAGACCGGTTCCTACTTGCTATTGGTAGGAAACGGTCTATTGTGCGTTTATGAAAGGACATTTTTAGTGATACACCAGTTTAAAAATAATGGCTACAACATAGTCATTGATATAAACAGCGGTGCCATTCACGTAGTTGATGAAATTACCTATGAGTTTCTTGCTCTCTGGCAGGAGCAGGGCAGAGATATGGCACTTGCCAAAATGATAGAAAAACACGCTGATATTTCCGAATCTGAGCTTGCGGAGATACAGTCTGAGATAGATCAGCTTATAGAAGCTAAAGCATTATTTACAGAAGATAATTACGAGCCTAAAATAAAAGATTTTACAGCGAGACCCACAGTGGTCAAGGCTCTTTGTTTACACATTACACACGATTGCAATTTAGCATGCAAATATTGCTTCGCCGAAGAGGGCGAGTACCATACCGGCAAGCGTGAGCTTATGAGTTTTGAAGTAGGCAAACAGGCACTTGATTTCTTGGTTGCCAATTCAGGAAACAGAGTCAATCTGGAGGTAGACTTCTTCGGAGGCGAGCCCCTTATGAACTGGCAGGTAGTTAAAGACCTTGTGGCATACGGTCGTTCTCTTGAAGAGGAGCATAACAAAAAATTCAGATTTACACTTACCACAAACGGCGTTCTTCTAAACGATGAAATACAGGAGTTCGCCAATAAAGAGATGGGCAATGTGGTGCTCAGCTGTGATGGACGTCCTGAGATACACGATATGATGCGTCCATTCAGAAAAGGTGCTCCAAGTTATGCCGTTGTCATGCCTAAGTTCAAAAAGATTGCAGATTCCCGCAAGCAGGAGAGATATTATATCAGAGGCACATTCACCAGAAATAATCTGGATTTTTCTAAGGATGTTATTCACCTGGCAGATGAGGGATTCAAGCAGATATCTGTAGAGCCTGTTGTTGCTCAGGAGACAGATGATTACGCTATTCGCCCTGAGGATTTGCCAAAGCTGTTTGATGAATACGATAATTTGGCAGCGGAGATGATGCGCAGAAAGGGCACAGACAAAGATTTCAATTTCTTCCATTTCATGATTGATTTGGAAGGTGGCCCTTGCGTATATAAGCGCTTGTCAGGATGCGGTTCGGGTACTGAGTATATGGCAGTTACTCCTACCGGTGAGCTTTATCCATGTCATCAGTTTGTAGGTAATACAGATTTTTGTCTTGGAGATGTATGGCACGGTGTGAAAAAGACTGAAGTGGTTAATGAATTCAAGCACTGTAATGTATATGCAAAGCCTGAGTGCAGAGACTGCTTTGCCAGATTTTATTGTAGCGGCGGTTGCGCGGCCAATGCATATAATTTTACAGGCAACATCTTGGGCAACTACAAAGTGGGATGTGAGCTACAGAAAAAACGAATCGAGTGCGCTATTGCACTCAAGGTTCATGAGAGTGAAACAAAGGAGGCTTAGCCTCTTTGTACTGCATAGATGTTTTTGACTAGGCAGTTATAAATCAAATGATAGGAGAATAAAAATGAAACGTTTAAAAAAGGGACAGGGGATTGCCTGGTTGATTGCACTTGTTGCGATATTGGGACTGTTAGGCTATTATGCTGCACTGGTTCTTACAGGTACAGTTGACAAAAACGCAAACAGCTTAAAGCTAGGTCTTGATCTTGACGGTGGTGTCAGCATCACATATGAAGCGCTTGGTGATACACCTACTTCAGAGCAGATGTCAGATACTATCCTTAAGTTACAGCAACGTATCGAAAATGATTTGGGAGAGGAAAGTTCTACTACAGAAGCAAATGTTTACCAGGTAGGAGACAATCGTATTACAGTAGAAATCCCTGGAGTTTCTGATGCCAATGCCCTTCTTGAGGAGCTCGGTACACCGGGTACACTTTATTTTATAGCCGAGCATGATGCAGACGGTAATACAAACTACACCTATGGTACTGATGAGAATGGCAATTATGGTTATATTTTAAATTACGATATCGAAGATTTGATTGATAATGGTTCTGTCATTGCCACCGGTACAAATGTCACCAGTGCACAGGCTACCAGCCAGACCAATCAGACCACAAATGCTACAGAATACGTAGTTCAGTTACAGTTTGATGATGAAGGTACTACTGCTTTTGCTACAGCCACTACAGCTGCAGTGGCATCCGGTGATACTATCGGTATCTATTATGACGGACAGTTTGTTTCTGTTCCAAGTGTTAATTCGGCTATCACAAACGGTAACTGTGTTATCGAAGGAATGGAGTCTTTTGAGGCGGCAGAAAAGTTGGCTTCGTATATACGAATCGGTGGCCTTGATATCGAACTTACCGAGCTTGAGTCACAGGTCGTTGGAGCACAGTTAGGTTCTGATGCCCTTCGCACATCACTTATTGCAGCAGGCGTAGGACTAGTACTTGTGATGCTGTTTCTTATGGCTATGTATCTTGTGCCGGGTGTGGTTTCATCTATTGCCCTTGCACTTTATACAGCTATGCTTATTGGCATACTCAAGGCATTTGACATTACACTCACCCTGCCTGGTATTGCAGGTATGATTCTTTCTATAGGTATGGCGGTTGATGCTAATGTCATTTGCTTTGCCCGTGTTCGAGAGGAGATTAAGGCAGGTCGTCCTGTTATTTCAGCTATAGAGACAGGCTTTAGCAAGGCCCTCTCAGCTATTCTCGATGGTAATATCACTACTCTTATAGCGGCAGCAGTTCTTGGAGTTTTAGGATCCGGCTCTGTAAAGGGATTTGCAATTACTCTTGCACTTGGTGTTGTATTATCTATGTTTACAGCACTTGTTATCACACGTATACTTATCAATTCGTTCTATGCTATAGGTGTTCGAGATGCTAAGTTCTACGGCAAAGCAAAAGAACCTACCAAGTTTGATTTCGTAGGTAAGAAAAATGTATTTATAGCTGTATCACTCGTTATTATTGTAGCAGGCTTTGTTACAATGGGAGTATTCAAGTCTACAAGCGGAAGTGCACTTAATTATTCCCTTGAGTTTTTAGGTGGTACATCTACTACAGTTGATTTTAACGAGGCATATACACTGGCAGAACTTGATGAACAGGTAGTTCCGGTGATAGCTGATACACTAGATGTCAGTGAGGGCAGCATCCAGACTACTACAGTAGATGGTACCAATCAGGCTATTTTCAAGACACGTACACTTACGCTTGAAGAGCGAACAGCACTCAACGAGATGTTAGAGAGTCAGTTTAATGTGACTGAAGACTCTATTACTTCTCAGAGTATCGGTTCTACTATTTCAGGCGAGATGCGCAGACAGTCTACTATAGCAGTAGTTGTAGCGGTATTGTTTATGCTTGTATACATCTGGTTTAGATTTAAGGACATCAGATTTGCCTCATCAGCTATTTTTGCATTGGTACATGATGTACTTGTAGTACTTGCATTATACGCATTTGTTCGCATTTCTGTGGGCTCAGCATTTATTGCATGTATGCTTACAGTTATCGGTTACTCAGTCAACGATACCATCGTAGTATTTGACCGTATTCGTGAAAATGCCAAGGCAGTCAGAAATCAGACTCCTGAGAGCCTGAAAGAACTTGCCAACAATTCATTGGCACAGACACTTTCGCGTAGTATTTCTACATCAATCACTACTGCAATCATGGTACTTATGCTTCTCATCTTAGGTGTTTCTTCTATTAGAGAGTTTGCATTGCCATTGTTAGCAGGCGTTATAGCAGGTACTTATTCATCTATCTTTATTGCTACACAGCTTTGGTATATGATGAAATGTGCCTCAAAATCAAACCAGTAGATTTTGTAAGGCTATTATGAGATTAGGAGAGAAAAAATGATAGATATAAAATTTTTGCGGGAGAATCCTGACGCAGTAAAAGAGAATATCAAAAAGAAATTTCAAGAACACAAGCTTGGCCTTGTGGACGAGGTTATTGAGCTTGATGACAAGAGACGTTCTACACAGCAGGAAGCAGACGATCTTCGTGCCAAGATGAATCAGGCATCAAAGCAGATAGGGGCCTTGATGAGTCAGGGGAAGAAGGATGAGGCTGAGGCAGCCAAAGCCGAAGTTGCAGAGTTGAAGCAGCGCATCAAGGACTTAGAGCCGGTAGAAAAAGAGCTCGCCGACAAGGTAGAGGAAATCATGATGAAGATACCAAACATCATTGACCCTTCAGTGCCCATCGGACCGGACGACTCTTGCAATGTAGAAATTGAAAAATTCGGAGAGCCTCTTGTGCCTGATTTTGAGATTCCATATCATACAGATATCATGGAGAGATTCAATGGTATAGATATGGATGCTGCGGGCAAGGTTGCCGGCAATGGATTCTATTATCTGATGGGAGATATTGCACGACTGCATTCTGCAGTTATTTCATATGCCAGGGATTTTATGATTGACAGAGGATTTACTTATTGCATTCCTCCTTTCATGATTCGTTCTAATGTAGTTACCGGAGTTATGTCATTCGAAGAAATGGATGCCATGATGTACAAAATCGAGGGAGAGGACCTTTATCTTATCGGTACATCTGAGCATTCTATGATAGGTAAGTTTATCGATACACTTAATGAGGAAGCAAACCTTCCATACACACTTACAAGCTACAGCCCTTGTTTCAGAAAAGAAAAGGGGGCTCATGGTATTGAAGAGCGTGGCGTATATCGTATTCACCAGTTTGAAAAGCAGGAAATGATAGTTGTCTGCAAGCCTGAAGACTCTAAAAAGTATTATGACGTTCTATGGCAGAATACAGTTGATTTGTTCCGCAGTCTGGATATTCCTGTTCGTACCCTTGAGTGTTGCTCAGGAGATCTTGCAGACCTCAAAGTTAAGTCATGCGATGTAGAAGCATGGTCACCTCGTCAGAAGAAATACTTCGAGGTAGGTAGCTGCTCTAATCTGGGGGATGCTCAGGCCAGACGACTTAAGATACGTGTCAAGGGCGAGGACGGAAGCAAGTATTTTGCTCATACACTCAACAACACAGTTGTGGCACCACCACGTATGCTTATCGCATTCTTGGAGAACAACCTTCGTGCAGATGGCTCAGTAGCCATCCCTGAGGCACTACGTCCATACATGGGTGGCAAGAGCGAACTTGTACCTTCAAAATAATCATATATCATAGATGCGGCAGTCTGGTTTATCCGGCCTGTAACCGCCGTTAAATATAGGGGTTTTTACTGAAATTATAGGTTTGCAGTAGAAAGAGATTATTATGTCAGTTCAAAGTAGAGAAGATATTAGAAACATAGCAATTATTGCTCACGTAGATCACGGCAAGACTACACTTGTAGATGAGCTTCTTAAGCAGTCAGGTGTATTCCGAGAAAATCAGGAAGTGGCAGAGCGTGTCATGGATTCAAATGATATTGAGCGTGAGCGTGGTATTACCATTCTTTCAAAGAATACAGCAGTGTATTATAAGGATACCAAGATAAACATTATTGATACACCGGGACATGCTGATTTTGGTGGCGAAGTAGAGCGTGTACTTAAAATGGTTAATGGTGTAGTTCTTGTAGTAGACGCATTTGAAGGCGCTATGCCACAGACCAAATTCGTACTTATGAAGGCTCTTGATTTAGATTTGCCGGTTATTGTATGTATCAACAAAATCGACAGACCGGAGGCTAGACCGGACGAGGTTATTGATGAAGTATTAGAGTTATTTATGGATCTTGATGCGTCAGATGAACAGTTGGATTGCCCATTTATCTACGCCAGTGCAAAGGAAGGCTACGCTATCAAGAACCTATCCGATGAGCACAAGGATATGACAGCGCTTTTTGAGACAATCGTTGATTATATTCCTGCTCCTAAGGGTGACCCGGAGGCTCCTACACAAGTGCTTATCTCCACAATCGATTACAATGAGTATGTGGGACGTATCGGCATCGGTAAAGTGGAAAACGGTAGCATAAAAGTTAATCAGGATGCCATCGTGGTAAATGCTCACGATCCTGAGAAGAACAATAAAGTGCGTATATCAAAGCTTTACGAGTTTGATGGTCTTGATAAAGTAGATGTAACTGAGGCAAATATTGGTTCAATCGTAGCTATTTCCGGTATTTCAGATATACATATCGGAGATACAATCTGTGCCGTAGATGCACCTAATCCTATACCGTTCCAGAAGATTTCAGAGCCTACCATTTCTATGAATTTTATAGTAAATGATAGTCCCCTTGCTGGACAGGAAGGTAAATATGTCACCAGTAGACATATTAGAGAGCGTCTTATGAAAGAACTTAATACAGATGTTTCTCTTAGAGTAGAGGATACGGATTCTCCTGATTCATTAAAGGTATCAGGCCGTGGAGAGCTTCATCTATCGGTTCTCATTGAGAATATGCGAAGGGAGGGTTTCGAGTTTGCAGTTTCAAAAGCAGAGGTTCTTTACAAGGAAGATGAAAAAGGCCACAAGCTTGAGCCAATGGAGCGTGCATATGTGGATGTTCCGGATGAATTTACCGGAGCAGTTATTGAAAAGCTTTCTCAGCGCAAGGGTGAGCTGCAGAATATGACCCCTATTACAGGCGGGTTTACACGTATTGAGTTTAAGATTCCTTCACGTGGACTTATCGGATATCGTGGAGAATTCATGACAGATACAAAAGGAAATGGTATAATCAATACAATTTTTGATGGTTATGAATTATACAAAGGTGATATCGCTTATCGCAAGCAGGGTAGCCTGATAGCATATGAGACAGGTGAGTCAGTTACTTACGGACTTTTCTCTGCTCAGGAGCGCGGTACCTTGTTTATCGGACCTGGTGAGAAAGTATACTCAGGTATGGTTATCGGTCAGAGTTCACGTGCCGAGGATATTGAGTTAAATGTTTGCAAGAAAAAGCATCTTACCAATACTCGTTCTTCGTCAGCAGATGAGGCACTTACACTTGTACCACCTAGAATACTTAGCCTTGAGCAGGCACTTGATTTTATTGATGTGGATGAGCTTTTAGAAGTTACTCCTGAGTCACTTCGTATCAGAAAGAGAATACTTGATCCACTTATGAGAAAGAGAGCTGGCATCAGAAAGTAGGGAGACCCATGGAAAAGGGAAATATTCAGGTATATTATGGAAAAGGACAGGGTAAGACGGCTGCCGCTATCGGCAATGCCATTCGTTATGCTTCTGAGGGCAAGACGATTACCTTTATTCAGTTTCTAAAATCAGAGACCAATGTAGAATATCTCAAAAAGCTGGAGCCTGAGATTAAGACTTTCAGGTTTGAGAGAGCAAAAGAAGGTTTTTCAAATCTTTCTGAAGAACAAAAACAGGAAGAGATTGTAAACATTCAAAATGGATTGAACTATGCCAAGAAAGTCTTAGGCACCGGTGAAAGTGACCTGGTCGTTCTCGACGAGGTCCTTGGTGTCGTAGATGAGGGTATCGTTTCTGAGCAGGATATTTTAGGCGCATTAGAGGGACGTTCTATGTCTACTAATGTTATTATCACAGGCTTAAATATCACTGACGGAATATTTGAAATAGCGGATAGTGTGATAAATGTAAAACCAGAGAAATAATCTCTGGTTCTTCATTTATATTGAGGAAATTGTATTATGGGCGATATTATTGGAGCAGGGCTTGATGGAGGTACCTATCTAGGCTATATAGTCTGTATCACATTGCTTATGTTTATAGGTACAATGCGAGCCTTTGACAGGGAGCTTAGAAAAAAATTTATTATCGTGACTTTTGTTATGATGATTGCTTTAGGAGCCGGAGCGGCTGATATTTATTATTCTTCTCTTAAAGAGCCTGTTTTTAGCAGATATATAGTCAGACTTGTCAAGTATCTGTGCGAAGGCTATATGGAGTTGGTATTGGTACAGATTGTAGGACATGATTATAAGGCCAGCAGGTCCATAATTATATGGATACCTTATATAGTAATATCCATGTTGATGCTGACGGCGCCTATTAATCCGGATATTTTTTATTTTACAGCGGACAACCAATTTGTTAGAGGCTATCTGGGATATGCGGTGTTTATGCAGGCTGTCATATACATAATGATGGATTTGGCTGTAGTTATCAAAAAATGGTATGACGGCTATCAGCGTGATGCGGTTATGATTTTGTATATGGTGGCTGTAGTCGTCATTGGAGTTTGCCTGGAGGAAGCCAAGATATTCAAAAACTGTACTATTATTTCAAGTACTATAGGAATTCTTTTTGTATATATCTATATATATGCAGAGAGGTACAATGTAGATTCGGTTTCTAAATGCTATAAGAGGCGCTGTTTTTATTCGGATGCTGCCAAATATGCCAGAGTGCACATGGCTATTATTTCGATGGACCTAAACGATCTAAAGTATATCAATGACAATTATGGTCATAAAGCAGGTGATATAGCGCTTCTCACCTTTGCAGAAGTATGTCGCAGTGTCAAGACAAACAATTTCATACTCTACCGCACAGGTGGAGATGAATTTATGATTCTTGGCATAAAAGCCTCAGAGCAGGAAGCGAGCAATCTGATTAGGCTTATTAGAGAAAAACTCAAAGAAACACCATATTCATGTTCTTTTGGACTTCAGATGTATAGCCCGGGAGATGATTTTGATGCGGCAGTAGTTGCAGCTGACAAGGCGATGTATGACGATAAGAGCATATACAAAGCCAGCAAAACAAAGCGAAGTCATGCCAGAAATGATGATTACGCGAACAATTTTGAGACATTTACAAATGACATCAGATTTTTATAAAGGAGAATATTATGACACGAGTAGTAATGCATGGATGTAACGGACATATGGGACAGGTTATTACGGATTTATGCAAAAACGACGGGGATGTAGCTATTGTTGCAGGAGTTGATAAGTTCAAGGGAATAGATAATGACTATCCGGTATTCGATTCTATATCGGATGTAGATGTAGATTTTGATGTTATTATTGATTTTTCAAATATCGCAGCAATAGATGGCTTGTTGGACTATTGTGAAGAGAAGGCTAAGCCGGTAGTGCTATGCACAACAGGCCTTACAGAAGATATGCTTGCTCATGTGGACAGGGCTACATCTAAGGCTGCAGTACTTCGTTCTGCTAATATGTCTCTTGGCATCAATACTTTGTTTGATTTATGTAAAAAAGCCACACAGGTATTTGCAGATGCGGGATTTGATATTGAGATAGTAGAAAAACATCACAATCAAAAATTAGATGCTCCTAGCGGAACAGCTCTGGCCTTGGCAGATGCATGTAACGAAGCATTGGACGAGAAATATGAGTATTGCTACGGTCGTGCAGACAGACGTGAAAAGCGTCCTAAAAAAGAAATAGGTATTTCTGCTGTTCGTGGTGGCAATATAGTGGGAGAGCATGAAGTGATTTTTGCAGGACTTGATGAAGTGATTACTATTAAGCACACAGCTTATTCGAAGGGAGTTTTTGCCAAGGGAGCTGTGGAAGCAGCTAAGTTTTTGGCAGGAAAGCCAGCAGGATTGTATGATATGAAACAGGTTATCGCTGACAAATAGTCCATTAATCCATCACGAGGGGAGCAAAGATGTACATTCAGCTTAATTCGCAGGTAATATGTTACGAAAAAACAGGTGAGGGCTCGCCGGTTATCTTGTTGCACGGCAACAGAGAAGATCATCACATTTTCGATGTGCTATCTGATACGATGAGCAGGGATCATACTGTATATGCCATGGACTCAAGAGGACATGGTGAGAGCGCCACGCCCAAAGAATACCATTATGCTGATATGGCTGAAGATGTGATTAATCTTATTGAGGGTCTGGATATTGAAAAACCATATCTTTTAGGATTTTCTGATGGTGGGATAGTTGCACTTTTGACTGCAATAAAACGAAGCGATCTGCTATCCGGGATTGTTTGCTGTGGAGCCAATCTCTCCCCGGCAGGTATACATCATAGGGATTTGAGGACTTTCAAGAAAGAATACAAGCAATCCGGTGATCCCCGCACACTAATGATGTTGCAGGAACCACATATTGATTCTGGGGATTTGAGACGCATATCGGTACCGGCATGGATATTTGCCGGTGAAAGGGATTGTGTGAAGGAAAAAGAGACGCGGCAGATTGCTAGCTCTATACCCGGTGCGAAGTTGATGATTGTTCCAAATGAAGACCACAGTAGTTATATAATAGATACTGATAAGGTATACGATTATATTAAAACTGAAATCATATAGGCTATTGCTATATTCCAAGCCACTCCTTCAAGTACTCCATGCTCCCGGAGGGCACCTTCCATACTTTCGCTTAGGCAACCTACCGCTAAAGCGGTACCTCCTAAGCTTGGCATGGCACCTCCCTCCTCGCGCTTGCCAAATCTATGTGGAGTGGCTTACACTCGTAAACTAGAATGGTCTATCCAAAACCCGTAGGTTATTGATTATCTATAGAAAAATACAAAGCGACAGAAAAAGCCATTCTCATAAATGAGGGTGGCTTTTTATTGCTTTTAGGAAATTGTGAAAATTTTATAAATTTTTTATGTTTATTTTAGTTGACAATACTATAGACATGTCTTAGTATGTTATAGGTCACAAATGAATTGTATTTTTATAGCCTTTTTATAACGGTTAGGAGCAACTTATGTTGAAAGTATTTAATTCTTCCAGCAGTAGGGAAATAATAAAAAAAATTAATAACGCAATGCTCTTGATATGTGCATTGGTGCTTATGGTTGGATATCTTTCAACATATAAGTCGTACCAGGGAGAGACAATTACTGAAGAGATTACACCAGTTACAGTGGATACAGCTGAGGACGGGACTAAGACATATACATTCGATTTGTCCGGATATGGCAGTCAGTATTCAGGTTTGATGTTTTACACATCCCATCAGATAGTTGAGGCATATGATGAGCTTGGAGATACTATCTACGAGTTTAATATCACAGGCGGATTTTGGGGTTCTACTCCGGGAAGTCTTTATAATTTCGTTGATTTAGATGAATCAATGAATGAAATAACGATTGTTGTGACACCGGTTTATGAAGAAGTAATTGACTCGAAAATGACTTTTTATATAGGTTCTTCATACGCTATGTATGACGAATTGCTTAGTGAATCCATGCCCAAATTTCTTACCAGTATACTGATAGTTATATTTAGTGTACTACTATTTGTTTTTTATGCTGTAATGCATAAAAAATTGAACCTGGCTAAAGAGCTTATATATTTGGCATATTTTTCTTTATTTTCAGGTGTTTGGTGTATCAATGAGACTGATGTTTCTTCCTTGATAGTATCCAACAGGATTATGGATTCGCTGGTGCCTTATTGGTCATTGATGCTCATGGTTCCGCCTTTTGTTTTGTTCTTTGACAGTTACATTGGAATAAAAGCTAAAAAGGTCAGAAATATCATAATTGGATTTTCCATGGGACAGTTTGCCTTGTGTACGCTGCTTCATTTTACCAAGCAGGCAGAGTATAGACAGATGTTGCCAATCATGCAGCTGATGTTGGTAGTTTCGGCTATTTATGTTGTTGTTGGAGTGGTTGGGCAGGTTCTTCGCAAGAATTACGGCAGAAATATTAGGATATGTACTGTTGGGTTATCGTTGTTTTTAGTGGCGATTATTGCGGACTTACACAATTATTATACTTCCACCGGTGACGCTGATAAGTTTGGCAGATATGCATTTCTTATCTTTGATATATTGCTGGGATGGGATTTGATAAAGAACACTTATGACATTATAGAAAATGGGCGCCGCGCAAAGCAGATGGAGGTATTTGCATTAACAGACAGCATGACAGGTCTTTTAAACAGAAATGCATTTGAAAAACAGGCTGTATCAGATGATACTCTTGAAGGCGTGATTGCTATCGTGGCTGACGCCAATGGCCTCAAGCAGTGTAACGATACATATGGTCACGAAGCTGGTGATGAGTATATTACTCTCGTGGCAAAAATTTTTAATGATGTATTCGGAAAATACGGCAACTGCTATCGTACAGGTGGAGATGAATTCTGCTGTATTATTAATGCCGGAAAGAATATTAATATAGATAGATTAAAAAGATTGTTTACTACAAAAGTACAGACTGCAAAGGTGGAAGGAAACTACGCCTACGATATCGGAGTGGCTGTAGGAGCTGTAATGTATGATGAGAGGATTGATGAGGACTTTAGAGGGCTTGTAAAGAGGGCTGATGCAGATATGTATATTAACAAAAAAGAATCTAAAAGAGCTTAGTTAACTAAAAATTTTAATTTACTAATGGCTCCTGTTACGGTAACAAGCCTTCATATTACTTCCGGTCACTGGAACGTGACCTGCAGTAACAAGAAGAGCTAGTCACCTACAGG
>FLNY01000048.1_pt1 | contig 20117 bp, 16 predicted proteins | sample 1140381 | NCBI WGS metagenome assembly FLNY01 (sample SAMEA3878172, study PRJEB12797) | bioreactor metagenome | biome: Moose rumen | place: Sweden | collected 2011-10
TTTCTTGACCTTTTTATAACTATCAGCCCTATGATTGTCATTTTCTATGAATCCATTATTATTGATGTTTTCAAGCGTTTTGCCCATAGGCTTCAGTTCGAAACGCAGGGTCTTATCCATGTGATATAGACCTATGAATTTTTCTAAATTGTTTTTCATATGTTTTGTTTTTAGAGTTAGTTTATATTCTGTTTTATCCCAGATTGTTAATCTGATGTTTATTATTATTCTGCGTTGTATTCGTTATCGCCAAGGCATGCCAGAATAATGATAGTGACGAAAGGAGATACCAGCCAACTTAACAGAACCCATAACACTACATTCCTGTGTCGTTTCTGTGCCATCATTGCTGCAACCAAGTACAGGGCTACGTAAGCTCCTATAGAAAATACTATTACGGCTATGAATGCGAGAGAATAATATGGCGAGACTTCGTCGTCAGTGCTTACGGCACCACCGGAATTGGCTTTTTCGATGGCATCATCATCCACGTTGTAGTCTTTAAGCTTAAACTCTATCTTGAAAGCCGGCGAACCACCGCTACGCATACCCTCAGATTTGTAATAGTGATAGTTACGTTCGTGTTCATAAGCAGGAATGTCAATCTTCTTTGTCATGCTCGGTAATATTTGTACTTCGCTTGTGAACTCCTCGTAGTCAAGTGGGTTGTCAGACATATCAAGGTATGTTATCTGATATACTACATTGCGGATTTCCTCGTTGGTGTTGTTTTTCAAAGCCAAGGTGCCGTTATTGTCAAGCCATCTTTGTTCGTAAGATACCATCGTGACATCTTCTTTGAGGTTCTTTGCGACAGTGATTGCTGGCATGATAAAGAGCATGCCTACCAATGCGATTATAAGTTTTTTTGTTGCCATAGTTGTGTATGTTTTTTCTATTAGTTGTTGTTGTATTCCATTTTCATTCTCTCTGCCAGCAATTCCTGCCTGTCTGCTATTTCGTCTATGGGGTATCTGCCCCACCCATTTTCCATACGGTTTGGCTTTATCATGTCATCATACCATTTATTATACACTCTGTCTGAGATAATGGCGAGGTCGTGCGCCCTGTGAACCTGCGAGGCTATGCTGATGCCATACATGTTCTTTATGCTTATCAGCTCCGGCAGGGTTAAGTCCTTCCTGCTGTTGCCAAGTCTGCGCCTTATGCTCTCTTTCTGTATTAGCATGGCACCGGCAAAGCGGTTGCACAATCGCTCGTCGTCGGGAGTCTTGAACGTAACATCCCCAAAAGGATGTTCAACCATGATAGGTTCTGCGTCTTTTGACAACTGAGTGAAGTCGAGCATCAGGTGCCCTAACTCATGAAGCGCAGTGAAGCGCTTGCGCTCATTAGTGACGTCCTTCTCCGAGTTTATTATTATCACTGGTACTTCGTTATTCACTATGGTTGACGTTCCGTCTATGTCTTTGCAGTCAATGGGGACTTCAATTATAACTATCCCTTTTTCCTGTAATAGTTCATAGACTGAGTGTATTGGCTGCGAACCTATCTCCCAGTATTTGCGGATTATTGTCGCTGCTTTCTCTATGTCTTCGTATGAGCAGACAGGAAAATCCTTAACGGGATTCTCAAATTCCGTTCTTTCTATAACGAATGTATCTTCCTGCTCAAAATATCTTTCTATGTCTATTTTCAACTGCGCCTCTATCTGCTTCGTTTTATGTACTGACGCTCCTTGCTTGATACGGAAATCAAAACCATTTGTTGTGTATTCCTTAGAATAGAAATAGGATACAGGCACATTGCATACACTGGCAATTGTTTCAAGCACTTGCTGCGAAGGGTTAAACACACCTCGCTCTATCTTTGAAATGGACATCTTACTTATGGTGTTGCCCATCTTCTCAACGAGTTTGTCCATAGACAAGCCTTGTGCCTGTCTTGCCATACGAATTCTATGTGAAAGAAAATTCTTCATGGTTACAAAATTAGTAAAAAAAATAATTATATAAACCAAGAATATGTTTTAATTAGTATTATTTAACATAAAATGGCATATTAAAAGATACCATTATTGGCATTGCAGAATATTAAAGACCTCCATTCTGTGTGTGACACAGCAGAATGGAGGTCTTTAGCATCAAGGGGCTTTTAGGGTAAATATTTAAATATTATGTGTTATCTTGATAGAAATTGCCTATCTATGCTGGAAGAAGTCGGTGAAGAAGAATACGGCGGTGATGCGGCGGTCAACGTCTTTGGCATAGCCCATGACGAAACCACCAGCGCCTATCACTTTGCCCTTTTTGGTAATTTTGCCTACGGGACGACGAGGACCGTTGGTAATGGAACCGTCTTTGTCAATTATTCCTATGATACGCTCATACTGATCGAGTATCGTGTTCTCGCCTGCGAAGCGTCCCATCTTCTGATGATAACCATCCCAGATGACACCGTATTCGTCAATGGAACCGAGCAACTGGTCATATTGGCTACGGATAGTGCCATCGGCATTCACCTTGGCTATGAGTTTGTTGTTGGAATCATACAGGGTCTGCGCATCGACTATGGCGCAGCACATGGTGAGCATAAGAGTGATGATAAATGTAAAGGTTGTCTTTGTTTTCATCGTCATTACTATTTTATGTGTTACTATTCAGGAACGTAGCAGGTGCACTGTAGCACGCTGCTGATAGACATATATCTTTTTTGCTTGCAAAGCAAAGTTAATGATAATTTCCCAATCAGACAAATAAAATCAGAGAAAAGTTTGGCAGATTAGGAAAAATATGCTAATTTTGTGAGGTTATGACAACTGTAGATTTCAAAAACAGGATATTAGGCAACTTTGCTTTCCCTGCTACTTCTGATCAGCATCATTCGCTTGATGTGTTTGCATCGTTCCTTGCTTGCAGAGGCGGGGACGGGAGATTGCTACAACCAGTGATGATACTGCGTGGTTCTGCTGGCACAGGAAAGACTTCGATAGTGGCAGCTATGATAAAGACGCTCGTGGAACTCGGTCAGAAGGTGGTGCTGTTGGCTCCTACGGGTAGGGCGGCAAAAGTGCTTTCAAACAACAGTCGTATGCCTGCCAGTACCATACATCGCAAGATTTACAGACAGAAGAAACTTGGCGATGATTTCAATCTCGATGTCAATCTGCATACGCATACGCTCTTTGTGATTGACGAGGCCTCGATGATTAGTACGCGTCCTCAGATGCAGGCGGAAGGGATGCCTGTATTCGGTTCAGAGGGTGGGAGTGTGATTGATGACCTCGTGACCTACGTCTATTCAGGGCGCGACTGCCGCATGATGCTCGTTGGTGATACGGCACAGCTGCCGCCCGTGGGCGAGGAAGAAGCGCCAGCTTTGCAACGTGCAGTGATGGAATGTTATGGTTTGCGTGTGTTTGAGTGTGACCTCAGTGAGGTGGTACGTCAAGAGGAAGAATCGGGCATATTATGGAATGCCACGATGATACGCCAACTGATTACCCACGATGAGGCTACCGCATTGCCGCGCATTATGATTAAAGGCTTTGCAGACGTAAGGGTGGTGCATGGGGCTGATCTTATAGAGGCTTTGGAAGAGAGCTACAGTAGGGTAGGAGAGGAGGAAACCATTGTAATCACGCGCAGCAATAAGAGAGCAAATATATATAATAATGGCATAAGGATGAGGGTGGTTGACCATGAGGGCGACTTGTGTAGTGGCGACCGTATCATGGTGGTCAAGAATCACTATTTCGAGGATGAAGCATCAGCAGCACCTGACGAAGATAGCGAGGAAGAAAAACGTCCGTTTAATTTCATTGCCAACGGTGACATGGCTGTAGTCAGAAGGGTAAGAAACGTGAGAGAAATGTATGGCTTTCGTTTTGCTGATTTGACGCTGCGCTTCACTGACTATGATGATTATGAGATGCAACTTACAGCAGTGCTTGACGTGTTGCAGTCAGATGCACCAGCTATGACGGCAGAACAACGCGAGAGGCTTTTCAATAGCGTGCTGGAAGACTACTCCTTTATTACGAGGAAAAATGAGCGCCTGAAGGCAGTGATGACCGACCAGTACTACAATGCCTTGCAGATAAAGTTCGCTTATGCGGTGACATGCCATAAGGCTCAGGGTGGACAGTGGCGGCATGTGTATGTTGACCAAGGGTATATGACTGACGATATGCTTACGCCAGATTATATTCACTGGCTATACACTGCTTTTACGCGTGCCACGGATATGCTCTCTCTTGTTAACTGGCCAGAAAATCAACTTAATTCATAATGCAGAATGCATAATTCAGAATTACCATATTGTGGGCAATAATGAATTATGCATTCTGCATTATAGTTGGAAGACTACCTCCAGTCGTAGAAGTTGGCAGATGCTTCTATGCGATTCTCAATGTTGTCAGGTAGTGCCGCAAAGAAATCATAGCCCGTAATCTGTTCTACTTTATCTACGGAGCAAGCATGTGATGCCATGTTGCCAGCCTTGCCTTGATGTTCATAGATGAAGCCTATGGCTTTAGGCGTGCCATTCATGCAGAGTACAACCTTGAAAAAAGCCTCGGGTACCACGACACGGTTCTTGCCAACGGTTCTGTGTTGTGTACCTCGCAGTATAGGACCACACACTATGTATATATCGCCATATTTCTGAGCCCATTCACGGCATCGTATTTCCAGATCGTTCCATGCACCGGAATTCAGATTGTGACGCTGCGGACAACAATTAGAGAAGAGGAAAGACTCATTGAGAGCCTGAGAATCCCATTTGTTATCACCGGCAGGACACATGTGACCACGGTCGTAGCCGCTGCTCATATAATCGAAGTTTGTAGCTCGTGGCTGTCTGATGCTTGTGTCTTCAGTAAACTGAGCATTCTTACGACTGAGTTTTCCATAAGTATGCTGTCGTGTCAGATGCCATGCCGTCCAGCGCGGAATACGCATATTTTGGTCGTAGAGTGCTGTGTAGGCCTTGCGACGCAGAATCATCTGTCCTTGTCTTATGGCAGGTAACCCGATGTTTTCACCATATTTTGAACTACCATAGTTATAGACCTTGGCATTGTCATGCTGTGCGTTGTTGTAGCCGTTGCCTCCGTTGCTGTTATTATTGCGCCATGAATTGTCTTGCTTCTGTTTGTAGTAGGAGTAGTTTTTGTTCTTCTTGTGTTTCTTTTTTTTTGTGAGCAACTCCATGTTTGAAGCCTCGTCAGTGTTCACACCGCTATTATTAACGTATGCACCGCTGGCAGCTAAGATGCCAGCGGTGACTACTGATGCTATTATGATTTTTGATTTAGCCATTATTGCTATCTATTGCTTTGATTTTCTGTTTCATCAGTTCAAGCTCATCACGCAATTTCTCTACTTTCTTGTTCATATCGTCAATGAGCGAATTACCCTTCTTGCTACTTGCAGTGATGAAGTTGAGGTTGTTCTCGTAGGTTTCAAGTTCTTGCTTCATCTCGTTGTAGCGACGTTGCATCTTCTGGCGTTCTGTCTCAACAGCGTTTTCGCCTCGCTTTGCCACTTCTTTCATGCTGTCTTTGAAAGCATTCAGACGGCGATTTGCGCGGTTTTTGTTCATCTTCTTATAGAGGATGTCAAGCGTGTCGTGGTATTCGCGGAACAGAGTGTCTTTATCCTTGAAAGGCACATGACCAATCTGATTGTATTCGCTTGTCAATTCCTGTACCTTATTGTGCAGGTCATCAACGGTCTCATCAACGAGTGCTTTCAGTCTTTCTATTACCGTCTGCTTCTTTGACAAGTTCTCCTGTTGCTCGTTGCGCTCATCGGCATTTGCAGCATTGCGAGCCTCAAAGAATTTGTTGCATGCAGCGAGGAAATCATTCCATAACTGATCGCCCACCTTGCGTGGTACCATGCCTATGGTTTTCCATTCCTTTTGCAATTGAATGAGTTTATCAGAGGTGGAACGCCATTCTGTGCTGTCTTGCAGTTCCTGCGCACGCTTCACGAGTTCTTCCTTTTTTGCAATATTCTCTGCAAAGCGTTCCTTCATGGCAGTGAAGAATTCATTCTTTGCAGTGAAGAATTGATCGCAGGCAGTACGGAAACGCTCGAAAATCTTTACGTTCATAGCCTTAGGAGCAAAGCCTAAGGTTTTCCATTCTGCCTGTAGGGCAAGCACATCCTTAGTCTTTTTCTCCCAGTCGGCAGCAGTCTTGCAGTCGTCGGTGGTTATGGTTTCAGCCTTGTCGCAGAGTTCTGCCTTTTTCTGCAGGTTTTCCTCCTCGCGTTGTCTGATAGCCTCAAAGTGGTCAGCATGACGCTTGTTGACCACAGTGCTTGCGGCCTTGAAGCGTGCCCAGATTTCCGCACGAAGCTCCTTTGCAACAGGTCCGATTTCACGGTACTGGTTGTGCAGTTCCTGCAACTGGTGGAAAGCACTTACAACGTCTTCCTCTTCGCCCAGTTTCTCTGCAGCCTCGCAGAGAGCCGTTTTCATCTCAAGGTTCTTCTTGAAATCGTACTCACGAGCCTCAAAATTCATCTTGAGCAAATCATAGAACTGCTCTTGGCAGAGTTTGTAGTTGTTCCATAGTTCCGAAGCATCCTCTGCCGGTACGGCCTTTATCTCACGCCACTCATTCTGCAGAGTCTTTACTTCTTGGTATCCAGCGGCAGCCTCTTCAGGAGTAGTTGTGAGTTGCTTTATGCGCTCAATGATTTCTCTCTTACGCTTTAGGTTCGCTTGTTTTTCGGCCTCTTGCTTTTGGAAAGCCTCTTGGCGTAATTCCTTGATAACGTTCATTTCTGCCTTGAAAGCCTCCTCGGTCTCGTCAGCTGGAACAGCATACTGCATTGGGTCGCCACCAGCCTCGATGTAAGCCTTTTGGGCAGCATCGCGCTCAGCAGTGAGCAGATAATAAAAAGCAGTCTTGAGGTGGTCAAGTTCTGTTTTTGTTATTTCCTCATTGCCGTGTGCGAGTTGCTTCACGCGCTCCAGCACTTCTTCTTTTGAGGCGTAAAGACGCTTTTCTACAGCAGTGCTTTCGTTAACGTTTTCGTTTTCACTAACATTGTTAAGCGTCATGTCTTGAGAGTCCATCATTGTTTTTGGTTTAATGATTCGAAGTTCACAAATAGTTATAAATCAAGCGTGCCAAGTCTTTTTATGGCACAATTCAGATGCAAAAGTATGAAAAAGTTTTGATACTTGCAAATTATTTTGAGTAAAAGTTTGTCAGTATGAGGAAAATGCTGTAATTTTGCATACGTTATGAATCGAGAAATACTAAGACTTGCCATACCTTCGATTGTCTCTAATATCACTGTGCCATTGCTTGGACTTGTAGATGTGGCAATTACCGGCCACATGGGCAATGCGTGTTATATGGCGGCTATTGCAGTAGGTTCGATGATGTTCAATGTTATGTACTGGTTGTTCTCGTTTCTGCGTTTCGGTACGGGCGGACTGACAGCACAGGTGTATGGTCGTACTGACGGTGATAGAACAGAGATGTGTGGAGTTACAGAAGTGTTGAGGCGTTCGATGCTTATGTGCATAGGTATAGCCCTGATGTTGATGCTGCTGCAAGTGCCGCTATTCCGTCTTGCAGTGTGGTTTATAGTTCCGGAGAATGATTTGGTCCATATAATACGAACCTATTACAATATATGTATATGGGGCACGTTACCATCGCTTTCCCTTTATGCCCTGGCGGGGTGGTTCGTTGGTATGCAGAATACTCGCGTGCCTATGTATGTGTCGGTATTACAGAATGTGCTAAACATACTATTGTCCTGCTTCTTTGTTTACGGACTTGGCATGAAGATTGAAGGTGTTGCTCTCGGCACTGTCATTGCACAGTGGGCAGGTATGCTTGGAGCCATTGCTTGTTTGCCACGTAAGGTGCTTGGGAAGTTGTTGAGATTACTGAAGAACATAGACGTCAGAGGTATTGAAGACTTGATGTCGATGAAAAAACTGTGTAGGGTGTATTCCACGCTGTTTGTACGCACGATATTCCTGATTGCCGTAAATCTTTACTTCATAAAGGCAGGTGCGCGTGGCGGTGCCACGATACTTGCAGTAAACTCTGTACTGATGCAGATGTTTATACTCTATACCTACGTTATGGATGGTTTTGCCTTTGCAGCAGAGGCGCTCTGTGGTAGGTACTATGGTGCCAGCGACTATCATTCGTTCCGCATGGCATTGCGAGGAGTATGGCTATGGTCGTTGGTTTTGACTGCAGTTTATACCTTTGCTTATGCTTTAGGTGGTGAAGTATTCCTGTCGTTGCTTACCAACGATGCTTCGGTACGCAATGCAGCAACAGAATATCTCCCGTGGGCAATAGTAATACCCTTATGTGGCGTAGCTGCATTCGTGTGGGATGGTGTGTTTGTAGGTATAACGAATATAACGGGTATGCTCCTGGGTACGTTTGGTGGCGCTGTGTCATTCTTCGTGGTGTATTATCTGTTGTTCCGTAGCATGGGCAACCATGCCTTGTGGTTGGCATTCAATCTGTATCTGCTTATGCGAGGGCTGGTGCAGACAGTGGTGTTTTATGCAAAGCAAAGGAATGTTATATCAACCGTAATGTAGCACTAAGTTTAAGTGTCAAAGAGTTAGTAGAAGGGAGAAAATGTGTTTACGCTAATAAGTTACGAGTTTATTTATAAATACAATAATATGAGTCAGATATTTAATATAGGTGATAAGGTGCGTTTCCTCAATGATGTAGGAGGTGGCATAATCACAGGATTTCAGCGTGGTGGCATAGTGCTGGTGGAGGATAGCGATGGTTTTGAGATTCCTGTGCGTGAGCAGGAGATAGTGCTTGTGAGTACATCGGAAAAGAAACTGACACGTGAACTGGTTAGAGATGAACCCATAGAAGAAACAACCTATAGGGTAAAGACAATATTAGCATCTAAGGACTCTCCTTCGACACCTGTCTATACCCCTAATGCCAGTGCTGCAAAGTCTGTGCATGAGACAGAGAATCCACCGCTTGAAGAGCGTGTTGCCTCGCTTGAGCGTACGGTGAAGCATCTACAGCAGCGCATAGAACAGTTGGAAACGGGTAAGTCTTTGCGTGAAAAGCTTCAGAATAGCGGCTTCAAGGTTAAAGAGGGTAGGGCAGAAAGTATAAAGAGTCATAACAAGCGTGATGACTTGATTGAGATTGACCTGCATGCCGAAGAACTACTCGAAACGACCTCGGGCATGGATGCAGCTGCGATAAAGGAGTATCAGCTTGATATATTCCGACGTACGATGAAAGATAACCAGAAGAACAAAGGCCAACGTATAGTCTTCATTCACGGCAATGGCGATGGCGTTTTACGTCGTGCGATACTCTCCGAACTGCAGCGTTCCTATCGCAACTGCCAGTGGCAGGATGCCTCGTTTCAGCAGTATGGCTTTGGTGCCACTATGGTAACGATACGGTGATGTCTATAGTACAATAATAAATAATTACATATAATATGAACAAAATTAGCAAGTTCGGGGAATTATTAAGAACTAATATTAAGTATGGTACACTACTGTTCTTATGTCTTTTGTGTTCCAACTCCTATGCTCAGAATGTAGTGACCCTATATAATGTATTAGACTATGGTGCTAAAGGTGATGGTATCACGCTTGATTCGCCCGCCATCAATGCAGCTATTGAGGCTGCAGACAAGGCAGGCGGCGGACAGATACTACTGCCTGCAGGCACCTATCTGTGTGGCAGCATACGTTTGAAATCAAACATAGATCTGCACCTGTCAGCAGGATGTACCATTCTGGCTGCCGATGCCTCAATGAAGGCATACGATGAGAGTGAGTCGTTTGGTGGTTTTCCTGAATATCAAGATGGTGGTCATACATATTTCCATAACTCGCTGATATGGGCTGAAGGCGAAAAAAACATCTCTATCACAGGTCATGGCATGATTGATGGTAAGGGACTGACCCATAAAGACACGGAGAAAGCTGGTAAAGTGTTGGGCGGAAGCATAGGCACAGGCGACAAAGCTATTGCGCTCAAGGAGTGCCGGCAGGTTACTATACGTGATATTACCATATATAGAGGTGGGCACTTCGGTATTATTATGACAGGGTGTGACTTATCTACAATCGACAATGTGACTATTGATACTAACCGCGATGGTTTCGATATTGACTGTTGTAAGTACATGACCATTACTAACTGTCGTATCAATACTCCTCGTGATGATGCTCTGGTTCTCAAATCATCGTATGCGTTAAAGAAACCTGTACTTTGCGAACACATAGCTATCTCTAACTGTAATATCACAGGCTATAAATGCGGTTCGTTACTCGACGGAACTTATATACCCGAACCTGTAGGATGGGTGTGCGGACGTTTTAAATTGGGAACAGAATCAAATGGTGGCTATCGCAATATATCTCTCACCAACTGTACCTTTATGTATTCCTCTGGTCTCGCCTTTGAAGAGGTTGACCAGGGACGTATGGAGAATATCGTGGTATCGAATATCACTATGAGCCACGTACATCATTATCCTATATATATCACTACTGGCTGTCGTAATCGTGGTCCGAAGAATGTCACACGGCCGTCAACAGCTCGTGATATTCAGATATCCAATGTCGTGGCGGATGATTGTGATTCGCTCTGCTCCATCATCGTTACGGGTATGCCAGGAGCGCCAATCCGTAATGTGTGGCTTTCCAACATACGACTATTCTTCAAGGGCGGTGGTACGCGTGATCTTGTAAACAAGGATTATCGTGAACAGGGAACTAATTATCCAGAACCCAAATTTGCTGGATGGACACCAGCCTATGGACTTTATGCCCGCCATGTTGATGGTCTTTATGCAGATAACCTAACCTTCCGCTATGAACGAAAGGAGGAACGACCTGCCGTGGTGCTTGATGATGTAAAGAACGTAAATATAAGTAACTTGAATGCTCCAACAGCAGATGGCGTCAGTCAGGTGCAGACGATAGAACATGGGGAGGCTGCTGTAATCCTGACGGCAGGACAATCAAACGCTGATGGGCGAGTGCCCCTTAGTGAATTACCCGAAGAACTGAAAACGTATCGTTACTGCTATTTGAGTTACGGAAGTGGTAATTTTGAAAACGCAACAGGGGAATTCTCACTCTTTACACCACGTGTGGCAAAGCCTAAGATAGAAGATAGCTGGGGCTTTGATGCTGTGGTTTATAAGCAGTTGGAAAACCTTTGGCAAAAACCTTTCTATGTTATAAAACAGACTATGGGTGGAACTGCTATTGATACATCCTGCGAACAGAGTACAAATGGCTGGTTCTGGAGTTATGAGTCTGATAAGTCGTTGCTTAAAGCCTTTGAACATCAGATTGATGACTGCCTGCCAAATCTGCCACAGAACTATGATATCAAGTGTCTTATATGGCATCAGGGGGAAGGTGACCAGAATGCCGCTGATCGCTATTATGATAATCTGAAAACAGTCATATCACATATACGTCAGCATCTGGTCGAGAAAACTGGACAAAAGAAATACGATAAATTGCCCGTTATATTCGGAACTTTCTCCAAAGACAGTCGTCAAGGGTCGCCTGTAGTAGCCGAAGCATTACACCGTCTTGCTCATGATGATAAGAATATTCATGTTGTAGAAGCCAATGACTTGTCGCTGCTACGCGACAAACTGCACTTTGATGCCCAAGGCGCCCAGATTTTAGGAAAGCGTTTTTATGAGACGATGAAGCAACAAAATATTGTGAGATAATCACATCATAGCCATAGCCTTGGCTTGGCATGATAAACTCACATCATAATACAATTATTATATTCATAGAAAATAGCAAAAAGACGTTGAGACCAAAGTCCCAACGTCTTTTGTTGTATGTCATTCCTTATCTATGAGTAAGGAAAAGTGTATTAGTCAGCCTGCAGAGAGAAGCGCTTGAAAGCAACCACAGTCAAGTCCTTGTCAGCAGCCTTCAGGTAATCCTTCACTGCCATCTTGCTGTCCTGGATGAACTCCTGGTTAAGCAGACAAGACTCCTTGTAGAACTTGTTCACACGACCGTTAACGATACCTGCGAGCATCTGCTCAGGAATCTCAACAGTTGTGCTTGCAATGATTTCTTTAGCTTTGGCAACGTCCTCAGCGGTAATCCAGCCCTTAGCCATGTTTGACTCCATGTGGTCTTCAGAGTCAACGTGTGCTGGGTTGATACCAGCCTTCTTCAACTTATTGTCGATAGCCTTCTGGAGCTGCTCCTGCTTTGTCTTCTCAGCAGCAACCTTCTTCTCCTCCTCGATGATAGCTGGATCAACGTCCTTCTCGCTCAGAGCTACTGGCTTCATGGCTGCTACCTGCATAGCAACAGCGTGTGCCTGCTCCTCAGCTGGCTTGTTGGTCTGTACCATTGTGCAGAGAGTGTTCTTACCCATGTGGTTATAGATAGAAACGTTGTCGCCCTCAAGGAAGAGGTAACCGTCGAGCTCCATCTTCTCACCTGTAACACCTGAACGCTCTGTTACGGCAGCAGCTACAGTCTGACCGTCAGCAAGTGTCAGTGCGTTAACCTCGTCAAGAGTCTTAGCCTTAGCTGCTACGGCAGCGTCAAGGATATCCTGTGTCAACTTAACGTAGTCAGCATTGTTGGCAACGAAGTCAGTCTCACACTTCAGTGCTATCATAGCAGAGAAACCGTTTTCGCTCTTTACGAGTACACAACCATTTGAAGTCTCACGGTCGCTGCGCTTAGCGGCAATAGCCTGTCCGCGCTCGCGGAGTATTTCCTTTGCACGATCCATATCGCCGTCAGCCTCTGTCAGTGCCTTCTTTACGTCAGCAAGACCTGCGCCAGTCATGGCACGCAGAGTCTTGATGCTTTCCATTGTTATAGCCATTGTATTTTATTGTTTTAAAAGTTAAAAAAGCAAAGAGTTAAGAATTAAGAATTAAGATTGAATTGCAGAATTACTTTGTATGTTTTGCCAAATCTTAATTCTTAACTCTTAACTCATGATTTGTCTTATTACTCTGCCTCCTCAGAAGCCTCTACCTTAGCCTTTGGCTTGTCTTCCTGCTGAGCTGCAGCTTTCTCGTCGGCCTTCTCTACCTTACGCTCCTGCAGACCCTCGTTGATGGCCTCGCAGCAAGCAGAGAGGATAGCCTCTACCGAGTCCTTAGCATCGTCGTTAGCTGGGATAGCGAAGTCAACGGTGTTAGGGTTAGCGTTGGTATCAACGATAGCGAAAACAGGAATACCAAGACGGTGTGCCTCGCTGATAGCGATATGCTCCTTCTCAACGTCGATGACGAAGAGAGCAGAAGGCAGACGTGTCAGATCAGAGATTGAACCCAGGTTCTTCTCAAGCTTAGCGCGCTGACGTGAAATCTGCAACAACTCACGCTTTGAAAGGTTGCTGTATGTGCCATCAGCCATAAGTTTGTCAATGTTCGCCATTTTCTTGATAGCCTTACGGATAGTCTGGAAGTTGGTGAGCATACCACCAGCCCAGCGCTCGTTGATGTAAGGCATATTTACGCTTTGTGCCTTCTCGGCAACTACGTCCTTAGCCTGTTTTTTAGTAGCGACGAATAGTATCTTCTTGCCCTGCTTTGCTATATTCTTCAGTGCCTCTGCAGCCTCGTCAACCTTAGCTACGGTCTTGTTGAGGTCGATGATATGGATGCCGTTACGCTCCATGAAGATGTAAGGAGCCATAGCAGGATTCCACTTGCGCTTGAGGTGGCCGAAATGACAGCCAGCCTGGAGTAACTGATCAAAATTAGTTCTTGACATTGTCTTTTTTCTGTTAAATTGTTGTTTACTTTCTTTTTATGATTTGTCAGAATCACAGCCATTAGGTAGCCAATCTTGAGAAGATTGAGTCGTAATGGTTTAGATACTAAACAATAGTTCCCTATATTAACGCTTAGAGAACTGGAAGCGACGACGAGCCTTTGGACGACCTGGCTTCTTACGCTCTACCTCACGTGGGTCACGTGTGAGGAAGCCCTGACTCTTCAGTGTCTTCTTATCTTCAGGGTTAATCTTAACCAAAGCACGAGCGATAGCGAGACGCAGAGCCTGACTCTGACCAGTGAAGCCACCACCATCGAGATTAACCTTAATATCATACTTCTCTGCAACCTCAAGAAGATTCAGTGGCTGCTTTACCACATACTGCAGGATAGCAGATGGGAAATACTTTGTGAGATCTACCTTATTGATTGTTATCTGGCCGGTACCCTCTGTGAGGTATACACGAGCTACTGAGCTCTTACGGCGACCGATTGCGTTAATTACTTCCATTTTTATGTATACCTTTTATTATTTATACTGATTGATATCGATAGCCTTTGGCTTCTGTGCCTCGTGCTTGTGCTCTGTGCCCTCATAGATGAAGAGGTTGTTCTGCAGTGAGCGGCCGAGAATACCCTTTGGCAACATGCCCTTAACGGCGTGACGAAGCATCTTCTCTATACCGTCCTTCTTTGTGCGAAGCTCTGCAGGGGTATTGAAGCGCTGACCACCTGGGTAACCAGTATAACGGGTGTAAACCTTGTCGGTCTCTTTTTTACCAGTGAATACGACCTTTGCGGCATTGATGATGATAACGTTGTCGCCACAGTCGCAGTGTGGTGTGAAATTTGGCTTGTACTTGCCACGAAGTAACTTTGCCACTTTAGAAGCAAGGCGTCCTACGACTTGATCTGTTGCGTCGATAACGACCCACTCCTTCTTTGCTGTCTCCTTGTTAGCGGAGATAGTCTTGTAACTTAAAGTGTCCATTCTTGACTTTTAGAAAATTTTTATTACTACTAAAAAACATTTTTGCCGGATGCAGATTCACTAACCATCGGCGCGGCCAAACGCACGACTATTAACACTGCCTCCAAACTGGGCTCTAAGTGTACCCAAAAAATAATCGGTGTGCAAAATTACTAATTTTTATTCACATACACGCAATGTATTGCTATGCAAGGCGTAAAGTTTACGTTTTTTTAACAATATGATTGGCACATGTCAATTTATTGTCCTTAAAACTATAGTTTTTGTTCTATTAGTTACTATCGTAATATAAAACTTCAAATACAAGTTGTTGGCATCCCTCCGATTCCTTCGTTTCGCGAGGGAGGATAATGTCAGATTTCCATTTTCTTTATTTTTCCCCTTCATTTCGCCGCGCCAAATGAAAAATCTGACAAAGCTAAAAAATAGGACACACGGTATTACTTAGTTTGTATGCACTCTCTCAAAATACTACCTTAATTTACATAAATGAACATTTGTTAACACATCTAGCGATACGATGCGGTAGCAATGGGTGGAAATCGTAACTATGAGGCAGTTTTGAACTTAGAACAAGTACGTTCGTCAGTTATTTTTGTGTGTACCAAAGGTTATTGCTAACTTTGCAGCATGAAACATTTTATTACCATGATTATCGCGTTTCTCCTGCTCTTAACGACAGGATGCAGCGCACACAACGACATTTACATAGTCTGGAATGGCGGTAAGGCTCGTATCAGCGGTGCTAAAAGCAAGGTCAATGTTACCACCGACAAAGGTGGTTTAGTTAGAATGAGTGTAAAAGGCAAGCACAAAGGCTTACGTATCCACCTTAGTGGCAAAGGCGAAGGGCAATTCATCTTCACTCCAATTGACGACAGCGAAGTGATACTTGAGGGACTGACACTGCATTGTGATACGTCTTATGCCATAGTCTTCAAGGGTAAAAGTACTGCCAGCATCACTCTAAGCGATGGCAGCACCAACACTTTAAGCGATGAGGGTATAAAGACTAAGGGCAACCTGTGCATAAGTGGATACGGTATGCTCGATATCACCTGCACCGCCAATGGACACAAAGGTATGCGTATAGGAGGCAACCTATACATATATGGTAGTCCTAAACTCTGCGTAACCACGAGTGGGAATCCCGAGAAGATGGAGGAGATGAAAGCTCCTACCGACATGAAAATGCCCCAAAACGTTGTGCCTCCGCATCCCCTGGTTGTCGATAGTGCCAAACATCCACGTATGCCTCAGGGTGTTCCCGTACCCTCTTTCGTGCGTTATAACTACAGCGGCACAAGCAAGGGCGTAAAGGTAAGTGGCAGTGCTTATATGTCAGGGGGCTCGCTGCGCATAACTACTCACACTCCTGGCGCGGAGGGACTGGAAACCAAGGATTCTCTTTTTGTTTCTGGTGGCAATATCCACGTAGAGGCTTATGACGACGCTATATCCGTAGGACTGAAAATGATAGTCAGTGGAGGCACAGTCTATGCCGTCAGTCAGAAAAGTGATGGCATAGATATCAATGGTGGCTTGAAACGCATGGGTGGTGGCGGTCCGATAGATATGATGCGCGCAACCGAGCAGCGAGGCAACGACCCTATGCAGACCATGCGCTGCATGATGCAGAATCGCGAGCCTACATATATACAAACTGGCGGCACGGTGACCTGTCGCACGCTTACTGGTCCGCCTGAGGAAGCTCTCGACACCGATGATGTTCCCATACTGCATACTGGAGGAACGCTCAACCGCTGACATCGTAAGAAGATACTAATTTCTTAGTTTTCCATAGTTTTCCACAGATAATTCGAGAAATCCATGTAATCCGACTTAATCCGTTGTTAAAGAAGAATCCATGTAATCAGTGAAATCTGTGGTAGTTGAATATTCTTTGTCCCGATTTATCGAATTATAGAATTTTTAATTCGAGAAATCCGTGTAATCCGTTTTAATCCGTTGTTAAAGAATAAATCCCTGTAATCCGCGTAATCCGTGGTAGTAAAAATTCCGTGGTAGTTTCTTATTCCATCACCCACCTGTCTATGGTACGGGCTTCCTTGGAGAAGTTTACTCCTATTATATACGTCTGTCTGTCGTCCTGTTGGAACTGCAACGGATAGTCCTTGTCCTTTATCTGTTGTAGAGCCTCCTCGGCGGTGCCGTCAAGCTTAAATTCCATGATGTAACGATATTGCGGTGTCTCAAGGAGCAGGTCTATGCGGCCGTTGCTGGTGTGGTACTCCGTATGCGAATAGAAGCCCATCATCTTGAACACCACCCACATCATGTTCTGAAAGTGGTTCTCCTTGTCGCCCTTCACGCTGTCGTATGGCGCACTGGCAAATAGTGACTTCAGACGACTGAGGAACTGTTCTGGGTTGCCCGTCCTGACGTCCTGCGTGAATTTCTCTATATCGAATACAGACCTCTCTTCACGATTGTCGAGATAGAACGGTGCAAGGTATTTCACAAAACCCACTGCCACCTCCTCATTCGGGAAGCCAAGGACATATTTTTGAAACTCTTCTTTATAACTTTTAATCGTCAGATATCCGCTCTGGTATATCACTGGTATAGGGTCGTGTGACTCTGCGTCTATACTGTTCAGCACGTCTGCTGTCACTTCCGATTTAGACATCTCCTCAAGGTTATAGTGGTGGCGCTTCAGCAGTTCTACAAGGTATGACGGCGTGCCTGTCTCAAACCAGTAACTGCGGAAGATATTATTATTGAAAGTATTCAGCAGGCTGAACGGGTTATACACACCGTTTCTTGAAAATTCATCGAAGTGATAGCCGTCATACATACGACGGAGTTTCTCGATACACCCCTCACGTGTCAGTCCGTTATACTCTGCGAGTGCGTCTATCGGCTTATCGAATACTGTCAGCAACTCTTGCTCCGTTATGCCGCAGATGTTGTGGTATTTCGGCAACATGGATATGTCCTCAAGATTATTGAGGTCACTGAACACGCTGACCTTACCGAACTTTGTCACTCCCGTGAGCATAGCAAACTTTATGCAACCGTCCATGGACTTCAATGCACCGTAGAAGCCTTTCAGTGTACCACGGTACTCGTCCTGCAGCTCTTTGTTGCCAATAGCCTGCAACATCGGCTTGTCGTACTCGTCAACGAGGATTACCACGCGCTGACCAGTCTTTTCGTAAGCACGCTGTATTAGTCCCTGAAAACGCAGTCCGAGACTTGTTTCGGATTCCTGTCTGCCATACTTCGCCTCTTCCTTCACGAGGAAGTCATTAAGCAGGTTCTCCAGTTTCTCCTTGCTGTCATACTTCTCCGTATTCAAGTCAAGATGCATCACAGGGTGCTCTACCCAGTCCCAATCTTCCTTCTGGTCTATCGCCAAGCCTTTGAACAGCTCACGCTTGCCTTGAAACAAAGCCTTAATCGTGGAGATAAGTAGCGACTTGCCGAAGCGGCGCGGACGGGAGAGGAAGTAATACGACCCCTCAGAGACGAGGCGATATATATGCTCTGTCTTGTCTATGTAGAGATATCCGCCAGTGCGGATCTTCTCAAAGTTTTGTATGCCAATAGGAAGTTTCATATTGCAAAGTTACACTTTTTCCGTGAAACAAAAGAATTTTCCTCACAAAAAAACTTAATAGAATGAAAAAAGCGGTGCCGTGACCTCTGAGGTCGCAGCACCGCTTGGTATTACATACGCACCGAGGAAACGTCATTCCAGTGAAGCCCCGATGATTTTTTTCTTTTTGCTTTTTCTACTTATTGCTTTTGCTACTTTCGTTTTCTTCGCCTTGCTATGCTAATGGTGCATCATTCTGAGACAGCACGCACAGCCCGCACAGGGAAGCCGTAGAAGCGATTGCTGTAGTTCTGCGGATAGACATTGCCGCTGACGAAGTACAGGTAACGACCGAGCGTACTGCTGTAGAGCGTACTTGACCAGTAGTAACCGTAGGAGCCGTCATTGTAGTACGACGTGCCATTGAAGATGCCGGCAGCCGGCAGGAACAAGGAACTGTTTGCGTAGTTGCCCTTGCCTGTGAATTTGCGGCCAGCTATGCCAGTGCCTTTGTAGTCGGTTATCGGTTCATTTGTCGTGTTGTCATACAGTGCTTTCAGCTCTTCGGTGGTGGGCATGCGCCACTCTCCGCCCATGTTGGCGCGGGCGGCGTCGTGCTCGGCGGCGAGCACGTCACCTGCCGTGGTATAGGTGGTGTAGGCGCTGCCGCTGTAGAACGGGGCGTTGGCCTCTGCATAGCCGGCGCTCTTGCCGTCTTTCCATGAGGTGACGGTGACCGTGGTGCCGTTCATCGTGTAGCCGGTGTAGTATGGCTCGGTGGCTCCCCAGGCGAAGTAGTCACCGTATTCCTCAGGGCTGCTTGCGCCGACGTTGCAGGTAGCGAAGAGTAGTTTCTTGCCGCCACTGGTGATGCCGAGGTCAACATACCCATAACCATCAATTGTTGCTGTCCAGCCATTGGCCACGCTGGCGGTGCCCATGTCGATGACTGCAGCACGTTTAAGGACTTCTGTCCTGTTTTCGAAGGAGCGAGTGAGGTCATCGCCCTCTGCGGATTCTATCTCCATGGTGAAGCCCTCTTCAAGAGTGCCAGGAAGCACTGCGATGAGGTATGTGCCGGCGGCGATGCTTGTTGAGCCTGTTGCTGGCACGAGGCTCACCGTGTTGCTGCCATTCTCTGTAACGGTGGCTTCGCCTATGCCGCCTGTGCTGATTTCTACGTCAAGGGTACCGGCGAGGTTCTCGGTGCCGTTGCTCCTGAATGTTATCTTCTTGCTTGCGCTCTCGGTGGTTACCATCACGAAGGCGCAGAGTTGCTTGAAGGGTAGGCTGTCGATATTGGTTGTGTAGCCAGTCATGATGGCTGCATTCCTGTCGAAGCCGTTGGCAACGGCGGTCTGCTCTGCCGGGAGTATGACGCCAGTGGCGGTGCCAGATTCGAAGGTATAAGCTTCGCTGTATGGATATACAGCGTAGTATTCTTTCCTTGCATTAGATGACACTGTGCCATCAAACTTGCCAACAGGTCGGTCTGCACCTTCAACGAGTTCGAAAAGACAGTTGGCGCTCTCGCTATCAAACAAGCTGACGGTCTCTCCTGCGCTCCACACCACTATTTTGTTGTCGTTAAGGTATGTGCGTGTGACGCCTGCCTTTTCCTGTGTGCCGTCTGCCACTTCCTGTGTAGCGGTGAAAGTAATGTGTTTACCGTCTGATGGGGTGTACTCTGATATCTCGTTCTGACATGAAGTCATGCCGAGGGTGAGCATAAGGGCTGCCATTGCCCCGTATGTAAGTTGTTTCTTTCTCATAGTTGTTGGTTTGTTTTTAGTTTTTAGTTTCCCACAGATATCAC
>FLNY01004873.1_pt1 | contig 20072 bp, 18 predicted proteins | sample 1140381 | NCBI WGS metagenome assembly FLNY01 (sample SAMEA3878172, study PRJEB12797) | bioreactor metagenome | biome: Moose rumen | place: Sweden | collected 2011-10
CTTATCTGTCGGTAAGAAGAAGTAATTTCGACTTTTGCATTACGGAAAAACACTGAAAACTTGCGAAACTGAATGGAAGCAAGCGGCTTTTTCGCAAGGAGGCGAATTACAGTTATTTCGCAAGAATTTTACACAGTAAAATTCTTGTCGAGGAATAAAAAATACAAGGAGGTATTTTTTATTCCATTGCTGCTGAACGTGTGCAACAGACGTGCTTCCATGCAAGTGTTCAATTTAATGTTTGGCAAATTCAAAAAGTCGAAATTAGGGCTAATTTGGGAAATTACAGGTAAAAATTTTTCTTTCTTTTTTCTTTCCGTTTCAGTATCTTTAAGACATATTTTTTAGTTATGGAGAGAAAAATGGCAAAAAGTAAAGCAAAATCTATTGTTTATAAATGCTCTGAATGTGGGTTTTCGCAGGCAAGGTGGCTTGGCCGCTGTCCTCAGTGCGGGCAGTGGAACACCTTTGAAGAGGCAATTTTAGACCCTGCTTCAAGGGCGGCGGCTTTTGGTTCTAGTGTGACTGAAAAAATAAAGCCTGTTCCGCTTTCTTTAGTTTCGGCTCAGGAAAACGCCCGCATTGAAACAGGAATCGCAGAGTTTGACCGCGTGCTTGGTGGCGGTGCGATGAAGCGGAGTGCGATTTTGATTGGCGGCGAGCCAGGAATCGGAAAATCTACCCTTATGCTTCAGGCTTGCTCTGCTATTCAAAAGGTTTCTGGCGGCAGGATTTTATATGTCTCCGGCGAAGAAAGTGCGGGTCAAATTAAAGGCAGGGCTGACAGGCTTAATCTTGACACACAGGGAATTGAAATTCTTTGCACGATGCGGCTTGAAGACATAAAAGACGCTCTTACTGCCCTGAATCCTGTTTTTGTGATAATCGACTCGATTCAGACGGTTTATTCCGTTGAGGCAGGAATCGTTCCAGGAACTGTGAATCAGCTGAAATTCTGTGCTAATGAGCTGATTGGCTGGGTTAAGGAGCGGGATTCCGTCCTGATAATGAGTGCTCATGTTACGAAAGAAGGAACAATTGCAGGACCAAAAAGCCTTGAGCATATGGTTGACACAGTTGTTTCTTTTGAGCGCAATGATGATGAGGTTCGCTTTTTGCGAGCGATAAAAAATCGTTTTGGTTCTGTCGATGAGCTGGGTATTTTTGCGATGAGCGAGAAAGGCCTGGAAGGAGTCGGAGATCCAAGCACGATGTTTATCACGAAGAGAAACGGTGCAATCCCTTCTGGAATTGCGAATTCCTGTGTTTTTGAAGGAAGCCGTGCTTTTTTGGTCGAAATTCAAGCTCTGACAGTGCCGGCAAAGGCGAGCATAAGCCGTGTTTATTCAGAAAAAATCGACTCGAACCGGGTTGCCCGCGTTGCCGCCGTTCTTGAAAAAAAGACTCACTTAAAATTTTCAGATCAGGATTTATATGTAAATGTAGCAGGGGGCGTTAAGCTCACCGAAAGTGCGATAGACGCTGCCTTGGCCGCAGCCCTTTATTCAGCGAGATGCGATGTTCCTCTTTCAAACAACAATGTGATTCTGGGAGAACTGAGTCTTGCAGGCGAGGTTCGTCCTGTACAGAGGCTAAAGCAGAGAATCAAGACGGCAAAGGAACTGGGGTTTAGTCAGATTGCCGCCCCGGAAAGCGAAGAGGGGACCGTAAAAATCAGCAATGTGGGTGAGATGATAAAGGCAGTGTTCGGAAAGTGATGAGGTATAAAAATCGCTAAAGGGACTGCCCCAAAAGTGCAAAAAGTGTCATTTTCGGGCTTGCCCCGAAAATCCCCTGCGTGAGATTGCCCGGTCAAGCCGGGCAATGACAGGGGTGAACGCACAGCAATGACACTTACTTATTAGTCATTCCTTTTGCCCTGCTTCGCTGTGACTCTCATCAGATTGCGTTTCCTCAACCGATATTGTGATGCTGAGGGGGAAATTCCTCACCCCATCCTCACAATTGGAGTTGGCGTAAGAGTATAACCGATAGAATGAAGAATATTCCAAATAGTTGAGAATGCAGGGTTTCCGTCTGGGGACAAAGCCTTATAAAGCCCTTCTCGTGAGATACCTGCTTCTCTCGCAGTTTTTGTCATACCTCTTGCTCTTGCGACATCATTTATTGCTTTGAGCAATTCTTCTTGTGTTCCGTCTTTTGCAACAAGTTCAAGATAATTTTCTCGGAGCTCTTCATTATCAAGGTATTCTGCAACATCAAATTTTGTGGTTTCGAGCATTTTAGACCTCCTTCGCCATTTCTATGGCAGTTTTTATATCATCATCTTGAGTAGATTTGTCTCCACCTACAAGAAGAATTACAATCTTGTTATCTTTGTTTGTAAAATAAACGCGATAACCTTTTCCGACATCGACACGCATTTCAAAGACACCGCCACCAACAGTTTTGGAATCTCCGAAATTTCCATATTCAAATCTCACAATCCGCCGCGCAATAGAAGCTTTAGCAACATTATCTTTTAGTTTTGAAAACCATTTTGAGAAGATTTTTGTTTGCCGAACTTCATATTCCATATTTATATTGTAATCTATAGTTCACACTGTGTAAAGTGAATTTGGTACCCACCGTTATAGGCAAGGGTATGTAGCCCAAAATTTAAAAAAATTTTTCTTGCCGATTTTTAGCAAATATGAGGATTTGTGCTATAATTAACTTCATTGTAGTTTTATTGCATTTCTTTTTGTAAATTTTCTATAGCTTCTTCAAGTAATTTTACAGTTTTTGAATGGTCATTTTTTCTGTTATTAGATTTTCCAGTTACTAAAAATTCCACAGAAGTATTAAGAGTATCTGCAATTTTTACGGCTTGCTCTGCGTTTGGAAGCCTATCACGATTTATCCATGATTGTAAAGTATTGTAACTTTCATTTATATTTTGAGCTAAATCTCTTTGCGTTGAGTCTTGAAAATCTAACTTGTCTTTTACTCTTAACCAAAAATCTAACATAGTAAAAAAATAGCACGAATGTACTATTCTTTACTTGATTATTATGCTAATAGTACCTAGAATAGAAAAGAGTTAGCACAAATGTGCGAAATTTTGCTTAGTGTATACTGGGCAAAGATAAGAATTTGGGGGCTTTTATGAAAAAGAAATTATTATGTGTTTTTGTGGTATTTACAAGTATATTATTATTTGCAAGTTGTGAAAGCAAAGATCCATTTGCAGGAAAAACTTGGGAAGGTTTTTTGTTTACTAGAACAACTCTTGAATTTGGTACTGACAATTCTGTTGTTGTAAATGTAGGCATATATGAAAATGAAAAAGGAACATATTCATTTGATGCAAAGGCAGGTACGATGGTTATAACTTTGGAAAATCATGACCCTATGGATTTTACATACGATTCATCAAAAAAAATCCTTCAGCTTAATGCTGAAGGCTGGAAAGTAGATTATAAACTTGAAAAATAATTTCAAATTTATACAAATAATTTATGTAAACTACTATGTCCTATTTTATGGGAGGTTTGTATGAAAAAGAGTATTATTTTCTTAATGTCGATTCTGTTATCTTTTGGCACAATTTTTGCTTCAGAAGTGTCAGATTTACTTGATAAGGCGAAAATTGAATATAATAAAGGAAATATTTCAGAATCTATAAAATATATTGATTCTGCCAGAAAGGTTCTTGATAAAGAAAACCTGAATAAATCCGCGGACGAATACATTGAAGTCATAAATTGGGATGTTGTAAAACTAAAAAAAGCTGCTTATATTGGCAAAAAGGTAAAGATTTCAACTGAGTATGATGGGATTTTTAGCTCGGAACGTATTAGTTTACGCCAACCTGGATTAAGTTTCTTTGACACTAATTTAACTGACCAGATTCTATCATTGAAAAAGTATTCAAAATATACATTTTATGGAACTGTACAAGATAGACCGAGCTATCCAGAATTTTTTGTTGAAAAGATTGACTGAAGGAGAAATAATATGGCTGAAATGGCTTTGGGCTATGGCAGTGAATATCAATTGCTTCGTTTTTTGGGACATCATAGAAATTTTTTAAATACTGAAATTTCTAAAGTATTAAATACAAAAGAACAAATATATTGGCTAGATTATCCTGTCAAAATTGAACGCTTATCGCTGGATGGAGAGCTTAAAGATGTTGAATGTTTTGTGAATGAAAGTATTTCTAAAAAGTGGAATGAGTATTGGCCGTCTAGGGGAAATTCACAAAACTGGGATGGAATATTTAAGATAAACGATACTTGGTATTTTGTTGAGGCAAAGGCCCATGAATCAGAAGTTTATAATTCTTGTGGAGCTAAATCTGATTCAGCTATAAAAAAAATAAAAAAAGCATTTGATGAAACTGTAGCACTAGTAAAAGCAACAAAAAACTCAGAATATTGGGTGTCAAAAGACTGTATATCTTATCAGCTTGCGAATCGACTCGCTTTTATTAATTTTTGTAGTAAAAATGGAATAAATGCAAAACTTGTCTATATCAGTTTTATAAACGGTTATGACAAACCCGGTGCAAGTGAAAAATTAAATGTTACATCAAAAGAAAAATGGCAAGAAATCTGGGGAAAAGAACATGCAGATTTAGGTGTATCCGCCGAAAATATCAAAGAAATTTTATATCATGTGTATATTGATTGTGATTCTACAGGTCTAGATTTCTGAAAATAACTCTTGGCGGCAAAAAATCCTAGTATTATATTATAGGAGTTGGGAGCATTCCTGACCTAAGCGGAAAACTTAAACTGGGTATGCTCCGACCCTAACTGGAGAACTTAACGGGCGACTTTAATAGTCGCCTTTTTTATTACTCATTGTTATAGCGACACTCCACTGGCGTACATTGGAGAAAACAATATTTGATAGATAATTGTAAAATGCAAGGCTTTATATCGCTTCGTCATGGGCTAGGGATAGTAGCAGCAGCCCGTGAGGGCTGTTCCGAAGCGTAGCGTAGGAATGGAGTGCGGTTAGCACGGAACTGCGGATAGCCCGACCGACGCGTTACGGAGCGTTGGCGAAGTAGCGACGGTAGCCCCCATAAATTTAAAAAATTTTTCTTGTCGATTCTCCTTTTTTTTATTATTTTTATTGCATAAGAAATTAAATGACGGCTCGGATTTTTCAGAAATCCAGCTGATAAGGAGAATAAAGTATTATGGCTAAACAGTTGATTTTCAATGAAGAAGCTCGCAAAAAGATGCTTTCTGGCGTTGAGCAGATTGCCCGCGCTGTAAAAGTAACTCTCGGACCTTGTGGCCGACTGGTTATGCTCGACAAAAAATTCGGCGCACCAACAATCACAAAAGACGGTGTTTCTGTCGCAAAAGAAGTTGAGCTCAAAGATCCTTATGAGAACATGGGCGCACAGCTTGTCCGTGAAGTTGCTTCAAAGACAAACGATGTCGCAGGTGACGGAACAACAACAGCTACAGTTCTGGCTTATGCTATCGTCCGCGAGGGGCTCAAGAGCGTTTCTGCCGGCATGACTCCAATTGAAATCAAACGTGGTATCGACAAAGCAACTGCAGTTGCAGTTGAGGCTATCAAAAAGAACAGCCGTGCAGTTAAAGGCAGCGAGGACATCACTCATGTCGCTACAATTTCTGCAAACAACGACCCTGAGATTGGTAAAATCCTTGCTGACGCAATCGAAAAGGTTGGCAAAGACGGCGTAATCACTGTTGAAGAATCAAAGAACATGGATACAACTGTTAAAACTGTTGAAGGTATGCAGTTCGACCGTGGATATATCTCATCTTACTTCGTAACAGACCGCGAGCGCATGGAAGTTAACTACAACGACGCTTATGTTTTGATTCACGACAAAAAAATCTCTACAATGAAAGACCTCCTTCCATTGCTTGAAAAGGTCGCTCAGACAGGAAAACCTCTTGTAATCATCTGCGAGGACATGGACGGCGAGGCTCTGGCTACTCTCGTTCTCAACTCAATCCGTGGAACACTCAAGTGCGTTGCTGTTAAGGCTCCGGGATTTGGTGACCGCCGAAAGGAGATGCTTCAGGACATCGCTATTTTGACTGGCGGTACTGTAATTTCTGAGGAACTTGGTCTCAAACTTGAGACAACAGAGCTCAATCAGCTTGGTCAGGTTAAGAGCGTCAAAATCGACAAAGACAACACAACTTTGGTTGACGGAGCGGGTGCAAAAGACGCAATCGCTGCCCGCGTTGCAGAAATCAAGGCTCAGGTTGAAAAATCAACTTCTGAGTACGACAAAGAGAAGCTCAAGGAACGACTTGCTAAGCTCTCTGGCGGTGTCGCTGTAATCAACATCGGCGCAATCACAGAGACTGAGATGAAAGAGAAGAAGTTCCGCGTTGAGGATACACTTGCCGCAACTCGCGCTGCTCTCGAAGAAGGTATCGTTTGCGGTGGTGGAATCGCCTTGATTGAGGCTGCAAAAGCCCTCACAGACGATGCTGCAAAAGATTTGACTGAAGAAGAGAAAGTCGGCTTCCGAATCGTACGCCGTGCTCTTGAAGAGCCAATCCGCCAGATTGCAGAGAACGCAGGAATTGACGGTGCCGTTGTTGCAGAAAAAGCAAAGAACGAGAAGAAAGGCACTGGTTACAATGCCCGCACAGGCAAATGGGTAGACATGATGGAAGACGGTATCATCGACCCGGCTAAGGTAACTCGAAGCGCACTCCAGAACGCAGCAAGCGTTGCTGGAATGCTCCTCACAACAGAATGTGCAATCACAGACATCCCAGAGCCACCGGCACCAACACCGGCAGCACAGCCTGGAATGGGAATGGATTATTAACAGTTAAGTAAATTTAAGCAAAGGCTCGCTCCGTTTGGGGCGAGTTTTTTTTGCCCGTTTGCTTTTTTTGTGTTTAGCTTTTAGTGACAGTTTTTTGTTTCAATGTTATACTATTTTTTGATGGAGGCGTGCTTATGTCTTTTGCGCTTTTAGAAAAACAAGTACAAAGTTTACCACAAGAATTACAGAACAGCATTGAAATGTACGCGTTGTTCGTAATAAATCAGTTTAAAAATGCCTCTAAAAAAAACGAAAAAAAACGCTCTGCTTCGGAAATTATCGAGAATCTTACAGGAATATTGGAAGAGCATGCACCTTTAACAATGAAAGAAGTTCGTGCGGAACGATTAAAAGAAAAATACGGAGTCTGATGTGACAGTTTTCTTGGATTCAAATATTATTCTTGATATTTTCCTTAAAAATAAAGATTTTTACGCAGAGAATCAAGAACTTTTCAAACTCCTCGACACACACCACAACATAGATTATTTTGTATCAGCAGCTTCTGCCACAGATATTTTCTACATTGCAAGCAAACATCTAAAGGATAAAGAAAAAACAAAAGAATACTTAAAATCCCTGTTTGAAATTGTTTCTATTGCAGGCATAGACGAGGCTTGTATAAAAAATGCACTTAACTCTTCTTGGAGTGATTTTGAAGATTCCGTGCAGCATGAGTCCGCACTTCAAATTGGGGCTGATTTCCTCGTTACAAGAAATGTAAATGATTTTAAGACAGCTTTCGTTGAGGTAATAACGCCGTCGGAATTTTTGAAGAAAGTCAGCCGATAAATATCGAACTTCAGTGACCAAGTAAAAACTCAGCACAGCCCAATTCAGAGGATTCTGTCATACTCGCCCCGCAGGAAAGAAATAGTTCTGTAAACTCGGCTAGCCGATTTGTAATTTTTAATCTTTCATTTTGTCGAGTATATCCGACAGAAAAAGATAAACTAGAGCTCAAGCCCACAGTATTTTAATATTTCTCTAGCTGTTCCAACTTTTGTTTTTTCATCAAGACTTGCACCATTATTTATAAACAAGTCAACTATATATTGTACAATAGGTCTCCATTCTCTTTTGTCTCTGCCTGTCCAAATAAAGTAATATTGCACTTTCATAGCAAATGACACAAGCGAATTTAGCTCAAATTCATCATTATGCATAATCATTTTTGCAATATCAGGAAATTCAGTCAAAAACATAATCAACGTTTCCCAAGATTTATAGTCAATCAAATTATAAATAAAATTGTGTTTTTGCTGATACGAAGTTTCTCCAAATTGCTCAAGCGTAAAACCTTCTGCTAATACAGAAAAATCAACTTTTGCACCGAGTTTTAGAAGTTTCATGCAAGTATCACTGTCATTTGCTTGAGCTGCAATAACAAGTGCAGTCGAACGAACTTGATTGTCTTGTATTGCAGAAGTCTTTTTGTCTTCATCTGAACGAGCATGCGGACCTGCCCAAGATGATATTACAGCTACAAAAGCATTTATATCTTTTGTTCGAGAGATAAAATAATCAATCATCTTGTCATATTCAGAAACCTGTTCTTCATAAGTTGCTTCATCTCCATAGCGACTGATGAAATCAGCAACTTCTTCTTCGTAGAGCTGTTCTTCCCAATGCTCCATGTGATATTTCGTAAAATCAATTCCTTTAGGAAACGGATTCTCGTACAAAAAATTAGAATGTTGCTCTTCTCTTGTGAAGCCAAAAGTCTTATACATCGTGTGAGGAATATGAATGTCTTTATGCTTGCGGATAGATTCTACAAGCCCAAATGAAACAGGCTCTTTTCTCAAAATCGTATACACAAGTGGTGTCGTATAATTTGCAGAAATCAGATAATTATCAAATTCTGAATCAGGGATTTTATCTGCAATTAACTTTACAATCTCAAAATCATAACATTCTATAGCCCAAGAAACAACGGGTATTCGCTCTCCGAATTTCAGCTCTTTTTCCCAATTTGTTCTTTCAATAAGTTGTTTTATCAACCATTTATATCTCTTAAGTTTTATCTTTTGTTGCTGAATTACAGAATGTGTTTTTTGCACAATCTTTTTAATCTCAAATTCATATTCTTCAGAATCTTCTAAATAACCATTTCTACAAATTCTATCAACCGCATCAACAGGAAGATTTCTAATATCAGAATTATTGCTATAGAAATGAAGTTTCAATTCTCTATAAATTCGCAATGCTTCGCAAAGAGCTGTTTTCCCGTCATAAGAAACAGCAGTTGTTTCTATTTCTGAATTTGGATATTTAAGCCAGTTCTCTGCAATAGATAGCAATCGTTCATCAGACAAACTATAGCGAATACATAAGACAAATGGGGGACACAAATCTTTTTGTTTTGGATTGTGGTCTTGATTGAGAGTAAAAAGAGATTTTTCTGGAATAAGTTTGTTTCTGTCTTTGCCGTTCAATTTAAACAAAACTTCATAAGGGTGATTCTTTACAAATTTAGAATTTCGTCTTCCGTCAGTTTCAATTTTTATGTCACGCTGATTTTCAGCTTCCTGCTTTTTGATTTTTTTTGCCAACTCAACATCCACAAAACATTCAACTGGAAAAAACGCATAAAAATGCTCTAGCGGTCTGTACGCTTCAAAATAGCTGTTTTTTGCAGAATCTGGAAATGCATTTATAGCATAGCCAAAATTCTTAAACATCTTTGCATCGCATTTGACAGGATTTTTTATCCCGTTTTCTTCTTTAAGTGATTTTCTTGTTGTTGTCCAATCGGCTTCGTAATAATTTGCGAATGAAAATGCCATTTCCAAAAACTCGATAAGATAATCGCCTGCAAACTGCTTGTATTCAAAAGCCGTATTGAAAAGCTCAACAGCCTTGTCAAATTCACGATTTGTAACAGCAATATACGCTTTAAAATATGGTATAAAAAAGGCACTGCTATGAGGAGCAAATTTTGGAAGAAGTTCAACAAGTTCTTCTCTTTTCTCTAGCTGAATAGGCTTTTTTTGTTTATGGCGATAAAAAATTAGAGAATATGCAGTCTGTATTATCTTGCTCGCAACGCCGTTTGTCTTTCCGCAGAATGGATCTCTTTCATCTTTGTCATCTTGCAAAAATATGCCTATAACATTGTTTGCAAGAGTTCTTGCTGTATCATGCGAAAATTCATTTTCACTCAAGAGAGATTTCAAGCCATTTTTGATTTCATCAATTTTTTCTTTTGGAATGTAGAAAACTTCTTGCAAGGCATTTTCCGTATTTGAAAGCAAAAATTTTGCAATGAAAAAATTTTTCAGCTCGCCAGAACAAAATGGCAAAAGTTTTTCAAGTTCTGTCCATTTTGGGCTTTTGTCGCTTTTCTTTGACCTTTCAATAAATAATTTGAATGGATTTGATACAGATTTATTATCCAGGTAGTCATAAAGGGCTGAAAAAGATTTGCAATTTCTTTCAATTCTCAATCGCTCATATAAAGCAGAATACGAAAAATCAGTAAGGTATAGTTTTAGAAATTCTTTTGTCTTTTCAAAATTTTTATTTAGAGAATCATACAATACAAAGAGAATATGATTTTTAAAAATGAAAAACACAAATTCTACAGTTTCATTTTCTGCGACAAGAGGAATTTTTCCGCCTTCATATTCCTTTATATCATTTTGATGAAACTGATTGATTTTGTTCAACATCGTATAAGGATTGAAATTCTGATACAAATCATAAAGGGAACCTGAAAAACCTCCGATTTCAAGGCAAAGTTTATACGGAATCTCATACTCTTTTTCCAAATACTTATAGAAAAATTGTGAAAGCATCGAGATATTATTGTTTCCATAATTTATTGCATAAGGCTCGTAATCTTTTATTTTTTCATGATTTTTTGTTTCTTCTGCACAAAATCTGTCCCAACTTTTTCTTAGGCTGTCAACTTCAACATTCGGCATAGAACCGTCTTGCATTTTTTGTTGAGCGATTTCATATAATGCGTCATCGCCTAGAATTTTTCTCTCAAAAAGATTTATCTGTCCAAGAGTTGGTAAACCATACTGAATATCCATAGAATTCCCCAAAATAAAAAGTGTCCGCAAAATCTCAGTGTTTTTCAATGACTTTCATTATAACATACAAACTATAAATGAGAATTTATATTCTCGATTTTAGTTTTAAGGAGGGCACAAGATGCCAAACAACACCAAACCAATCACCCCCGCGAACAACGCGGCCAACATGCAGAACGCCAACAAGGGAACACCGGGCGTAAATCGTCAGTATGCACAAGTTCACGGAAATCGCGGCAAGCAGTTGAATCCTAATCATAAAGGAAAATAACAGGCCTCAAAAATCGGAGAGAATTTATCAAATTTCTTGCGTCAAAGTGTCAATTTTTCTTAAGAAATCGCACTAATTATACAAGAGGAGAAAATTATGTTACAAAAAGATTTTAGGAATGAACTCAAACGAATTTTCACAGACTACAAAAGAATTACGCCGCAGATTGAATCGGGCTTACAGAAACTCGGAATTTTAATCGGGCGGAAGAAAAATCATGTAGTCCTGTTTGTCTCAAATGAGAGGGGAAGACATTCTGTTTCAATCAGCGCGACAGGCAGCGACAAAAGGGAAGGCCTAAACATTGTGAGTAAAATAGCTCGTCTGAAATTCTGTTAAGCCAGAGGAAAATATGAAAATATCACAGATGAAAAACCTGAAAGTCAACTATCATCTTCTTGAAGCCTGTAATTTTGGATGTAAATTCTGTTTTGCGCGATATGCTCAAAAATTCCCCCTTTCTTTTGAGCACATGAAAAATGCTGTTGAAAAAGTCGCCGCCAGCAGAATTTTCAGCGGAATCAATTTTGCTGGTGGTGAGCCATTTTTGATTGAGCAATTGCCTGAACTGATTGACTTTGCGAAAAAAAGCGGGCTTAGAACGAGCGTAATCACGAACGGCTCTCTTCTTACGAATGAGATTTTGGATTTCGTTTTACCGAATCTTGACTGCATAGGAATTTCCTTTCATTCAATTTGTGACGAGACAAAGAAAAAAATCGGTTCATGCTCGAATAACGGCACTGTTCTCACGAACGAAAGGCTTTTTGATATCTGCCAGTATATCCGTGAACATTCTGACTGCAAAATAAAGCTCAACACCGTTGTCAACTCGTACAACAAAAATGAGCTGATTTCAGGTTTTGTAAAAAATCTTTGCCTTGACCGATGGAAAATTCTTCGCTGTCAGTCTTTCGCTTGCAATGACGACATGCTCGTAAACGATAAAGAATGGAGCGATTTTTGTCTAAGAAACGGCGATGTTGATACAGCAGTTTTTGAAGACAACATGAAAGATACCTACATCATGATAAATCCTGCAGGCTTTTTGATAAAGCAGAGTCCTGATGAAAAAAGTTATACTTCAATCGGCTCTGTGCTTGAATCAGATATGAAAGAATTGCTTTTGCAGCATCCGCTTCATATTGATGAATACAAAATGCGGTACGAAAAATCGGCTTAGTGGCTGGAAGCCCTAGATTAAGAGTCTGCCTCACTCTCCGTAGAGTTTCAGTTCCGGGTAGTAGCCTTGAACGAACTTGAAGTGATTGTCCCGAGTCCAGAGGGGGATGTCGTATTTCATTGCCGTAAAAGCTATGAAGGCATCGGAAAGCGGAATCTGCAGGCCGTTAGCGCGGAGTTTTTGCAGAATGAAGCCGCATCCTTCCCAGTCGTAATCGTCATTGGGGAGATTGTCAAAAGTTTTGAATGCCCGAAGGTAATCATCTATTTCTTCGTCATTTCGCGCTCCATGAAGAATTTCTGTACGCACCGGGCCACAGAGTGCAATCGAAAGTGAGTCAATTTTTGCGGCAAGTTCGGATTCTCTGGAGTGAAAATAATCAATCAGAATGTTTGTATCAATCAGAATCATCCCAATCTCCTTAAAGCAAGGACTGCTTCTTCATCAACATCAATGGGGCCGATTTCATCCATAACAGTTTTCCGGTCTGCCTGAGGCGGAATCGGTGGCGGCACATTCTGCCTGATTCTTTGAATGAAAGCCTTTCGATTTGCCTCTTCTTCCGGAGTCTGGCTAATCTTAAAGGACTGGGAGGCGAGCGCCATCACATGATTGTATTCTTCTACGGAAATCATTACACACTCAGGGCTATTGTTTTTGACAATGACCCTGATTCCATCAGCCTTCACTTCGTCAATTATTCTTCCGGCCTCGCCCTTGTTAAGCCTGCTGATGGGCACGAAAGCATGAATCATTTTAATTGCCGTCGCATTGTCGTAGTTAGCAAACGCCATATTTACCCCCCTTATTTATCTATAAAAGAATAGATATATTCAATAGTATTATCAATAGATTTATATGTCAATAAAAAACCCCGCCGTGAGAGAGATTTTTGCTCAACTTCACTGACGGGGCGATTTTTAAGTCTGACTTTTTATTCGGCGGCTTTTATTGTGTAGGTGACTGTGTGCTTTTCAAGCAGTGCCTTGTTTTTAATGATATAATAATATGAGCCGCTTGGATAAGTCGCGCTTGCTGAAAGCGAGTATGTACCCGAATCTGAGGACACTGTTGTTTTGTAAGAGAATGTTTTACCAGCAGCGAAAAGTTTATAATTTTCGCTGTCGACAAGCCACATTTGCAAGTCGTTATCTGTGTCATTTGATGACACTGCAACTGATATGCTTTCGTTTTTAACAAGGGTGAATGGTATGGCAATATAATTTCCGGATTTAATTTCCTTTCCAGAACTTTCACCTATTGTTCCCAGCTTCCACACTGCATAAATCGTCTTGTCGCCTGGAAGTGAAATCGTGTTTCCGCCGATGTATGATGTGGATGTAGAATATTGACCCCAGCCTTGGAAGGTATAGTAATCGTAGACACTTTCCGCAGCCTGTGTACGGACTGTATATGACATGGCTTCTCCGTACTCAGCCGTATTCATGACCACATCAAGGATATTCTCGCCGTTTCCAAGAGTGTTATAGGTCACGGTGTAGCTTTTGGGATTCCAGATTGCGTAAAGGGTGATGGTTCCTTCCTCGTCTATGTAGGAAGAAAGTTCTGAAAGGGTGATTTTCAGGCTGTCCCCGGCTTCCATTATCAGATGGCTTGAAGAAGGTTTTTGTGAGACATACCAGCCGACGAAATTCCCCTTCTCACTGGTAAATAAGTTTTCTGGAAGAGTGCCCGTGTATTTCAAAAGGCTTGAATCAAAGACGAGATTCTGCGTAAAAGAATCTCCGCTTCCGCCGTAAGTTGAATTCGGGTCAAAATTGACCGTGACGCTTGAAGAAGCCCAGATTGCGTAATAGTCGGTGGTGGAGTCATAAACCGTTTTCTCTTCTCCGCCATTGGCAGTGGCGGATTTTGAGGAAGAATATGTTCCCCAGCCTGCGAAAGCGTAGCCTGAATTTGTGAAAGTGTTTTCCGGGAAAGTGAGCCTGTAGGCATTATCGGAAAGACTGTAGGCCACGGTCTGGGTGAAATCCTCTCCGCTTCCTCCGTTGGCATGGAATGTAAGGGTCAAATCATCTTTCCAGAGGGCATAAAGGGTAAGGTCGCGGGTAGTGTAAACGCTTTCTCCGTCCTTGTAAGTGGCGTATGTGGCAGTCGAAGAAGTTCCCCAGCCGATGAAGGTGCTGTTTGCTTTCGTGAAAGTGTTTACATTCAAGGCTGTAGAAGTTCCGTAAGGAAGGCTTTGGGTCAGACTTGTCTTTCCGCTTGAATCCGCTCCGCCGTTTCCGTTGAATGTGACTTTGGGATTTGCTTCCCAGACTGCGTATAGAGTGACGACCGGTTCAGTGAATGTCACGGTTGCCCCGTCGCTGTACTCTTTGCTTGTGGCATTAGCTTCCTTTGCCCAACCGATGAAATGGTAGCCTTCCCGCGTGAAAGAATTTGCCGAAAGGCTTGCCGATACATTGCCCGTAAGATTCTGGCTGGTCTCAGTTTTTCCGGCTGCATTCTGTCCGCCGTTTCCATTGAATGTGACGGTGACGCTTCCTGTGTAAGTCCAGAGGGCGTAGAGAGTCATTCCGCTTGTCACATAGAGCTCTTCTCCGTCAGAATATGATTTTGTGCCTGAGGCGGATTCTGCCCATCCTGCGAATGTGTAGTTTTCCCTCGTGAATGTGTTTTTCGCCAGCCTGTTGTAGTTTGTCGGCGTACTTGAGTAGTATGAGTACGAGTAAGAAGAAGAGGGCTTACTTCCATATTTAAGATATTGTGTCTTCTCTTCCGGCTCAGAGCTTCCATCATTTTTGTTGAAAATGATTTTTACGGAAGAAGCTGAATCTTCGGAAAGCCAGCAGGCATATAAATCCTTGTCGCCGGTAAGCGTCAGGGAATCTTCGTCAAGATAGAAATTCGATGTGCTTCCGCTGGTGGAAAGTGTGCTTGAAGTGTACCAGCCGTAGAAAACATAGCCGTCACGGGTGAAAGTGTTTTCATCGAGGCTGGCAATCGTTCCGTTCTCATTCTTCTCGACAACCTGCTCTACATAAGAATCACTGCTTCCAGTGTAGTTGGGGTAGAAGGTTATGACATAATGATTGTCGTCATGCCAAAGGGCGTATAAGGTAAAATCCTCGCTTGCATCGGAAGAATAGACCGTAGCCTCGTCAGCGTATGCTTTTGTTTTTGAAGAAGATGATTTTGCCCAGCCTGAGAAAGTGTATCCTTCCCGAGTGAAAGAGGCGGCAGGCAAAGTGAAGCTTGTGTTTTTCTTTACATAAATGATTTTTTCCTCAGACTCTGCGCTTCCGTCATTTTTGTTGAAGGTCACTTGGATATAAGAAGAGCGTTCTCCCCAAAGCGCATAAAGCGTGGTGTCGTCCCAAAGGTCAGTTTCCGCCCCGTCGTAATATGCCACAGTCTTGGAAGAAGCAGAACTTGCCCAGCCCAAAAATATATATCCTTCCCTTGTAAAAGTATTCGCTTCAAGCGCAACCTTTTCATCCGTATTTTTTACGGTGACGGTCTGACTTTTCTTCTCGCTTTCACTTGCCTCTGCCGCGATGAAAGCTGCATCATAGGTTATCGTAAAAGATTCGATTTTTTCCCAGACGGCGTAGAGGCTCATGTCCTTTTCGACTTTAATCTGCGCGCCTGGCTCATAAGTTGCCTCGCTTGCATCCTCGTCCTCCGACCAGCCCTTCAAATGGTAGCCTTTCCTCGTCACTGAGTAAGTTTCGTAAAGCGTAATGCTTTCTCCGTCACTTGCACTGCGACAGCCGATATACCCAGAACCTTCATAGTTTCCGTAGAAATTGACCGTATAATATGTCTCGTTCTCTGAATCAGAATCAGATGAACAGCCCGTAAGCAGGGCAGCCATAAAAGCCACCGCCATCAAAAAAAGCCTGATAGAAAACTTTTTCATTTTGTATGTCTCCTGAAAAATTAAATTTTTCTTAGATTACTATACAAAAAAAAAGTAGTTTATCAAGTTTTCTATAAAATGCTTTCAGAAAAAATAAATGTATTTTACCGCTCTTTTGCGTAAAAAAGTAAGATTAAGATAATCTAAAGATTATTTTTCTTAATATGTGTTATAATTTTCTTATGAAGAAAAAATTTCAGATTACAGCCGATAAGATACCGTCTATCATTTGCTTTGTCCTTTTAATCAGTCTTTATATCGTTACAGATTTATGCTCTCGAAAAACATCTGTTTCAAAAGACATGTTTATGATTTTCGGTCATCCCATGCCAATCGCATCACTGGCAGGAGTTTTTTCTTCAATATCTACGATTATTATTATTTCTCTTGTTGTTATTTACAGAAAAATTGGTTTTTACACTTCAATCGTAATCCTCATTCTCAGAATATTAAAATTAACAAGCGGAATCCTTCATTTTCACGCTTCAAGTTTTCCTGCCCTTTGTATAACTTTTGTTGCCCTTTTTTCTGTTCTTCTCATATATCGCAGAAACGAAAGAATTCAGCGTGTTCAAGAAAACCACAGAAAAGAACTCGTTGAATTCACGGATTCAATTATCGATGCTTTTTCAGTTTGTATCGATGGCAAAGATTCTTACACAAACGGTCACTCATTGCGGGTCGCAAAGTACACAAAAATGCTCGCCCTTAAACTTGGCGCAGACAAAGAATCGGCTCAAAAATTTTATAATATAGCTCTTCTTCATGATATCGGCAAAATCGGTATTCCAGACAAAATTCTGAATAAGCCTGGAAAACTAACGGAAGAAGAGTTTGAAATGATGAAAAGCCATCCCGAACGAGGGTACGAAATCTTAAAGAAAGTAAAGACCCAAAAAGATATAGCTGACGGCGCACAATATCATCATGAGCGATTCGACGGAAAAGGATATCCGGCCAGGCTTTATGGTGAGAAAATCCCTTATGTGGCGCGAATTATTTCCGTTGCAGATGCCTTTGATGCCATGAGTTCCACAAGACCATACCGAAAAAAGCTTCCGATGGATTTTATTGTGGAAGAAATAAAAAAATGTTCTGGCACGCAGTTTGATCCAGTTGTCGCGAATGCCTTCCTTGAGCTTTATAAAGAAGGCGTCTTTGACGATATAAAAACTGAGTAGCTCATAGAAAATCCTGTTTTTTTAATTCTTTTTTGCGGATGTACATGTTTGCATCTGCCCGTTCAAAAACCGTAACCAGAGAATTGTCGGTTTCCGAATTGAAGTCAGATATACCTGCGGCTATTACGACCTTTCCCATCTTTCCTTTGTTTTCCTCTGATACTTTGTTGAGCTTTTGCAGCAGTTCTGCACGGTGCTCATAATCGTAACCCTTCGATATTATCACGAATTCATCCCCGCCAATTCTGAAAACAGGGCTATGATCAAAAATCACGCAGATTATGTGACAGGCTTCCTTGATGTATTCATCTCCCGCCTTGTGACCAAGATTATCGTTTACCCATTTGAGGTTGTTCACATCGCATACGACTACAGAGAATTCCCCAATGATTTTTTCTGAAATTTCCTGATTCATTTTCATCTCGTAGTCAACATAGGCATGCTTGCTTTTTACATTCGTGAGAGAATCTTTAAAGGCAATTGATCGTGTCTTGTAAATTTCATGCTCATGTTCAATCTCTCGCTTTTTAATGATATTAGTGTTGCTTATGATGATGAAAGCCGTTACCAGGAAGAGCAAAATCACAATCAAGGTAGTCATTAGGTTTGCATCAAAAACATTTTTAAATGCAAGGTGCAGCGCAATTGTGAAATTTATGCTGTTTGTCTCAAGATTGCTCCCTGTTTCAGAAAGTCCTTGAATATACTCACTGAGCGTCAAGATTCCGTTTTCTATCGCACTTCGGTTTGTGTTTATCATCCAGACAAGAGTGAGAAGAAGAATCAGCGCGAGCAAAAAAATCCAGACGACATTCGACTTGCCGTAAACCCGTTCCCTGTCATTTTTGAGAAGGGAGTGAAACCTGAAAAATCCTATTACTGCCCAAAGTGAAAATAAAAAGTAAGACTGAGATGAAAGGGTTCCCTTTGAAAAAAAATTCGGGATAATCAGGAAACTGAAGAATATGGCCATTGCAACGAGAGAAAAAAATCCAGTGAATATTTCTATCCTTTTCGCTTCGTTTTTTGCCAGCTTGTATGTCGCAAAAGATAAAAAACCATAAACAATCGCCGCACCGATAGTAGTGACATCGACTATCCAGCCTATTGCGACACGGCCGAAAAAGGGAACGATTATTGAAATTGCGACAATGAGCCAGATTGAGTTTACGGGAATGGAATTCTTTGAAAGAATGCCGAATTTTTGTGAAATCACATTGTTTTTTGCAAGGGCAAGGAGAAGACGGCTCAGGGCGTAAATATTTCCTATAAGGCTTGTCATAATTAGAGCAAAAAGCGCAAGCAGCAGGAGATAAAAGCCAGAGTCCCCGAGATAAAAAGTGGCCGCATAAAAAACTGGTAGCGCTTTCAATCCAGAAAGATTTTGCAAATCCTTTATGTATGCAAACCAGTTGCCGTATTCTTCCGGATAGGCTGTAACGGAAAGCAGAATGAGAGCGATATAGAGGAGTGTCGCCGTGATTATCGCCAAGCGGAGGATAAAGCCTGTTTTTTTTGCTGAAAAATTGAATTCAGGAAGAAAATGCGAAATATTTTCAAATCCAATGAAAGCCCAGGGCGAGATGAAAGCAATTTTCAGTATTTGGGAAAGCTCGTTCCCTGAAGGCATAAAAAACGGCTCAAAAGAAAACACAGTATTTTTGTGACCAAAAAGAGCGTAGCCAGAGCAGAATAAAATCACCGCCGTAAAAATCAAGGCGAAGACTGTCATTAAAAAGGCGGGAAGGCGCAAGGATTTTGTGCAGAGAAAACCTGTCAGTATAATCGCAAATACGGCGAGCAATGCTTCCGTTATATAGATTTCATAGCCAAAAAGTGAATAATGGACACCGACTTTTAGAAAAGAATTCAGAAAATAATGGGCAAACAGTGGTAGACTCGTTGCGTTTGCCCAAAACATTGCGATATATGTGAGACCAAGAAAAATTGAAACAAGAAAGCCATAATCACGACCTAATATTTCATTTACATAAGAGTAAGCCCCCCCTGATGAATGAAATCTATTCATCATAAAATGGTAATTATGGGCAACAAAAAGCATGACCAGAGCACCAATAAGCAAGCCTATAAGGCTTCCCAAGGGACCGGCAGAAGGCAAATACATATTGCTTGTGATAAAAAAGGAGCCCCAGCCGATACTTGTGCCAAGCGCAAAAGCCCATGCTTGCAGAGGTGACATATATTTCTTTAATTCCATATAAAAATCGTCCTTAAATAAAATTATAACACGAAATAATGTAAAGAGCAAAAATGCAGAGAATTAATATTTTTTTTCTAAAAAAAATCGCAGAATTTTGAAAATTTTCCTTGCTTTTGTAGAAAAGTGTGGTATTATTAAATTGTAGACAGGAGCGAGATGAGGACGCACACCGGCTGCACGATAGGAGGCGTAATGCAATTTCCGACAAAAAGATCTGACTCCTCAGGGGTCTTGTAATTACATTCACTCCACCTGCAGGATTTGCAGGATATCATTAATTGCCCTTCGCTAATAGTCGAAGAGAGGCAAACTATAAACCGCCAAAAGCTGGCGGTTTTCTTTTTTTTAAACAAGGAGAACCTTTTTGAGGCTTTGTCAGGAAAATCCTAAAAATAAGGATAGAACTTTTTCCAGTCAAAGGCTTCTTCGTAGAGGCGGGAGGCCTGTAAAAGCTGCAAATCCTTGTGGCGGGGAGCAATCACCTGAATGCCGACGGGAAC
>FLNY01004587.1_pt1 | contig 20029 bp, 23 predicted proteins | sample 1140381 | NCBI WGS metagenome assembly FLNY01 (sample SAMEA3878172, study PRJEB12797) | bioreactor metagenome | biome: Moose rumen | place: Sweden | collected 2011-10
TCGTGCAAGTTCCATTAAACGACGTTCACCGCTTGAAATTTTGCGTTTGAGACTTTGACGGGAAATATTTCTGGCAACCGCCGCAACTTCCAAAATATCGCCGGATTTTAATCTGTCTAAAGTTGCGTGATAGCGTCTGTTCCAGCTGCCAAAACTTCTCTCTGAACGCCCCGCCAAAACTTCTGCAACTTCATGAACTTTATCCTTGTCGATTATTTCACGTATTCCAATTTCTTCAATTTTGTCAACCGGCAACATAAGTTTTAAATTTCCCATTGAAAGATGCAGTACATAATAAGATTGTTTCACGCCGCCGACTTCATTTTCTTCAATTCCAACAACCTCACCTGCGCCGTGCATAGGATAAACTATTCTGTTTCCAATTTCCAACTTACGCCACCTCCATTATTAGGGAATAGGAATTAAAGACTAGGGAAAAATTTTTCTAATCCCTAACTCCTATTCACTTTTTGTTGAACGCATAAATAAATTCATCAGTTGCTCTTCCGGGTCTCCATTTTCGTACAAGATTTTAAAAACTGCGCGACAAATTGGCAATTCCACGCCGGTAATTTTTGAAAGTTCCATAAGCGCAACAACTGTATCAGTACCTTCAGCAAGTTTATCAAATTTTTTGTCAAGTACAAAATCTTCGCCAAATTTTCTGTTGCGGCTATGCTGCGAAAAAAGCGTTGCCTCGTAATCGCCCAAATGACTTAAGCCGTAAACAGTCATTTTATCGCCGCCCAAAGATTCAATCAGTCTTGAAAGTTCGACAGTGCCACGCGCCATTAACGCGCCCTTCAAACTTGTACAATTCAAGCCGTCCAACATTCCAGCTGCAATTCCAATTACATTTTTAGCCGCCGCGCCAATTTCAATTCCGATTAAATCTGTGCCGTAATAAAAACGAATAAGCGGACTTTTAAAAATTTCTACAATTTCCCGCGTCAATTTTTCATTCGCCGCCGTCATTACCATACAATTCGGCAAACTTTGTACAAAATCTTGAACGTGTCCGGGACCTACCCAAACTGCAACATTTTGGCTATTTAAAACTTCCTCAAAAATTGCAGATAACCTTTTTCCGGTGTCGCGCTCCAGCCCTTTCATACAGAGCACAAATTTTTTTTCGGCAAGATTTACATTCAAAGATTTAATTTCCTCAAGTAAGGCGCGGAAATTTTGAGTACCGACAGAAATTATTATCACGTTTGCAAAGTTCAAAGTTTCTTCAAGATTTTTTGTAAGTTGAACATTTTCCGGCAATTTTAAATAGTCATTACCGCCGGTAGTTTCAAGTTGTTGCATATTTTTTGAAGTTGCGCGCCCGTAAAGTTTTACGCTGTGTCCAATTTTGCTTGAATACCACGCGTGAAAACTTCCCCAGCGTCCACAACCTATTATACTGATTTTCATTCAATTCCTCCATTTTTAGGGATTAAGGATTAAGGGCTAAGGATTAGGGATTTTTCCCCTTTCACTTTCCGCTATTCCCTTAACTACTTCAGCCGCCAAAATTAATCCTGCCACTGAAGGTACAAACGCCGCCGAGCCAATGACTTTACCGGTTAAATTTCCGGCGTCGATTTTGCGCGGCATTTCTTCAGAGTAAACCACTTTCAAATTTTTAACGCCGTATTCTTTTAATTTTTTCCTCATAACTTTTGCAACGGGGTCTACAGTCGTTTTAAAAATATCAGAAACTTTAAATTGTGTCGGATCTAATTTATTTCCTGCGCCCATACTGGAAATAATTTTTATTCCGCGCCGTTGACATTCCAAAACCAAACTGATTTTTGCTGTGATTGTGTCTATTGCGTCAACAACGTAATCGTAATTACAAATAAAAAAATTCTCGACCGGTTCGTCGGGAAGGTAAAATTTTTGAATTGTATCGACTTTTGCTACGGGATTTATTTCAAAAATTCGCTCGCGCAGGAGTTCGACTTTAGATTTTCCAACTGTCGAAGTTAGCGCGTGAATTTGCCTGTTAATATTTGTAATGTCAACGTTATCTTTATCAATTAAAACTAAATGCCCAATACCTGAACGCGCCAACGCCTCAACCGTAAACGAGCCAACGCCGCCAATTCCAAAAATCGCTACGGTTGCAGATTGTAACTTCAAAAAATTTTCTTCGCCGATTAAAATTTTCAGCCGCTGAAATCTTTCATCATTTATCATGGTGATTAAAATTGAACGGCATAATTATAGCATTTGGCGGCGCGGGATTTTGCCCTTGAAAATTTGAATTTGGCGGGCTGTTAAAATTATTTTGCGGGGATTTTAAAGCTAAACTGTCAGCAAAATCTGTAGCGATAATCATTGCTTGAATAACGCCGTTCATTTTTCTGTCAATGACAACGCCGAAAATCATATTGACTTCACCTTCAGTTTTTTCAAGGATATAATCTGCCGCCTCATTGACTTCATAAAGCGATAAATCACTATCGCCGGTAATGTTCAAAATCATACCGCGTGCGCCTTTAAAGGATCTGTCGAGTAATGGACTTTCAAGCGCGTTTTGCACGGCTTTAACCGCGCTGATATTACTTTGCCCAATTCCCAAAATTGCCTCACTTGAAGTACTTTGCTGAAAAATTGTTGTAACGTCAGCAAAATCTACATTTATAAAACCTGTTGTCAAAATTAATTCTGCGATACAAAGAATAGCTTGCCGTAAAACAGAATCAACCGCCCTAAATGCATTAACAAAAGACAGCGATTTATTTTCCGGTAATTTAAGCAGATTGTCATTTTGAACTGTAACAAGCGCGTCCATATGAGCCTGCATTTTTACAGTTCCTGAATTAGCAATTCTTTGTTTACGGTTGCCTTCAAATCCAAAAGGCATAGTAACAACACCAACAGTTAAAACGTTGAGGGATTTTGCAATTTCGGCAATGACGGGAGCCGCGCCTGTACCTGTGCCGCCGCCCATTCCTGCTGTTATAAAAATTAAATCTGCGCCGGAAATTATATTTTTGAGTAGTTCGGCGTCTTTTTTGGCGGCGAGTTCGCCCATTTCAACTTTGCCGCCGGTGCCGTGTCCGCGTGTCAAATTTCCGCCAATTTGAATTGCTTTTATTGAATCAACATTTAAAAGGCTTAAAGCGTGTGCGTCTGTATTTACGGCGATTAATTCAACATTTTTTACGCCGCCTTCTTCAGCAATTCTTTTCAAAACATTTCCTCCGCCGCCGCCTACGCCAAAAACTTTAATTTTTACAACTGCGCGACCAATGGAGGCTGAATCAGCCGCGCCCTGCTTTCCGGCACTTACTTTCAAATTCTGAATGTTTGTGGTGATTATCTCCATAGTCGTATTGACCCTTTCCAATTTCTGAAATAACAATTTTCTATTCGACAGGATTTTTAAATTTTCCTTTAATCCGTCTTTTTATATTTTTATTTTTTAACAAGTCGGCATTTCTTTCTTTCAAAAAAACTTTTCGCCCGCCTGCGGTCACACTAATCCCTAATCCCCAGCCCTTATTTCTTGCCACTAATGACCCGCCATTGCGTTACAATAATTCCTGCCAGCATAAGCAAGCAACCAAAAATTTCTCTGCCTGTCATTTCTTCGCCCAAAATAAGCCAGCCCGATAACGCGCCGAAAATACTTTCAAAACTCATAAGAATTGCGGCAGTTGCCGGCGAAACGTACTTTTGCCCGTAAAGTTGCAAAGTAAATGCAACGCCTGAACTCATCACGCCGCCATAAAATATTGGAAAAGCCGCACTTTTTACCGCGTCGATTGTAGGATTTTCAAATATCAGCATTGCAACCGCGCTTAAAACCATTGTCAAAAAAATTTGCGCAGTCGAAAGTTCCATAACGTCAACTTTGTTTGCAAATTTGTCAACCGTCAAAATGTGCGCCGTCCAGAAAAACGCGCTGAAAAATAATATTACGTCGCCGATATTTATTGAAAATGCCTCATTTATCGCCAAAAAATAAAGTCCAACTATCGCCAAAATTGCGCCCGCCCAATTTTCCGGCAAAATTTTTTTACCCAAAAATGACGCGCCCAAAGGTACAAACATTATGTACAGGCAGGTTATAAAAGCCGCCTTGCCCGCCGTTGTGTATAACATTGATATTTGTTGCATTGAACTTGCCACAAATAAAAATATTCCGCAGATTAAGCCTATGCCGAATCCGTGAATATATTTTCCTGCGCGCCGCTCCTTAGCGCGTGTCTTCATTGTAAAAATTAACAGCGCAAGTAAACATATAAAGCCCAAAAAATATCTTGCCGCCGCGTATGTGAAAGGTCCAATTCCTTCCATTCCCGTAAGCTGTGCGACAAATGTCGTTCCCCAAAAAAACGACGCGCCCAAAAGCATTAAAGTTCCACGAATTTGCATTTAAAATCCCCTTAAAATTTTTTTAGATTAGGAAAGTCCCCTATTCCCTAACCCTTAGCCCCTATTCCCTAGTTCTTAGTATAGCACAATTTCAGACAAAATAAAGATTTTGGCGCAGTTGACGTAAAAATTTCAAAGTGTTAAGATTTATTCAACTTTTGTAGCTTAATTTGGGAGAGTGATTTTTTTATGGTTGATATTACCGACCGCGTGCGAAACAAGGATTTACAAAGTAAAATCGTTACGGCTGAAGAAGTTGCAAATTGGATTAAACCCGGTATGACTTTGGCTTGCAGCGGCTTTACCGCGTCGGCTTATCCTAAGGCAATTCCTTTGGCACTTGCCGAGCGTATGAAGAAAGAGCCTTTCACTGTCAACATTTGGACTGGAGCCTCAACCGGTCCGGAAATGGACGGCGCGCTTGCTGAAGTCAAAGGTATTAAACAGCGTTTGCCCTATCAAACGGACGCTAAACTCCGCCCGGAAATTAATGACGGCACTGTAAATTATTTGGACTTGCACCTTTCAGAATCTGCGCAACTTTCACGCGTTGGATATTTGGGCAAAATTGACGCGGCTATAGTCGAAGTTTGCGCAATTACCGAAGAAGGCAATTTAATTCCTACAACTTCACTCGGCAACGCGGCAAGTTATGTTCAAAGTGCTGATATTGTTATTGTTGAAGTCAACACAACTCAACCGCTTGCACTTGAAGGGATTCACGACGTTTACGTACCGCTTGACCCGCCTAATCGTTTACCAATTCCGCTTGTTAAAGCCGATGACAGAATAGGTACAAATTACATTCCCTGCACGCCCGACAAAATTAAATTTATTGTTCCCTGCGATATTAAAGATCATACCCGCGACCTTTCGCCGATTGACGAAAATTCTAAACAAATGGCGAAGTACACCATTGAATTTTTACATAAAGAAATTGCCGCCGGTCGTATGCCGAAAAATCTTTTGCCTTTACAAAGTGGCGTCGGCAATGTTGCTAATGCTGTACTTGCAGGCTTTGTTGATTCTGATATGACTGATTTGGTTGTTTACACTGAAGTTATTCAAGATGCAATGTTGGATTTAATCGACGCGGGCAAATTAAAAATTGCGTCGGGTACTGCTTTTTCGCCTTCGCCTGCAGGTATGGACAGATTTTATAAAAATGTTGACAAGTACAGAAAATATATTTTGTTGCGCCCTGAAGAAATTTCAAATTCGCCGGAAGTTGTACACCGTCTCGGCGTTATCGCAATGAATACCGCGTTGGAAGTTGATATTTACGGCAATATTAATTCAACGCACGTTTGCGGCTCCAAAATGATGAACGGTATAGGCGGCAGCGGCGATTTTGCCCGCAATGCTTACTTAACAATTTTCTACACGCCGTCCATTGCCAAAGGCGGAAAAATTTCAAGCGTTGTACCTATGTGTTCGCACATTGATCATACCGAACATGACGTTGACATTATCATTACTGAACAAGGTATTGCAGATTTACGCGGACTTGAACCGCGCAGCCGTGCGCTTGAAATTATTAATAAGTGCGCTCATCCCGATTATCGCCCAATGCTTTTAGATTATTACAACCGCGCTCTTGAGGCAACCAAAAAAGCAAATACGCCACACTTAATCGACGAGGCGTTGAGTTTCCATTCCCGTTTTTTGTCAACAGGCGATATGCGCAAATAGGGATTAGGCAAAAGGCAAGAGGCAGTAGGCTAAAAAAATTTTTTCCGGAGGTTTTATAAATGAGTTTTAAAAAGGCTGTCATAAATCGCCGTACAATTTACAATTTGGGCAAAAATATTCCCGTGCTTGAATCTGAAATTGTTGCAGCCGTCGAGCGTATGACAAAGGAAGTTCCTTCGCCGTTTAACATTCAATCTGCGCGAGTGATTGTTACAATGAATGAACATCACGAAAAAGTTTGGGATATTACCAAAAACGCGCTGAAAAAAATTGTTCCCGCAGACAAATTCGCAGGCACTGAATCTAAGATTAACAGTTTTGCGGCAGGTTACGGCACAATTTTATTTTTTGAAGAAACTGATACTGTTAAAGGCATGCAGGAAAAATTCCCGCTGTATGCAGAAAATTTCCCAATTTGGGCATCACAAGCAAATGGAATGTTGCAATTTGCAATTTGGGCACTGCTTGAAAAAATGGGATTGGGCGTCAACATTCAACATTACAACCCGCTGATTGACGACGAAATTAAAAAGACTTTTGAAGTACCGGCAAGTTGGAATTTGGTCGCGCAGATGGTTTTTGGCGAAAAATTGAAAGACGCTGACGCTATCGAAAAATTACCTGTTGCAGAGCGCGTCAAAATTTTTAAGTAAAATATCCATTTTAAGCCGCATTTAAACTTTTTTTATAAAAATGTACCATTGAACGTTGAAAGGCGGCTTAGCGGGAAAATTTTAGCGAATTATGGGCACAAAAAATTTACAGATGTTTTTTGGCGAAAAATTACTTATTTCAGAGTGTGTCAAAATTTTTAAGTAAAATATACATTTTAAGCCGCCTTCAAACTTTTTTTATAAAAATGTACCATTGAACGTTGAAAGGCGGCTTTATGGGCAAATTTTAGCGAATTATGGGCACAAAAAATTTACAGATAAAATTTAAATTGTAGTTGAAAAGTTGAATTCAATTTATAAATTTGTCAAAACGCAATAATTTTTGTCAACTTTTCAAAATTTGGGAGGTTTTACGAAATGTTTAAAATTTTGGGAGTAGATCACATTGGAATTGCCTCAACAGATTTAGCTGACGGCGAATTTTGGAAATTGCTCGGCTTGCAATACACGGGCGATGAAACTGTTGCAGATCAAAAAGTTACAACGGCTTTTTATCCTACCACTGAAGATAAACAACACGGCGAAATTGAACTTTTGGTTGCAACTGACGAAACAAGCCCCATTGCAAAATTCATTGAGAAAAACGGCGGACGCGGCGGCATTCAACATATTGCATTGCGCGTTGATAATCTTGAGGCGGCTCTCGCAGACTTGAAAGAAAAAGGCGTTAAACTTATCGACGAAAAACCGCGTAAAGGCGCGGGCGGCGCAATGATTGCTTTCATTCATCCAAAGGCAACTCACGGCGTTTTATTGGAACTTTGCCAGCGCGGTTAATTTATGGACGAAAATAAAATTTTTGAAACGCCGAAAAAGTATAAATTACTTGGCGCGGACGGCAAAATTTATTTGAGCGATGAAAAAGGCACTTTAGGCGGCAATAGCAGAAACAAAGTTTACGGTCGTTTAGATTGTCCTGCGGCTCTTCGTGCAATAAAACAAGGCGACACTTACATAAAAAACAGAGTTTTCTTTAAAGATGAAGAAACTGCCATTACGGCAGGTTTTCGCCCTTGCGGTATTTGCATGCGTGAAAAATATCTCGAATGGAAAAAAAATTTATCGAATAAAAAGGAGTGATTTGATGGCTACGGTTGCAGAAAAAATTGACTTAATGCACTCAAAAAAAGAAAAAATTCTACTCGGCGGCGGGCAAAAACGCATTGACGCTCAACACAGCAAAGGCAAACTTACCGCCCGCGAAAGAATCGAAATGTTTTTTGACGAAGGTACTTTTGTTGAACTTGATATGTTTGTTAAACACCGCTGTACAAATTTTGGACAAGATCAAAAAGAATTACCCGGCGAAGGTGTTGTAACCGGTTACGGCACTGTTGACGGGCGTTTGGTTTACGCCTTTGCACAAGATTTCACTGTTGAAGGCGGCAGCTTGGGCGAAAAACACGCGCACAAAATCTGGAAGGTTATGGATTTAGCAATGAAAATGGGCGCGCCTTTAATCGGTATTAATGACAGCGGCGGCGCACGTATTCAAGAGGCAGTTGACGCTTTAAGCGGTTACGCGGGAATTTTCTACCGCAACACGGCGGCTAGCGGCGTTATTCCTCAAATTTCGGTAATTATGGGACCTTGCGCAGGCGGCGCGGTTTATTCCCCCGCAATTACAGATTTTATCTACATGGTAAAAAATACAAGCCAAATGTTTATTACAGGTCCTGCGGTTATTAAATCCGTTACGGCTGAAGAAGTTACCGCTGAAGAATTGGGCGGCGCAATGACTCACAACAGCCGCTCCGGTGTTGCACATTTCGCAGCAGAAAACGAGGAAGACTGCATTAACCAAATCAGATATTTGTTAAGTTTCTTACCCAGTAACAATTTGGAAGATGCACCTATTGTCGATACAGGCGACGACCCCGACAGACAGGAAGATTTTTTAAATACAATTATCCCCGACAATCCCAACGCGCCTTACGATATGAAGGAAGTTATCAAGGGAATTGTTGACAACGGCGAATTTTACGAAGTCCACAAATATTTTGCAACGAATATTATAACTTGTTTTGCACGTTTCGGCGGGCGTACAGTTGGAATTATCGCCAATCAGCCGGCAGTTATGGCAGGTTGCCTTGACGTTGACGCCTCGGATAAATCTGCGCGATTCATTCGTTTTTGTGACGCTTTTAATATTCCGCTGGTTAATATTGTTGACGTACCGGGATTTTTGCCGGGCGTAGATCAAGAATACAATGGAATTATCAGACACGGCGCAAAAATGCTTTATGCTTACAGTGAGGCAACCGTTCCAAAAGTTACGGTTATAACTCGTAAAGCTTACGGCGGCAGTTATATTGCAATGTGTTGCCGTGAATTGGGAGCCGACCAAGTTATGGCGTGGCCAAGCGCGGAAATTGCGGTTATGGGACCTGCAGGCGCGGCTAATATTATTTTCCGCAAAGACCCCGACAAAGACCAAAAAACTGCTGAATACGTCGAAGAATTTGCTACACCTTACAAGGCGGCAGAGCGCGGCTATGCTGATATGGTTATTGAGCCTAAAGAAACGCGCCCGCTTGTCATTACGGCGTTGAATGCACTTGCAAGCAAACGCGAGGCCGCTCCTACCAAAAAGCACGGCAATATTCCTTTGTAAGGATTAAGGCAAGAGGCATAAGGCAAAAGTGAAATTTCTAATGCCTCTTGCCTTCTGCCTACTGCCTTAAAAACTGACTGAAAGGAAGTTTTTACATTGGCTGAAAAAATAAAACCCGAAATAATTGCAGTCATAACGGCGGCAATTCAAGCAATTTCCAAAGGCGGCAAAGTCGTAGCCGTCAACATTAAACGCAATGAAAATTGGACGCTCGCAAATCGCGTCGTCAAATAATCGGAGGTTAAAAAATGGCAACGAAAAAATTTAATGTAACCGTCAACGGTACAACTTATGAAGTCGAAGTTGAGGAAGTAAAAGCAGCCGGCGCGGCAGCGGCTCCAAGACCTGCGGCGGCTCCTGCTCCAAAACCTGCAGCTCCGGCTCCTGCCCCTGCGGCGGCTCCTGCTCCCGTTGCTAAGGCGGCGGCTGGCGCGGGCGAACATTCCATTGATTCCCCTATGCCCGGCAAAGTTATTAAACTCGTAGCTAGCGAAGGCGCACAAGTTAAAGCCGGCGAAGTTCTTTTGATTCTTGAGGCTATGAAAATGCAAAACGAAATTACCGCTGATGCAGACGGTACTGTAAAAAAATTCAACGTAGCCGCCGGACAAAGTGTAAAAGCGCATGAATCCCTTGTTATTCTCGGCTAATTCAAATTTTAAAATTTTCAAGGTCGCTGAAAATTTCGGCGGCTTTTTTTATTTCAGAAAAAATTTTTCTAAATCATATTTAAAAAGCTTAAAACGGCGGAAAATTTCAACGTAGCGGTACCTTCAAAAAGTTTTATGAGGATTTATATTAACAGCAAAAGTTAGACGCCTTAAAATTGATTTTTTGCATTTGCCAAAATAAAATTTTTTCTAAAGTATGTTTAAAAATTTAAGATTAGAAGGACACCTGCCGCACTTTGTTTTTGAAAAAAGAAAAGCCGACTTGTTAAGTCTTAAAACTTAAACAACTCTAAGACAAATGCAAATATCGCAAAAATGGGCAAAAATTCCAACGCGAAGGCACTTTCAAAAGTTTTTATGAGTTTTTATATTAACAGCAAAAGTTAGACGCCTTAAAATTGATTTTTTGCATTTGCCAAAATAAAATTTTTCCTAGAGTAAGTTTACAAATGAAAGATTAGAAGGACGCCCGCCGCACTTCGTTTTTGCTTGTGACTTTAAATTGCGGTAACGTGAGAAAACGCGGCTGGAATTTTAAATTACTAAAATGTTAGACGCGAAAAACGCAGGCGGGCGCGGCACTTTTTCTTTGGTACTTGCGCGGCTGCGCAGCTGGCGTGCTCTTTAGTACTTTTTTTGCTGTAGAAAAAAGAAAGTACATTTAAAAATTATAAAAGAAAAGCTAACTTGTTAATTTTTAAAATTTGTACACAACTCTAAGACAAATGCAAATATCGCCAAAACAGTTTAAAATTTCAACGAGAAGGCACTTTCAAAAGTTTTTATGAGAAATTAAAAGTTAAACGCCTTAATTTTGATTTTAGCGTTCATCGATAATCATTAAGAATTAACAAAAAAAATTTTTCCCGCTAATCCATATTCCCTACTTCCTATTCCCTAAAATTAGGCAGGAAATATTTTAATCTTTGTGGAAATAACCAACAAGAATTAAAAGGTTTATTTCGGTTAGGTGGTATGAATGGATTTAGTAAAACTTGATAAAAATTCCAATAAAAAATTAATTTGTCCCAAGTGTAAGGGCGAATTGCGCAGAGCTGAAGGCGGCGCAGTTAAAATTGTTAATGGCAAAGTCGATATGGACGCAACCTTGCCGCGCCAAATTTGCGATAATTGCGGCGTTTTTTACCGTGAACTTTTAAATTCCGGCTATTATAATGTTTTTGAATTGCCGGAAGAAGAAAGGCAAAAGAAACACCGCGTAATTTCAACCGGCGATATTCCGCCCCAAAAACTTAAACGCGAGGCGGACGGAAAATGCCCCTGTCCGCGTTGCGGCGACAGAATGGATTTTGTTGAGGCTGGTCCCGTTCAAATTGTCAACGGCAAGCCCGATTTTTCAAACACAATGGATCATTTCAAATGCCCTTACTGTAAATCTGTTTTCAGAAAAATTGTCGGTACAGACTTTTTCCAGTGGTCTGAAAAATAATTTGGAGGGCAAATTATGAAAAAACGTAAAGGCTTTAATTGGTTTGCGTTAATAATGTTTGTCGTCATTGCCTATTTCGCCACAGTTTTATTTTCGCAACAGTTGCACTTATCACACGTTGCCGAAAATCAAAGAATCGCCGATAAAAGGCTTGCGGCGGCTCAAGCAGAAAACGATAAACTGCGCAAACAATACGAAGAACTTCAAAATCTGGACAATATTGAAAGATTAGCGCGTGAAGATTTGGGCTTAGCCAGAGACGGCGAAATGCCCTATCAACCCGCACGCTGATTATATAAAAAAATTTAGGAGGATTTTTTATTTTGGCTATTGAGTTAGGTAGCGTAGTTGAAGGAAAAGTTACGCGCATTATGAATTTCGGGGCTTTTGTCGAACTCGAAGAAAAAAAAGTCGGTCTCATTCATATTTCTGAAGTTGCAGATGAATATGTTAATTCTGTCAGCGATTTTTTGAATGAAGGCGATACAGTTCAAGCAAAAGTTATCAGCATTGACAACAATGGTAAAATTGCCTTGTCAATCAAAAAATTGAAACAGCAGCAGAAACAAGAGGCAGAAAAACAATTTCGCACTCCGAAAGGCAAACCGACAGGGCGCGGCGAATTCAAAAATAATCGTCAAACTTCCGCATCTTTTGAGGATAAATTATCAAAATTCTTGAAAGACAGCGACGAAAGACTTACAGACTTAAAAAGAAAGACGGACTCAAAGCGCGGCGGGCGCGGTTCGAGACGTTCGGACTAATTGCCCCTTGCACTTGCTTTCGCAGGGGGTGCTTTTTGTTGATAAACAAATTTATTGAACTTTGTACAATCGAAAAAATTTTTCCCGTTCAAAAAATAATCGTGGCAGTTTCCGGCGGCGCAGATTCTTTAGCCCTTGCAGATTTATTAAATCGTTCACGCCAAAAATTTAAACTTGAAATTTGTATTGCACATTATGAACACGGCTTGCGCGGACAAGATTCAATCAACGACGCAATTTTTGTTGAAAATTTTGCTAAGTCTCTGGGAATAAAATTTTTCTGCGAAAGTGGCAACGTTCAAAATTTTGCAGACGAAAATAAAATTTCAGTTGAAACGGCGGCGCGGATTTTACGCTACGAATTTTTAGCAAAAGTTAGAAAAAATTTAAATTTTGAGGCAATAGTTTTGGCACACCACGCCAACGATCAAGCCGAAACTGTTTTACTTCGATTGTTGCGCGGCTCCACTTCAACCGGACTTTCTGCAATGCAATTTTTGACAAATTCGCCTTACGGGCTTTTAATTCGCCCGCTCTTGCGTTTCAAAAAATCTGAACTTGAAAAATATTGCATTGGGCGCGGAATTGTTCCCAGAATTGACGCCACAAATTTTGAAACTGTTGCAACGCGCAATAAAATTCGCCTTGAACTTTTGCCTGCACTTGAAAAATTTAATCCGGCGATTGTCGATACTCTTTGCAGATTCGCCGAAACTTCAGCTGTTGAAACTGATTTTATAAATTCGCAAGTTGAAAAAATTTTCCCTAGCGTTGTAAAAAATGGTAAAATCCTGCGCGAGGAATTTTTAAAAGTTCATACGGCTTTACAGCGGGAAATTATTAAAAAATTTATAGCCGAAAATACCGGCGGCGTTAAAGATTTTGGATTTGTGCATTTTGAGGCAGTAAGAAAAGTTTTGACGAATAATCTTGACGGCGTGGAATTGCCAAAAAATTTTCGTGCAAAATTAAAACGCGGTAAACTTTCAATCTTAAAAAATTGGAGGTTACAAAATGATTAGACACATTTTTATAGCAACTTTTAAATCAAATATTTCTGAAGAAATTAAGGCGGAGGCTCTCAATACTTTTAAAAATTTTTCAAAAGATATTCCGCAAGTTGTCAACGCAAAATCCGGCTTAAGCACGGGCTGGATTGGCGCGGCTAATCAAGTTGTGCTGACTGTTGATTTTGATTCAAAGGCTGATTTTGATATTTATATGAAACACCCAAAACATTTGGAACTTATCGACAAGGCGCAAAAAATTTATTTTGAATCGACAAGTTTTACTGTCGCGCAGTTTGAATTTTAATTTTGAAATATAAATGAAGGGACTGGTTAAATTGAAAACCAAAGAAGATTTTATTGAGAAAGTACTTTACAGCGAAGAAGAAATTGCAGAGCGCGTCAAGGAAATTAGCGCAAAAGTCAGCGAAGACTACAAAAATATTAAAAAGCCGCTCTTGACAGTTGGAATTTTGAACGGCGCGGTTATTTTTTATACTGATTTAGTGCGTCGCCTTTCAATTCCCGTGCATTTCGATTTTATGATTGCCTCAAGCTACGACGCAAATACTCAATCCAGCGGCAAAGTTAATATTCTCAAAAATCTTGACAACGACCCAAAAGGCAGAGATATTTTGTTGGTTGAAGATATTATTGACAGCGGCACGACAATGAATTATCTTGTTAATTATTTCAAGGAAAAAGGCGCGGCTAGCGTCAAAGTTTGCACGTTGTTAGATAAACCTTCGCGCCGCAAAGTTGAAGTTAAAATTGATTATGTTGGCTTTGAAGTTCCGGATGAATTTATTGTCGGTTACGGCTTAGATTTTGCGCAGCATTACCGCCAACTTCCTTATCTTGGAATTTTAAAGCGCAGTGTTTATTCTAAATGAGGGATTTTAAATGCTAAAGAAAATTTTTTCTATTGCATTAATGTTGGTAACAATTTTATTTTTTGCCAAAAGTTCAGCATTGGCAGCGGAAAATTTTGAAGTAATGAATGTGGCAATAATAATGGAGCCGCCGCTTGAAAGTTTTGAAAAACCGGAAAAAGTTTCTGAATCCATTCAACAAACTTTAAGCAAAATTTTTAAGAATGCTCCGAATTATAACGTTTTGTCAATCGACGAAACGGCAGGCTATATTCAAGTTTACCGCGAAGATAATGAACTTGACGCAGAAACTTTTCTTAAAAAGGCTGACATTGATAAAATTTGTAAACACTTAAACAGCGATTTTGCTATTTACCTGCGAATAACCGGAAATGAGCCAAAAACTTTAAGCGAAAGTATTCTTAGACAACCGACAAAAGTTATAATTGATTTTCGTATTTGGGCGAATAGCAAACAGGATTTTACCTACACAACGCGCATAACAAAAACAGATGATAGTTTTGAAAGAAGTTTAACTAAGGGCTTGCAGGAAGTCGAAAAAGACGCCGGTAAAGTCCGCGCCGCTATGTAAGGTTAAAAGGCAAAGGAGCGTTTGAATGAATAGTTTTTTACGAAACGTCGGCTTTTATTTGTTGGTAATATTCGTTGCAATAACGGCGTACGATTATTTTTCCATAAAACCGCAAGCTGTAGAAGAAACAAGTTATTCACAATTTTTACAGCGCGTGGAAAGTGGGGAAGTTTCAAAAGTCGTCTTAACTCAAAATTCTATTAAAGCCACAAAAAAGGACGGCACAGAATTTACAACCATTGCACCGGATTTTCCTATTGGCGATGAATCACTTATCGGCAAATTGGAGGCTAAGGGCGTCGAAATAACTGCACAAAATCCTAAAGAGCCGCCGTGGTGGATGACGCTCCTTTCTTCCTTCCTGCCAATTTTACTTTTGATAGGTTTTTGGTTTTTCATAATGAATCAAACGCAAGGATCTGGCAGCAAAGTTATGTCATTCGGCAAAAGTCGAGCGAAAATGTCAAGCGGCGATAAAGTTAAAATCACTTTTAATGACGTTGCAGGCGCAGACGAGGCTAAGGAAGAATTACAAGAAGTCGTAGAATTTCTTAAACATCCGAAAAAATTTAACGATTTGGGCGCACGTATTCCAAAGGGCGTTTTACTTTTTGGACCGCCCGGCACAGGTAAAACTTTGCTTGCTAAGGCGGTTGCAGGTGAGGCGGGCGTTGCGTTTTTCTCAATCAGCGGCAGTGATTTTGTTGAAATGTTTGTAGGTGTTGGCGCGTCAAGAGTTCGTGATTTATTTGCACAGGCAAAGAAAAATTCGCCCTGCATAATTTTCATTGACGAAATTGACGCGGTAGGACGTCAACGCGGCGCAGGTATAAGCGGCGGGCATGACGAACGTGAACAAACTTTGAATCAGCTTTTAGTTGAAATGGACGGCTTTGCAGCGAATGAAGGAATTATCATTATTGCTGCAACAAACCGCCCGGATATTCTTGACCACGCACTTTTGAGACCCGGCAGATTTGATAGACAGATTGTAGTTGACAAGCCGGACGTTACGGGCAGAATTGCAATTTTGAAAGTTCACTCAAAAGGTAAACCTATTGGGCGTGATGTCAATTTGGACGTTTTGGCGCGACGCACTCCAGGATTTACCGGCGCAGATTTAGCTAATCTTGTAAATGAGGCGGCACTTTTGGCGGCGCGCAGAAACAAGCATGAAATTAATATGATTGAACTTGAAGAATCCATTGAAAGAGTTATGGCGGGACCGGAAAGAAAATCTAAAGTTATGAGCGACGACGAAAAGAAATTGACTGCCTATCATGAAGGCGGGCATGCTCTGGTTGGAATGATGCTTAAACACGCCGACCCCGTTCACAAAGTTACAATCATTCCACGCGGGCGCGCAGGCGGTTATACTTTAATGTTGCCAAAGGAAGATAGAAGTTACGCCACGCGCTCTGAACTTTTGGATAGATTGAAAGTTTCAATGGGCGGGCGCGTTGCTGAAGAAATTGTGCTTAACGAAATTTCAACCGGCGCATCTCAAGATATTCAACAGGCAAGCAAGATCGTCCGCGCAATGATTATGCAATACGGTATGAGCGATACTTTGGGACCTGTTGCTTACGGCAGTGATCAAAATCAAATGTATTTTGGACAAAGTCAACGCAACTATTCTGAAGAAGTTGCAAGCGAAATTGATAAGGAAGTTCACAAATACCTTGAAGAGGCTTATGACGCTTGCAGAATTATTATCAATGAACACCGCCACGAACTGGATTTAATCGCACAGGCTTTAATCGACAGAGAAACTTTGACGGCTGACGAATTAAAGGCGATAGTTTTTGGCAGTCCGGAAACAGATCAAAATATTTCACAAATTATCAAAGAAATGTCCGACGATTTTATAAATTTGTCAAAAGAAAGAAACAAAGTTGAAACATTTGAGCCGGATAATTCTAATCCTACCCCTGTTTAAAAATTTATCAAATTGAAGTATAATTTCGGCGGAGTTTACATTCTGCCGAATTTTTTTTGGAGGAATTTTTATGAGCGAAATTGTTTTACATTACACTCGCGCAGGACACGTTGAAAATATTCATCGCGGGGACGTTGCGGCGATAAATTGCGCAGGCGAAATTGTCTATTCCTTAGGAAATGCAAATTTGCCAATGTTTTGGCGCAGTGCCGCTAAACCTTTTCAAGCGTTGCCTTTTGTTAAAAACGGCGGCTTAGAAAAATATAATATCACTGATGAAGAATTGGCGTTGCTTGTTTCAAGTCACAGCGGCGAGCCTAACCACGTTGCACTTGTACGAGAAATTTTAAAAAAATTGGGGCTTGATGAATCAGTTTTAGATTGCGGCGTTGTTCGTCCAATGAGCGGCAAGGCTTTTAAAGATTTAGTTGCTAAGGGCGAAAAAGTTTTACCCGTTCATAATCCTTGCTCCGGTAAACATTCACAAATTATCGCACTTGCAATGATGTTGGGGATTCCATTTGAAGGATATACTAAGCCGGAACACGCGGCGCAAAAATTAATTTTTAAACACGTAGCAATGGCGGCGAAAATTCCTGAAGATAAATTGGAAATTGGAATTGACGGCTGCGGCGTACCGGTTTTTTATTTGCCGCTGTACAATATGGCGTTGGCTTATGCAAGACTTTCAACGCCCGCTAAAGGCGATTGGGGCGAATATGAAATTTCCGCTAAAAAAATTCGTGACGCAATGAGCAAGTACCCGCAAGTTATTTCCGGCACGGGCAGAATTGATGCAGTTGTTTCAGAAATTACCGGCGGCAGAATCATTGCCAAAATCGGCGCGGACGCGGTTTATTGTCTTGCTGTCAAAGATGAAAATTTGGGAATTGCCTTTAAAATTGAAGATGGCTCCTACGCTGCAATTAATCCAATGGTTATTGCTGTTTTGAAAAAGTTAGACTTGCTGACGAAAGATGAAGAAAAAGCACTTGAGGAAAAATTCCCGCCAGTTTTAAAAAATCACCGCGGCGAAATTATCGGCACGATTGAGGCGGTTTTTTAGGGACTAGGAATTTTTTACAAAGTTTTAAGATTGAACAAGTCGGAATTTCTTTTTTCAAAAACGGAGTGCGTCCTTTGTGTCTTCTAATCTTCCATTTGTAAATAAAATTTTAGAGATTAAGGAAAGAAAATTTGTATAAAAAAAAATAGACTTTATAAAAAATTCCTGCTAAAATAAAAAAGCTACTATAACAAATTTGACAAAAAGCCCTCCAAAAAACGGGGGGGGGTGGTAGAATTGAAGAAAAAAATTTTGGAAATGTTAAGAGTTGCAGGCGCAAATTTTGTTTCCGGTGAAAATATTGCTCAAAAATTGGAAGTTTCACGGACGGCAATTTGGAAACATATTCAAATATTGAGGAAGAAAGGTTATAAAATTACGAGCAGTGAAAGATTAGGCTATAAACTTGACGAAACGCCGGATTTACTTTTGCCGGAAATAATTCAATACGATTTGCAGACGAAAATTATTGCTGCTGATTCTCAAATTTTCTACAAAAGTTCGATTGATTCAACGAACGAACTTGCAAAAAGATTGGCGTATCATGGTGCGCCAGAAGGTACGATTGTAGTTGCAGAGGAACAGACCGGCGGCAAGGGACGCCTTGAACGAAGTTTTTTTTCGCCAAAAGAAAAAGGAATTTGGTTTTCAGTAATTTTGCGCCCGCAATGTACGCCTAAAGACGCGCCGAAATTTACTTTAATGGCGGCAGTTGCAGTAGCGCGGGCAATGGAACGTTTTAATCTGCGCGCCGAAATTAAATGGTCAAACGATATTTTGTATGACGGGCGAAAACTTGTCGGAATTTTAACGGAAATGAGCGCGGAAATTGGCTGTGTAAATTATATCGTCGTTGGAATTGGAATAAATGTAAATGTGCGGCGTGAAGAATTTCCGGCGGATATTCGAGAAATTGCAACTTCACTTTCTGAAATGGCTGGAGAAAATTTAAATCGTGCAGAATTTCTCCGCGCCTTGCTTGAAGAATTTGACAAGCTGTATATTTTCAGCAATTTTGAAGAAATTTTTAAACTTTGGCGGCAATACAATATCACACTGGGAAAAAAAGTTACTGTATTTTCGGCTGAAAGTGGCGAAATTTTTACAGGTACAGCGATTGATATTGATGCTGAAGGCGCGTTGATAGTAGAAACCGGCGGCGAAAGAAAAATTGTTTATGCAGGCGATGTTTCAATTCGTTAAACAAAAAAGACAACCTTAAGGGGCTGTCTTTTTTTATGCAATTTCGCCGTTGCGAATAAGTTCTCGCGCCGCCTTGCCGCTCAAATGTTCAATTTCTAAAATTAAAATTTTAACCGCGTTAATTCTGGAAATTTCCCTGTCGCGCAGATTTTTTTCAACATTTGGCGAATATTTATCTGCCAAAAGTTCAAGTCCGCGCAATTTTTCGGCGGAGTCTTCAGTAATTCTGATTTTGCCGAATGCAATAACACTTGTGAAGTAGCTTGTAAATTCTTCAGCAACAACTTCATGACGTCCGACAACGCAGAATGAAACTTTGTCGTTGTTTTTAACGGCGTCGATTTTGTGTCCGGAAAGTGCGCTGTGAAAATAAATTTTGTTGTCTTCGACGGCGTAATTAATTGGTACGGCGTAATTGTAGCCGTCATCGCCGGTAAGTGCCAAAACTCCAAAAATTCCCTCGCGCAGGATTTTTTCTGCTGTTTCAGTTTTTAAAGCACATTTAGCGCGGCGCATTTCTCTGAACATAAAAAATCACCTGCCGGCAGAAATTCCATCTTTGATAAATTCGGCGAGTTTGGCAGTTTCTTTATCGGCAATTTCAAGGTTGATAAGTTCTTTTCGGCATTCTTGCAAGCCGTGAATAGCCGCCTCAATTTGTTGCAAAGAAATTGTATCTTCACTTTCAACGATTTTTTTCAGCGAAATTTTACAGCTGTTAGAAAGTTTTGTTCTTAAATCTGCGCGACGTTTGTTGTTTTTTTCTATCGCCGCCGCCAAATTCAATAATTGTTCCATTGTATGAACAGCCGCCATATAATCGTATTTCATTTGCGCGGTTAAGGGAATTAAACTGCCGTCAATCGCAATTCCGCCTTTTTCAAGTGGTTCTTTAAATCTATCAATGGTTGCCATTTTTCAAACTCCCTGTAAAACTTTTTTCAAAAATTATATCAAAGTTTGCGCAGTTTGCAACTTTAAAATTTTAAAAAAAATTCTGCCACAAGCAGACGCTTAAAATTTTTATAATCATTTCTAGTATAAGTATTTCAGAAATCGATTTTTTGGCGGAAAATATCCACGACAAGCCGCCTTTCTCACTGCTTATGAC
>FLNY01003160.1_pt1 | contig 19995 bp, 19 predicted proteins | sample 1140381 | NCBI WGS metagenome assembly FLNY01 (sample SAMEA3878172, study PRJEB12797) | bioreactor metagenome | biome: Moose rumen | place: Sweden | collected 2011-10
AGTTCAGGGAGAGCATGGGCGTTGCGGAGCTTTTCAAGTTATATCAGGAAATGACAAATAAGAGTTGATAAGATGAAAAGATCAAAAGTTGACTCCCTCACCATTCTGTATCTTTCAGATTTGTATTGTGAACAATACGGTTAAAAGGGCTATTGCTTTTCACAAGAACAAAACGATGCATATTTCCGTGACTTCGTTCAACAATACTATGGTGCTATTTACGCTGTAATGAAAGAAATGAGCCGTCGATGCTAGAAACGCTGCCTCTGGCAACGATAAGTTTATCCGACTGATTGATGGTGACGAATTCATCGACATGTGGCAGGAGTACTACGAAATACCCCATAAAATTATTTCGGTGACGGTGAACTATCGTTCAGTGACGGTGAACAATCGTTCAATGACGGTGAACAATCGTTCAATGACGGTGAAATATTTTTTGAAGGCTGTTCGTGAACAGGAACAAGTAATGGGGAAATAAAATAAGTTTTCCGCGAAACGATAGCTTGTTTCGCGGAATTTTATTACCTTTGCACACAATAAACCATAATAATACAGAAGTTATGACTCAAGAACAAGATATCAGGAATGCCGTCGAAGTGTTGCGGAGGGGTGGGGTGATCCTCTATCCGACGGACACGGTCTGGGGCATCGGCTGCGATGCTACGAATGCAGAAGCCGTGAAGAGAGTTTATGAGATTAAGCAGCGTGACGACTCGAAGGCGCTCATCTGCCTCGTCGACAGCGACGCCCGCCTGCAACGTTATGTGCGCAATGTGCCCGATGTGGCATGGCAGCTGATTGACTGTATCGAAAAGCCCACGACCCTCATTCTCGACGGGGCTGTCAATCTGGCGCCAAACCTCATTGCGGCTGACGGCTCCATCGGCGTCCGAATAACCAAGGAAACTTTCTCCCATGAGTTGTGCTATCGCTTCCAGAAAGCATTGGTTTCCACCTCAGCCAACATCAGCGGGGAGCCGGCTGCCCAGAACTACCGCGACATCGACCAGCGGATCATCGATCAGGTCGACTATGTCTGCTGGACCCGACGTCAGGAGCATCAACCGCACACCCCATCGAGCATCATAAAACTGACACACGACGGGGTGATTGAAATTATTAGAAAATAAGGTGTTAACTCTTTCTTAGACGATGCCCTGAGCCATCATGGCCTTGGCAACCTTCATGAAGCCTGCCACGTTGGCACCCTTCACGTAGTTGATGTAGCCGTCGGGCTGAGTGCCGTACTTCACGCAGTTTTCGTGAATGTCGTTCATAATGCGCTTCAGGTAGTCATCGACTTCCTTGGCCGTCCATGACAGGCGCTCGGAGTTCTGCGACATCTCGAGACCGCTGACGCTGACACCACCGGCATTCGAAGCCTTACCGGGCGAATAGAGAATCTTGGCATCCTGGAACACCTTGATAGCTTCAGGTGTTGAAGGCATGTTGGCTCCTTCGGCCACAGCTATGACGCCGTTCTTCACCAGGGCCTCGGCTTCCTCTCCGTTGATCTCGTTCTGTGTGGCACAGGGCAGGGCAATGTCTGCTTCGACCTTCCAGGGACGCTCGCCGGCGATATACTTGGCCTGAGGATATTCCTCGATGTATTCGCGAATACGTCCGCGCTCAATGTTCTTTAGTTCCATGATGTAGTCGAGTTTCTCGCGGTCGATGCCATCGGGGTCGTAGATGTAGCCGTCGGAGTCGCTCATGGTCAGCACCTTGGCTCCCAGTTGCAGGCACTTCTCTGCGGCATACTGAGCCACGTTGCCGGCGCCGGAGATGAGCACGCGCTTGCCCTCGATGGTCTCGCCGCGAGTGGCCAGCATCGACTGCAGGAAATAGACAGTGCCATAACCTGTAGCCTCTGGACGGATGAGCGAACCGCCGAAGGGGATGCCCTTGCCAGTCAGCACGCCTTGGAACTGGTGGGTCAACTTCTTGTATTGTCCAAAGAGATAGCCCACCTCACGTCCGCCGACGCCGATGTCGCCTGCAGGCACGTCCTCGTCGGGTCCGATGTGGCGGTAGAGCTCGTTCATGAAGGCCTGACAGAAGCGCATCACTTCCTGCTCGCTCTTGCCGCGGGGCGAGAAGTCGCTGCCACCCTTGGCACCGCCCATAGGCAGGGTCGTCAGTGAGTTCTTAAACGTCTGTTCGAAGGCCAGGAACTTCAAGATGCCGAGGTTCACCGACTTGTGGTAGCGCAGTCCGCCTTTGTAGGGGCCGATGGCATTGTTGTGCTGGATGCGGTAGCCCATGTTCGTCTGCACATTGCCCTGATCGTCGGTCCATGTGACGCGGAACTGGATGATGCGATCGGGAATACACAGGCGCTCAATGAGGTTGGCGCGCTCAAACTCGGGATGACGGTTGTACTCTTCCTCAATCGTAGGAAGCACCTGGCTCACGGCCTGGATGTACTCGGGTTCTCCTGGGAACCTCTGCTTCAGTTGTTCTACTACTGCTGCTGCGTTCATAATCTTTTTACCTTTAAATTTGTTGTCAATTTGCTGTTTGCGCTTACAAAAGTACAATATTTTCGGCAAACAACAAAGCAAATTGAAACAAAACGAGGATTTGGGCTAACAACTTGACATATATCAAGCGTAGCCCGAATCGTTCTTATCCAAACAGTGCGCGCAGGGCTTCCTCAACCTTCCTCACTGGGTGCAGTTCGATATTGAATTTCTTATAGTTGAAGCCCTGCAGGTTGTAGCGGGGAATAATCATGTGCTGGAATCCCAGCTTCTCGGCCTCGGCCACTCGCTGCTCAATGCGGCTCACCGGGCGCACCTCGCCGCTGAGGCCTACTTCGCCGGCCATGCACCAGCCGCTCTCGATCGGTGTGTCCACATTGCTTGACAGGACGGCAGCAATGACGCTGAGGTCCATGGCCAGGTCGGTGACTCGCAATCCGCCGGCGATGTTAAGGAACACGTCCTTCTGCATCAGCTTGAAGCCGACGCGCTTCTCTAAGACGGCCAGCAGCATGTTCAGACGACGCTGATCGAACCCGGTGGCCGAGCGCTGCGGTGTGCCATAGGCGGCCGAAGAAACCAGAGCCTGAGTCTCGACGAGGAATGGGCGCACGCCCTCGATGGCACTTGAGATAGCAATGCCGGAGAGCCCTTCGTGGTCCTGCGTGAGCAACAGTTCCGAGGGGTTGCTCACCTGTCGGAGTCCGTTTTGCTGCATTTCGTAGATGCCCAGCTCCGACGTGCTGCCGAAGCGGTTCTTCATGCTGCGCAGGATGCGGTACATATAGTGCTGGTCGCCCTCGAACTGAATCACGGCATCGACGATATGCTCCAGGATCTTCGGTCCGGCCAGCGAGCCTTCCTTGGTGATGTGACCGATGAGAATGACAGGCACACCGCTCGTCTTGGCAAATCGCAGCAACGAAGAGGCACACTCGCGAACTTGAGCAATCGAACCGGCTGACGACTCGACGTCCTCGGTGGCGATGGTCTGGATGGAGTCGATGACCACGAGCTCGGGTTGTTCCTCCTTGATGTGCTCGAAGATGCTCTCCAGCGAGTTCTCGCAAAGGATCATGAAGTTCTCGTTTTCCTCATGCGGAATGCGCTCGGCACGCATCTTCAGCTGGTGGGCGCTCTCCTCACCGCTTATATATAATATACGCATGTCAGTCAGCCCGAGCATTGTCTGGAGCGAGAGCGTCGACTTGCCGATGCCGGGTTCGCCGCCCAGGAGCACGATGCTGCCGGGCACCAGTCCGCCGCCCAGCACGCGGTTCAGTTCGCCGTCATGCATGTCAATGCGGGGATCGTTGTGGCTACTGATGTCGCGCAGCCTGAGCGGACGGTTCTTCCTGAGGGCATGACCAGCCTGAGCGGCCGCACTGGTAGCCGCCTGACGGACAGAGTCGGCCGCCACCTTGATCTCCTTAAATGTGTTCCATTGTCCGCACGACGGGCATTTGCCGATCCACTTAGGCGACTCCTGTCCGCAATTTGAACAGACGTATGCGATTTTGTCCTTTGCCATTTTTTTCGTGTTTGATGGCACAAAATTACAAAATATTTTCTTTGTTACAAAACTTTTTAGTACTTTTGCACCGTGATTAAGGCTAATATCGCACATTAATTTATAGCAGGAGGGCAACCAGCGGCTTGCAAGAGTCTGCTGGCTGCCCTTTCTAAATGAAGAAACAACGGGAATGAGAAAATTATTCGCATTGCTCATTGGCAGTGCAATGATGATGGCTTGCTCAGGCGAACAGGGACCCACGGCCAAGGAAATTGAGGCGCTTGATTCCGCAGCGCTGAAGGTGGCTGTGATGCCTACGCTCGACTGCCTGCCGCTGTTCGTGGCTGATGCGTCGGGCCTTCTCCAGCAGGACGGCCTTGACGTTCGTCTGCGAATGTATACCGCCCATATGGATTGCGACACGGCCGTGGCCCGCCGGGCCGTCGAAGGTACCGTCACCGACCTCGTTCGCACCGAGCGGTTGCGTCAGCAGGGGACGCCGCTTCAATATGTTGCCGTCACGAATCTGTCGTGGCAACTGGTCACCAGTCGCTCTGCCCGCATCAAACAGCTGAAGCAACTCGACGACAAGATGGTGGCCATGACGCGCTATTCCGCTACGGCTTTGCTGGCCGACCGTGCCGTTGACAGCGCCAAACTGAAGTCGGAGCGTGTCTTTCGCATTCAGGTCAACGATGTCAACCTGCGTCTGAGCATGCTTGAATCGAACACCATCGATGCTCTGTTCTTGCCAGAACCGCAGGCCACGCAAGCCCGCAACACCCGTGCCTTCGTGCTGCTGGACACCCGCGAGATGAATCTCCAGCTTGGGGCATTGGCCTTCCGTGAGGATGCGATGAAGGACACGACTCGCCAACGGCAAATATCCCAGTTGCTCGGCATTTACAACCAGGCCTGCGACTCTATCAATGATCACGGCCTGGATTACTATCGTGACCTGATTGTCAGCCGCTGCAATGTGAAGCCGGCAACGGTTGACTCACTCATGCAAGGCATCCGTTTCGACCATGTGGCAGCACCGAAGCAGTCTGACATCGACTTGGCTAAGGACTGGCTGAAAAAGCAATAAGACCATGCAACAGAACGACACGCTACTCTCAATCATTACTCTCATTGCCGAACTGCGCCTGGGCGAAGCTGTCAGCGAACTGGAGAACTACCTGCTGACCCGCACGCAGCTGCAGTCGGACATGGAGAAGCTGCAGGCCGTGAAGTCTGACTACAGTCTGCTACTCCACTATTGGCAGCAGGGCTTCAGCGACCCCGAGCGTGCCCATCTCTACGATTCACTGCTCCGTCGGTTGTATACGCTGGTTTCCAACATGTTGCTCAACGACCATCTGCGCAACAGTCCTTTCATGATGAACGTCTATTCGCGGCCGCGACATTCGGGGCGTGAGTGGACGGTTGCGGCCATCCGCACGCAGCTGGAGGACTTCGTCAGCACGCAGGCCATGCTGGAACTGGAGCCTGAGCACGTCAGACAGCCAAAGGCAAAGCAGCTCCACGAGGAGCATGCCCAGCTGATGAACGACCTCTTTGACTATATTGTCACGTCGCGTCTGTGGAGCGAAGCCACGGCACGCAGCATCGAGGAAATGCTTCTTTCCCCGACTATCGACACGCTCGACCGCCAGCTGATGGTCTCGGCCATCACGCTCTCCGTGATGCAGGCTTTCGGTTACCATAAGTTCAGCGTGCTCTGCAGTGTCTACGAACATGCCGACGAAGCCCCCCTGCGCCAGCGGGCACTTGTCGGGTGGGTGCTGGCCTTAGACGGTTCGAAACTGACGCTCTATCCCGAAGTGAGGGAGAGAGTGGCTGCACTGTGTAGTCAAGACCGTGCACTTCAGGAACTGACCGAGTTGCAGATGCAGCTGTTCTATTGCATGGAGGCTGAGGACGACGGACGGAAAATTCAGAACGAGATCATTCCCGACATCATGAAGGGGAGCAACTTGCGCATGACACGACAGGGACTGGAGGAGATGGATGAAGACTCGCTCGAAGACATCCTGCACCCCGAAGCGGCTGAACAGAGCATGGAGCACATGGAACAGAGCATGCACCGCATGGCCGACATGCAGAAGCAGGGCGCAGACATCTACTTTGGCGGCTTCTCGCAGATGAAGCGCTTCTCCTTCTTCAACAATCTGGCCGCATGGTTCGTGCCGTTCTATCCGCAGCATCCCGCCGTCAGCAGCATCTGGGAGAACACGAAGGGCAAGCGCTTCCTGGAGACCATCACACAGATTGGTGCCTTCTGCGACAGCGACAAGTATTCCTTTGTACTGGCCTTCAATCAGGTGCTGGGCCGCATTCCCCAGTCTATGCTCTCGCTGGTGGAGCAGGGCGAGGCATCGCCCGTTCCGATTGGCGGGCAGATTGCCGACGAGGAGCAGCGCCAGCCGGCCTTCCAGCGCCGTCTCTATCTGCAGAATCTCTATCGCTTCCACCGTCTGTTCTCCGTCAGGAGCGAGTTCGTCAATCCTTTTGTCGATGCCTCGCGCTATGTGTTTTTTGCCAACCCCGTGTTCCGCGCCACCCGCCTGCAGGAGCGCTCAATGGAGGTGGCGGCATTTCTGCTGAAGCGCAAGCGCATGGAAGAGCTCCGGCGTGTGCTCGACTGCCTCGATGCTTCCCGTCATCATTATCATTATTACATTATACGCGCGCGCGTGGAAAAGTCAACAGAAGAACAGCGCCGGCTCTATCGACAGGCACTCGATGAGCAACCTGATTCCGAGCAGGCCTTGGCCGGATGGGCGCGCAGTTGCTTCGATGCACGAGACTACGATGAGGCCATCGAGGCCTATCACCGTCTGGTGGACAAGCAGCCTGACCGCATGTCCTATCAGCTCAGTCTGTCTGCATGTCTGGCCAATGCCGGGCGCACCGATGAGGCTGAGCCAGTGCTGTTCAAGCTTCAGTATCTGCACCCGGAGAATCTCAGCGTCCTGCGCATCTTGGCCTGGACGCTCATGGACGAGGGGAAGTTCGAGCAGGCTGAGCGCTACTACGGACAGCTGCAGAAAAGTGAGAAGGTGCAGCACGACGATACGGTCAACCACGCGTTCTGCCTTTGGCTGAGCGGGAAGACGTCAGATGCCCTCTCGTTGATGAATTCCATCGGCGACAGCGAGGCGGTTGTCAAGAGTATCACGGAAGAGCGGCTATTCCTTGTGGCACACGGTCTGCACGACGTCGACCTTCAACTTATGGTCGATAGTCTGCTTCAGGCAAAGTAAATATGATGAGAAGTGAACAATCCGCTTTTTCTGTCGTTATGACTTTTGACAAGGGTTAGAGTGGGGGCTATAGACCTACAGGAAGGGCTGCAGCAGATGGGCAAACCATCCACGGAAGCGCTGCCACGGGGTGCGGAAGTGCACCCACTCCTCTTGCGTCAGATAGACGCTCTGCTGCTTGTCGCGGTCGAACATCTGGTCGAGTTCAAACGTGGTGGGGCGGTCGATGATGACGGCATTCTCCTCATAGTCGAACCGCAGCGAGCGGGCGTCAAGGTTGGTGCTGCCCACGGTACAGAACTTGCCGTCGACCATCATAATCTTCGAGTGATGGAAGCCCGGTTGATAGAGCCACACGTGGGCACCGCGCTTCATCATTTTGTGCATGTTGTAGAAGGCGCAGTCGGGCGTCAGGGGAATGTCGCTTTTCGACGAGATCATCAGTTCTACCTTCACGCCGCGGCGGATGGCCCGCTTCAGCGCTTTCTTGATTGACGGGGTGAGCGTGAAGTAGGGGTTGATGATGCGCAGTGAGTCGCGGGCGCTGTTGATGGCATTGACGTAGAAATAGCGCATGACATCGTTGGTCATGTGTGGCTCGCGGTTGACGATGCCCACCATTTTCTTCCCGGCCGTACTCGTCGTGTCGGGCTTCAGACCTTTCATTTCCACGTGTTCCCCGGAACGGAAGTATTCTGGCCGGAAAAGATTCTCGCCCGTCACTTCAAGCCATATCGTTGCGAAGATGTGCTGCAGCTGGTTGACGGCACCGCCCTCAATGCGGCAGTGCATGTCGCGCCAGGCGCCCACCTGCTCCGTACCTTTAATATAATAGTCGGCTACGTTCATGCCTCCCGTGTAGGCCACATTGCCGTCGATGACTACAATCTTGCGGTGGTCGCGAGGCCAGATGTGATTAACCCAGGGGAAGCGGATGGGGTCGAACTCGTGAATGTCAATCGAGTCGCGGCGCAGGGCTGTTAAATGATGTTTCTTTAAAGGCTGGTTGTTGGAGTCGTTGCCGAAACCGTCGAACAGGGCGCGCACCTCAACGCCCTCGCGACGTTTCTGTCGAAGGAGATCAAACAACAGGTCGGCTATTGAGTCGTTGCGGAAGTTGAAGTATTCCAGGTGGACGGAATGTCGGGCCTGGCGGATGGCCTGAAACATGTCGTCGAACTTCTCCTGCCCTGACATGAGCAGCGTGACGCGGTTGTTGCGCGTGAACTGAATGCCATAGTCCTGCAGCATGTAGTAGATGGCCGAATCAGCCGAGACGATCTGCGCATCGGCACTGACGGCCAATAGCCAACAGCTAATGGCCAACAGCAGTTTCTTCATATCATGCATGAGTAATGGTCGACGATGCCCAGCAGGTGGCGGTCGGCGTCGACGACGAGGACGGAGTGGATCTTATGGGCTTGTTGCAGGCGCTGGATGTCACTGATCTTGGTGTCGGGGCTGACGGTCTTCGGTTCGCGGGTCATGATGTCCTCGACGGTGCGGTCGAAGAATTCGGCCTGCCAGCGCTCCATGGCGCGACGGATGTCGCCGTCGGTGATAAGTCCGGCGATGCGCCCGTCGGCTCCGATGGCCACGCCCAGTCCCAGCTTGCCCTTGCTCACCAGAATGACGGCCTCGCCCAGATGGGTGTCTGGGTGCAGCAGCGGCAGGTCGTCGTGGTGCATCACGTCGGCAGCGGTGGTCAACAGCTTGCGGCCCAGCTCGCCGCCGGGATGGAAGTGGGCGAAGTCCTGCGGGCGGAAGTTGCGCTTCTGCATCAGCGCGATGGCCAGCGCGTCGCCCATGGCCAGTGTGGCCGTTGTGGAGCTGGTCGGCGCGAGGTTCAGCGGACAGGCCTCGCGACTGACGCTGATGTTCAGGTGGCATGAGCTGTATTTGGCCAGCAGCGACTGCGGATTGCCGCTCATGGCGATGATGGGCGAGCCGATGTGGAGCACCATCGGGATGAATCGCAGCAGCTCGTCGGTCTGTCCGGAGTTGGAGATGGCAATGACCACGTCGTCGGGCGTGATGACGCCCAGGTCGCCATGATAGACGTCGAGGGGGTTGACGAAGAAGGCCGGTGTGCCTGTCGAAGCCAGTGTGGCGGCAATCTTGGCCCCGATGTGGCCGCTCTTGCCGACACCGGTGACAATGACTTTACCCTTGCAGGCGTACATGAGGTCGACGGCACAGTCGAACTGCTCGTCGATATTGGGAATCAGGTCGAGCAGGGCTTCAGCCTCGTCGCGGATGGCCTGAATGCCGATTTCTCTTGTTGTCATGCTATGAGTTGTTTAATGAGATCTTCCAGTTTGTCGAGTTCCAGCATATTGGCGGCGTCGCTCAGGCCTTGGTCCGGGGTGGGGTGCACCTCGAAGAAATAGCCTGTAGCACCGAAGGCTTTGGCTGCCAGCGCCATCATCGGCACGTAGCGGCGGTCGCCGCCGGTCTTGCCGCCCTGTGCGTCGGGGCGCTGGACGCTGTGGGTGCAGTCCATAATGACAGTCGGCACAATCTGCAGCATGTCGGGGATGTTGCGGAAATCGACCACCAGCGTGCCGTAGCCCATCATGTTGCCGCGCTCGGTCAGCCACACGTCCTTCGCACCGGCCTCGCGGGCTTTCTCAACGGGATAGCGCATGTCGCGCCCACTGAGGAACTGCGCTTTCTTGATGTTTACCGTGCGCCCCGTCCGTGCTGCAGCGACGAGCAGGTCGGTTTGGCGGCAGAGGAAGGCAGGAATCTGCAGCACGTCGCACACCTGTCCGGCGGGTTCTGCCTGCCAGGCCTCGTGGATGTCGGTCAGCACGCGCAGCCCGTATTTTTCCTTGACGTCGCTCAGCATCTGCAGTCCCCGGTCAATGCCAGGTCCGCGGAAAGAGTGTATCGACGTGCGGTTCGCCTTGTCAAACGAAGCCTTAAAGATAATATCGGTGCCCAGCCTGCGGTTGATGTCAACCAGTCGGGCTGCCACTTGGTCAAGCAATTCTGCCGATTCAATGACACATGGGCCAGCAATTAACTTAATCATAAGATGCGTTGTTTTGTCGTGCAAAATTACATAATTTGTCTGAAATAAGCAAGCTAAATCAAGAAAATAGACACGAAAAGCGTAAAAACTTGCATATTCTTTTGCAGTTTTTAAAGTTTTCTTTACCTTTGCACCCGATTCAAGTACATAAGTTAACGCCACAACTTATATTAATAGTGGCAATGTCTAATTTAAATTAAAGTAAGACAAAATGAAAAAGATTTTAATGACAATTGCAGCTGCCTTCGTTGCAGTGAGCATGAGTGCACAGGTTTATCTGGGTGGTAGCTTCGCTTTCCAGGCTTGGAATTCTCAGAAACTTGTCGGTGACAAGAGTGAGACAGTGTTCAAGATTCTTCCTGAAATCGGCTACAACTTGAATGACGAATGGGCTGTCGGTACGGTTATCGGCTATGAGAGCAACAAGTTCTCAGGCATAGATATTGATGGCGTCAATTTTGGCAGTGAGTCTGCTTTCGCTTTCTGTCCTTATGCTCGCTATACATTTGCAAAGCTTGGTAAGGTCAATCTCTTTGTTGATGGTGGTGTTGATTTCATTTCGGCTTCTGACGCAGACTGGACTTCTCTGGGCATCGGCTTCAAGCCCGGCTTGGCTGTTAACCTGACTGATAAGCTGAGCTTCGTATCGCACATCGGTTTTATTGGCTATGAGGAGCTTAACCCTGATGGTGATGAGAACAACATCTCAGAATTTGGCATTGACCTCAGCGGTGCAAATCTGACCTTCGGTCTCTACTACAACTTCTAAGGAATTCTGCCGATAAAAAGTATCATAAAAAATGCCGCCCGGCTCCAGATCATTTGGAGTCGGGCGGCTTGTTTGTGTGATGAGCGTATTTAAAGCAGGGCTCGGATTTCCTCGTCGGTGCCGAGGTTAAAGTCGCCGCAGATGGTGTTCTTCACCGTAGCGGCGGCGAGGGCATAGTTGAGGGCCAGCTGGTCGTCGCCGGGGAAGGCATAGATGGTGTGGAGGAGGCCTGCCATGAAAGCATCGCCGACGCCGACTGGGTCGATGACGTCAGGAATATCCATGATGGGCGCCTTCAGGAGCTGGCCGTCGGAATAGAGCAGGGCCGTCAGCAGGTGGTGGTTGGAGGCCACCATGTTGCGCATGCCCATCAGCCATTTGCGACAACGTGGGAACTCAGCGTGCAGCTCCTCGAACCATTCGCCGTATTCCTTCATCTGCATCTCGAACGATGAGTCGGTGGCCGTGAAGGGCGGCTGACTGCGTTGGCAGATGAATTCAAATTCAATGGCGTCGCCGAACATCATGTCGCAACGGCTGAGCATGCGCTTCAGCGTCTCGCGCGGGTCGGCCCCGTAGCGCCAGAGGTTCTTGCGGTAGTTGATGTCGAAGCTGACAAGCACGCCCAGCTCGTCGGCCACGTCAAGCGCCTCGAAGGTGGCATCGGCTGCATCCTGCGAGATGGCAGCGGTGATACCCGAGACGTGGAGCACATCGGCGTCCTTCAGGATTTCACGCCAGGGAATCATGCCCGGCTTCAGTTCATAGTAGGCGGAACCTGAACGGTCGTAGATGACCTTGGCCGAACGCATGCCGGAGGCTGGTTCGAAGTAGTAGGTGCCAATGCGCCCACCGCCGTAGAGCACGCGCCGTGTGTCGACGCCGAATTGCATCAGGTTCTGAGCCCCGGCATGTCCGACGGGATTGTTGGGCAGACGGGTGATGTATTCCACCTGGTCGCCCAGTGTAGCGAGCGACACAGCCACATTGGCTTCGCTTCCCCCATACTTGCTTGTGAAGTAGTCGCCCTGCGAGAGGCGGGCGTTGTTGTTCTTTGAGAAACGGAGCAGCAGTTCTCCAAAAGTAACGAATTTAGGTTGTTTCATATCAAAGGTTTTGTTCATTATATTCTTTCTACACTCTTGACCCCGCGGACGGTGCGGAGCTTCTTGATGAGGCCTTCCAGTCGGGAGTTGTCGTTGAGCATGACAACGAGGTTGCCGCGGAACAGACCGTCGTCGGAGTCGATGTTGATGCTGCGCAGCACCAGTTTCTCGTCTTTCGAGATGATGCTCGTCAGGTTGTTGATGATGCCGAGGTCGTCGTTGCCGATGATGCGCAGCGTGATCTGATACTGCGACGAACCCTTGCCGCTCCACTTGGCTCGCACGATGCGGTAGCCGAAGCGGCGGTGCATCTCCGGTGCATTAGGGCAGTCGCAGCGGTGAATCTTGATGCCGCCGCCCGACGTTACGAAGCCGAAGACCTTGTCGCCGTAGATGGGGTTGCAGCATCGGGCCAGCATATAGTCGACGCCCTTCAGGTTCTGGTCGATGACGAGCACGTCGTCGTTCTGCGGCGTCACCGGGGCGATGTGCTCCTCCAGCACGAACTCTTCAGCTGAGCGGGCCACGTTGTCGCCGGTGACGGCGCGGTCGCCCTGCTGTATCTCGATGTATTTGTCGAGCACCGTCTGCGTGTCGAGTGTGCCCTGTGCAATGTCGCGGTAGAAGTCGCTGGTCTCCTTGTAACCCAACTTCTTGATAGTGCGCATCATGAGGGCCTCCTCCTGCTCAATCTTGCGGTTGCGGAAGCGACGCTCCAGCATTTCCTTGACCATGAGGGCCTCCTTCTGCTGCGTCTCCTTCAGGGCCAGCCGGATCTTCGACTTGGCACGGCTCGTCTTCACAATCTGGAGCCATTCCTGCTTGGGGCGCTGTGTGGTCGATGTCATAATTTCCACCTGGTCGCCGGAGCGCAGTTCCTGGCGGAACGTGACCAACTTGTTGTTGATGCGCGCACCCGTGCAGGCCGACCCCACTTTTGAGTGGATGTAGTAGGCCATGTCGAGCACGGTGGCACCTTTGGGGAATCGCATGAGGTCGCCCTTCGGTGTGAAGACGTAGACCTCGTCCTCGCGCAGCTCCCCTACGAAGTTGTCCATCGCCTCGAGTCCGCTGTCGGCATGCTCCAGCATCAGTCGGATGTTGCTGAGCCATTCGTCCATGCCGCCCTCAGCCTGCTTCACGCCCTTGTAGCGCCAGTGGGCAGCCACGCCGCGCTCGGCAATCTCGTCCATGCGCTCCGTGCGTATCTGCACCTCTACCCATTTCTCCTCGGGACCGAGCACGGTGATGTGCAGGCTCTCGTAGCCGTTCGACTTGGGCACGGTGAGCCAGTCGCGCATGCGTTTGGGGTTGGAAGTGTACATGTCGGTGATCAAGGCGAACGTCTGCCAGCAGCTCATTTTCTCCCTCTCAACCGGGCAGTCGATGATGATGCGGATGGCAAAGAGGTCGAAGACGCCCTCGAAGCCGCAATGCTGCTTCTTCATCTTCTGCCAGATGGAGTGGATTGACTTTGTACGGCCTTTCATGTGGAACTTCAGCCCTGCCTTGGTCAGCTTCTTCTCAATGGGGGCGATAAAGCGCTCGATATAGGCGTCGCGGGCTTTCTTCGTGGCGTTCAGCTTCTCCTTGATCATGTAGTAGGCATCGTGCTCCAGGTACTTCAGCGACAGGTCCTCGAGTTCCGACTTCAGCTTATAGAGGCCGAGCTTATGGGCCAGCGGGGCATAGAGATAGGCGGCCTCCTCGCTCATGATGCGCTTGGCCTCCTCGTTTTTAGTGTCGCGTATTTGGCGCATCATGTTCACGCGGTCGGCAATCATGATGAGGATGACCCGCATGTCCTCGGCAAACGAGAGCAGCAGGTTGCGGAAATTCTCGCCTTGCTGGCGCACGAAGGCAGAGCGGTCGCTGTCGGCCACGGGGTTGTTCTGATAGAGTTCCTCGATGCGACGCAGACCGTGGAGGATGCGCCCGACGACAAGACCGAAACGGCGTGCTGCCTCATCGGTCGTGAAGGATTCCTGATCCACGCACGAGCGCAGCATGATGGCCACCACGGCATCACGCCTGAGCCCGATTTCGTCGACGGCCAGCACAGCAGTCTGCAGACTGCTGACGATGGGGTTCAGTCCGAAGACATCGCGATGGGCCTGCCCCTCGTTCATGCTTCGGTCGAGCTGACGGCGCAGTTCTGCCTCGTCCCCCTCGCTGAGTGTCGTCCCTAATTTATCTTTCAGCTGATTATAGAGCGACAAAGCCAGTTTGCGCTCCTCAGCATTGAATTCAAGTCTCTCAGTCATAATCCTGTAACAATTCGGTTACAAAATTAGTCATTTTTATCGAATAACAAGCGGGAAAACGAAAATAATTTCCGATAGCGGCTCATTTTTCCGGTTAGTCCGAAAAGCCGTTTGTAGCAGTGAGTATATAACTCCCCTCCTAGGAGGGGAGTAAAGTGAGCGCCATGACTCAGGATGTGTATAAAGAGTGGCTCTCCAAGGAGGAGAGTGCCTACGGACTCCACAACTGGCTTTTAGGACTGTTCTCATTTTTCGGGTCGCTTATAGAGGAAGCCCAGCCGGTGGGTGCGTCCTTTGCGGCCCAGTGAACGTAGCTGATAGAAACCGTCGGGTAGGGTGGTGAGGTCGATGGCGGGCGTCCATGTGAACACGCCGACCTGTCGCCCCTGCAGGTCCTCGACGACGATGTAGGAGGCGTCGAGCGTCGCGGGACGGGGCAGTCGCAGCTGGGCGTCGTTCGCGACGCGGTAGAGCCGTTCGCCGCCGATGGGGGTATGTCTGACGTCAGCCTCCGATGCCAGTTGGATGGCCTCGCCTTCGATACCGTAGCGGTTCATGGCACGGACGGCATAGTAGTGGTCGGGCATCACCTGCAGCGATGTCGAAGTCAGTCGCCAGGCCATCAGGTTTTGCGGGTCGTCGGTGTCGACGGGATAGGTCATCGAACCATACACATTATATAATATATAAGGTGCACCGCTGTTGTCCTCGACGGCATTCCAACTGAGCAGGCTTCCATCTAAGTTTAGCGCCTGTGGCTTCTGCGGCACATCATGAGTGGCCCACGTCATGGGCGGCACCAGAGCCGGCACCTCGTCGAAACGGGCGGCAAAGTCGTAGATACCCTTTACGTTGTCGGTCAGGAACTTAGAGCGGAAATAGGCATGCCCCAAGCCCAGTTGCCGCAGCACGTTCATCTCGCGCTCTATGACGGGCAGCGTCCACTTGCCTTCTCGGGGGTCAAGGAAATAGATACCCAGTCCCGGACAGATTATTCGCCCGTAGGCTTGCTCCTGCCAGTCGATGGCGAAGGGGAAGAACTGGTTGCCCTGGAAGTACATCATCGGGAACAGGGCGTCCATCAGCCCCTCGCGCAGCCATGCCTGCGCATCCTGGCTGACTGCCGAGCGGGCATTCCAACCGCCTGACTTATAGCGCGTCAGGTCGTCATGCTTGCCGATGGGCGAGCACGACAGCTTCACCCAGGGCTTCTCGTCCTTGACGGCTGAGCGGATCTTGCGCACAATGTCGGTGATGTATTCGCGGCGCTTGGCTGCGGGCGTGGTGCGCCGGCCGGCTTTAGGCCATGTCTCAGGATAGCGGATATAGTCGAGGTGAATGCCATCGACGTCGTATTTGCCGACGATTTCCCTGCACATTTCAGCCAGGTAGCTGCCCGTCTGCGGCTGTTCCGGGTCCATGAAACCGTCCTCACCGATATGTCGGATCAGCTTAGGATATTTCTTGCGCAGCTGCTGGCAGCCCGGCTTGTTCCATTTGCCAACAGGAATCGTGACCACCCAGGCATGGCACTCCATGCCGCGGCGATGGCACTCGTCGATGCAGAACTGCAGGGGGTCGTAGCCCGGTGATTGTCCGGCCTGCCCCGTCATGCAGACATCCCAGGGCTCCATTGCCGATGGATAGATGGTCGTAGCCCTCACGCGCGTCTGGAGCATCACGGTGTTGACACCGGCCCGTTGCAGTCGGTCGAGCGTCGTCGTGAGTTCAATTTTCTGTTCGTCAGCCTTGGTGGAGTGGGGCCAGTCGATGCCTCCGATGGTGGTGAGCCATACAGCCCTGACCTCATGTTTGGGAGATTGAGCTGCCATGGGCATGAAAAAGCACAATAAAAGCAGCCATATGAAGGTAGATTTCATCTTTTTTCTTTATTTTGCAGTGCAAAGTTAAGATATTTTTTTCATATTTCAAATAAAATCGTTACTTTTGCACATCGAATAGAACGAAAACAGAAAAAAAAGGACCATGATTACGTTTTGCCTGAGCCTTGTGGCTCTCATTCTTGGCTATCTGCTCTACGGCAGGTTCGTGGAGCGTGTGTTTGGACCAGACGACCGGGTGACGCCCGCCGTTGCAAAAGCCGATGGCGTCGACTATATTGCTTTGCCGTCGTGGAAGGTCTTCATGATACAGTTTCTGAATATTGCAGGCACCGGTCCCATCTTCGGAGCCATCATGGGTGCCAAGTTCGGTCCCTCCGCCTATCTGTGGATCGTCTTCGGCTGCATCTTTGCCGGTGCCGTCCACGACTATCTGGTGGGCATGCTCTCGATGCGCCACGGCGGCGCCAGCTGTCCTGAGATTGTCGGTCAGTACATGGGCAAGGGCGCCCGCCGCCTGATGCTGGTCTTCTCGGTGGTCTTGCTGCTGATGGTCGGCACGGTCTTCGTCTATAGCCCTGCAGAGATCCTCCACGGCTTTGGCGGCAGCACGTTCATGTGGGTCGTCATCATCTTCTGCTATTACGTGCTGGCCACGATGCTGCCTATCGACAAGGTCATCGGTCGCTTCTATCCCCTCTTCGCCTTCTCTCTGCTGTTCATGGCAGCCGGTCTGATGGTGGCCCTCATCGTGAAGTGGCCGTCACTGCCGGAACTGTGGACGAATCTCGGGAACATGGGCATGAAGGCCGACCCGGGCACCTTCACCGACCAGATTTATCCCTGCCTGTTCATCACCATCGCCTGCGGTGCGCTCAGCGGCTTCCATGCCACCCAGAGTCCCCTGATGGCCCGTTGCGTGAAGTCGGAGCACATGGGGCGCCCTGTTTTCTACGGCTCCATGATCACCGAGGGCATCGTTGCCCTGGTCTGGTGCACCGTCTCGATGTATTTCTTCTATGGCAATCCCGCTCCCGGTTATGAGCTCATCCAGGCTGTCGGCAACAACGGCTTCCACACGTCGGCTCCCGCTGTGGTCAACATCATGTGCAACCACTGGCTGGGCGTCGTCGGAGGCATCCTCGCTGTCTTAGGCGTCGTGGCAGCCCCCATCACCAGCGGCGACACGGCTTTCCGTTCGGCCCGACTCATCATCAGCGAAGCCTTCGGCATCAGCCAGCGGCCCATCCCCAAGCGTCTGCTCGTCGGCCTGCCCCTCTTTGTCGGTTCGATGGCCCTGCTCTACTGGCAGGTGGAGAATCCCAATGGCTTCAACACCATCTGGCAGTACTTCGGATGGTCCAACCAGACCCTCTCGGTCATCATGCTCTGGGCCGCCACTGTCTATCTGGCCCAGCGCCGCAAGCCCTATCTCATCACCCTCATCCCGGCCTTGTTCATGACCAGCGTCTGCGCCTCGTTCCTCTGCGTGTCGAAGATCGCCTTCGGGTTGCCTGAGACCATCTCCTACACCGTGGGCCTTGTCGTCACGGTCATCGCCCTCGTCTGGTTCGTCAAGTGGAACAATAAATGATAAACAATAAACAATAAACTATAAACATTAAACGATTATGAAGAAAACAATCATGATGCTGCTCTTCGCACTCGTCTTCACGATGACTGCGGCAGCCCAAGTGAAGGATCGTCCTCCTTTCGGTGTGGACAAAGTGTATGTCGGTGCAAGCTTCTCAAACATCGGACTGAACTACAACGGGACGGAGAAGTGGAACTTCGGCGCACAGGCCAAGGCAGGCTATCTGTTCGAGGACAACTGGATGGTCACTGCCAATCTTGGCTACGACTATCGCCAGCGGGGATGCAATGACTTCAGCGTCGGAGCCGGCCTGCGCTACTACATCGAGCAGAACGGACTCTACCTCGGAGCCGGTGCCAACTATCAGCACCACCACAGCTACGACGACCTTCTGCCCACCGTCCAGCTGGGCTATGCCTTCTTCCTCAACCGCACCGTCACGCTTGAGCCGGAGGTCTACTACAACCAGAGCCTGAAGAACCACAGCGACTACAGCGGCTTCGGCATCCGCATCGGACTGGGCATTTACTTTGAATAGTTCATAGTTCATAGTTCATAGTTCATAGTTCATAGTTCATAGTTCATAGTTATGCTGAGTGTTGAAGAACTGGTCGACCGACTCATCGACCTGTCGTTTGCCGAGGACATCGGCGACGGCGACCATACTACTCTGTGTTGTATTCCCGAGGACGCCATGGGCCGTTCGCGTCTGCTCATCAAGGAGGACGGCATCCTGGCCGGCGTCGAGGTCGCCAAAGAGGTGTTCCGCCGTTTCGACCCCGACCTGCAGGTTGAGGTGTTCATGGGCGACGGCACCCCGGTGAAGAAGGGCGACGTGGCCATGATCGTCACAGGGCGCGTGCGCTCGCTGCTTCAGACGGAGCGCCTCATGCTCAACATCATGCAGCGCATGAGCGGTATCGCCACTATGACCCGTCGCTACGTGGAGCGCCTCGAGGGCACCGGCACCCGCGTGCTCGACACCCGCAAGACCACCCCCGGCATGCGCATGCTCGAGAAGCAGGCCGTGAAGATCGGTGGCGGCGTCAACCACCGCATCGGACTCTTCGACATGATCCTGCTCAAGGACAACCACGTCGACTTCGCAGGAGGCATCACCAACGCCATCGACCGCTGCCACGCCTATCTCAAGGAAAAGGGCCTCGACCTGAAGATAGAGATTGAGGTGCGCTCTTTCGACGAGCTCCGGCAGGTCCTCGACCACGGAGGCGTCGACCGCATCATGCTCGACAACTTCACCCCGGAGGACACTGGCAAGGCCGTCCGTCTCATCGGCCACCGCTACGAGACCGAGTCCAGCGGCGGCATCACCATCGACACCATCCGCTCCTATGCAGAGCAGGGCGTCGACTACGTGTCTGTCGGTGCGCTGACCCATAGCGTCAAGGGGCTCGACATGTCGTTCAAGGCTACTTTCTGACGATTGCGGCATGGGAAGGAACAAACATTCGTTGCAGAATCGTCTGCTGACGGGACTCCTATATGCCTTGGGCCTTGCCTCGCCGCAGATGCTCGTGGCATGCTATGCGCCGCCGCAGTCAGAACTGCAGTATCTTGATGACGAAGCCATCGCAGATACACTCGACCAGCCCGCTGCCGATCAGCAGCCAGAAGTCAATGGGGTGCATTTCAATGAGCATCCCCGCTGATAACATAATGTGGTCGGTCTCCCTCAACTCCCCTAAAGGGGGAGTTTTTTCGTTTCTTTTCGCCATGCTTGATGGGGAGAGGGCACGAAATCTTTTTTTTGGGGGCAGTCCGAAAAGTCCGTTGTAGTAGAGAATATACAACTCTCCTCCTTAAAAGGAGGGGCTGGGGGTGGTTGATTCTTCAGCGAACGGGGGCTGGGGGTGGTTGATTCTTCAGCGAACGTGCCCTGCGGCTTGTGTTTTTCAACCACCCCCGACCCCTCCTTTCCAAGGAGGGGAGTTAGTCCGAAAAGTCCGTTGTAGTAGAGAATATACAACTCTCCTCCTTAAAAGGAGGGGCTGGGGGTGGTTGATTCTTCAGCGAACGGGGGCTGGGGGTGGTTGATTCTTCAGCGAACGTGCCCTGCGGTTTGTGTTTTTCAACCACCCCCGACCCCTCCTTTCCA
>FLNY01000501.1_pt1 | contig 19993 bp, 15 predicted proteins | sample 1140381 | NCBI WGS metagenome assembly FLNY01 (sample SAMEA3878172, study PRJEB12797) | bioreactor metagenome | biome: Moose rumen | place: Sweden | collected 2011-10
CTCGAAAATAAAGTCAGGGCTTAATCTATCTTCTACCATTAAAAAACTAACAATATATTGCTTAAACTGAACAAAGTTACGCTTTTTTCACGAGACAAAGGGCACAACGCATTGACTTTACCTGTCGTGGGAGGCAAAATCTTGACATAAGTCAAGCCTCTCATGGATTTTAAAGATAAATAACACAAGGACTGACGAGAGTTACGACAAAATCCAGTAACTTTGCATTATGAGAAAGACACTCCTACTTACTGCGGCTCTCTCGCTTTCCACCCTGCTCCTGGCCGAGGGTCCTTGGAAGTTCCGCATGACGAGTAAAGAGGCCCAGATAGACCTCTGTATAGACCTGTATGAGGAGAGCATCGATGTGCCGGGAATGGACATGTTCGGCCCCATGAACGGTTATCTGGCAGGCAAGGGAGTCTACGGGGTTTGGATGGTCACCTCTTACGACATCAGGTCGGAAAAGGAAGCAACCATCCACCTCTCCAACGACCTGGGAAGCGAAACCCAAAGCGTACGCCTCACTCTGCAGAACGACACCACCTGTCTGTTTGAGCAGACGGATGGCAACGTCATCAAGAAAGCCGTCAACCGAAAGCTCGTGAAGATACCTTCCAAACTCGTCTTCCATTCCGCCAACTAAAGCACGAAATCTTACGTTTTTGTACGCAGAAAGCCTAAAAAGAGTGAAAAAAGGCACAATTTCGCCCACATTCTTGTACACTTTGCATAATTTGCAGTATATTTGCAGTCCAAACTGATTATTCACTAAAAAGAGGAAAGATAATGCTGAAGAAATTCGTTCTTACAATGGGAGTTGCTGCTATGGCACTACCTGCCTTCGCACAATACGAGAAGTATGACGGCAATACCGACTTTACTGACGACGAGACACGCTGGAGCGTTTCCTACATCGGTGAAGAGCCCACCACCGACCCGGGTAAACTGGTCAGCGGATATGTTACCATGATGCAGATGCATTATAACGGTCAGAACTGGGCCGACATGCATGAGAACTGGAAATGGCTCATCCAGAACGCTCCCATCGCCACCGTTGGCATATATGCCCGTGGAGCTGTGATGCTGGGTCAACTCATCAAGAGTGAGAACGACGCAGCAAAGAAGAAAGAGTATCTGGACGAACTGATGGGCCTCTTCGACACACGGCTGAAGTATCTCAAGTATCTGAATGCCAGTATCGCAGAGGGTAAGCGCGGACGCGCCACAGAGGGTGACGTGCTCATTGCCAAGGCCAACTACTATCACATCTACGGCTATGGCGTAGACCCCAACTACACCTACAACACCATCTATGATATGTATGCCAAGGGTATACAGCTCATCAACCAAGAGGGTGGTCGCGAGGTGAAGGGACTCTACATTCAGTACTTCTTCTCCGTAAGTTACGAACTCTTCAAGGTTTCGAACGACTACTACCGCGAGCAGTTCCTCAACGACTATCTGGAGTCGAAGGAAGTATGCGAGAAGATGCTCCAACTGGCTAAGGAAGAGACTGACCCCGAGAAGGCGCAAAAGATAGTGGATGAGTACGACCGTCCGCTGGCTATCATCGAACAGGCTTTTGCCGAATCAGGAGCAGCCAATCGCGAACAGCTCGTTGCAATGTACACTCCCAAGGTGGAGCAGAACAAGGATAACGTGAACTATCTGCGCAGTGCCATGACTGTATTGGCCAGCAACGACTGTGACGACACCGATGTCTACTACAAGGCTGCAGAGTATGCTTACGCGATAGAGCCCACCTACGAGTCGGCCATCGGTATGGCTCAGTACAGCAAGAAGGAAGGCAAGATGAACGAGATGCTTACCTATTATAATAAGGCTCTCGAACTCTGCCAGACCGATGCCACACGTGGCCGCATCTGTATGAATATCGCAAGCAGCCTTATCAACGGCAAGCAGTACACTGGTGCACTCGTTTACCTCGACCGCGCTATCGGTTACAACCAAGACCTGGCAGGACAGGCCTATCTGAAAAAGGCTGTGGTGAATACCGCCCTTGGTCAGTATCCCCAGGCTCTCGCCTTCTGCAATCAGGCCTCCGAGGCAGACATCACCGTCAGCGGTTCTGCCAACCGTCTGGCCGAGAAGATTCGCAGCGCACAGGCTAATGCTGCAGCCAACGCTCGTGCTAAAGCCGCCTACGATGCCTACATCGCCCGCCAGAAGGCTGAAGAGGACTTCTGGGGTAAGAAGTAAGCGGCGAAGACATAGACAAAGAAGAACGCCTCCACACCTTTCAACGGTTGTGGGGGCGTTTCCTTTTCTTATACTTCTCAACGAATCACTTACGGTAGAAACGGATTCCCAGACAGAGACCTTCGGTAGGGATATCGCGGAAGTACTGACGTACCTGCTGGGGACATTTGCTCAATGGATAAAAGAAACTGAGACGCTTGCCTTGCAGCCGTACGTTGACAGGAAAGGTTTTTCCGCCAGAGGTAACGGTCAGCACATCGCCGTCCAACTTGTACTCACCTTCAATGGTATTACCCTGAACCGTGGCAGATACGTGTCCGTCATCAGTGAAGGTAACCACCATGTCGCGAACCTCCATAGCCTCCACGATATGGTCTATAACCCTGGTGACGGAGCCTATGGAGGCATCGTCCGATGGGTTAGTATCCCCATCGTCCTCGCAATAGGACGCAACTCCCTCTGGGTTCCCCCACTGCCCGACGAGCTTCGAGGGCTTCAGTTTATGAGTTTCCTGATTCACCTGTTCCGTTGCCCCTGTATAAGCATCAGGGGTACCCGGGCTGAAAGAATTGGCTCCAGAGAGAAAAATTGCCAACAGAGCGGCTAATGTAGTTTTAATCATCGTACTATCTTTTTACCATTAATGATATAGATGCCATGCTTCCGGGGTGAGGGCACGAGACGGCCACTCAGGTCGTAAACCTTGTCATCGCTGGCAACAGACTCTCCAGGAGTGTAATCACTGATGTGCTCTATTGCGTTGTAACCGCCATCCAGCAAGACGCTGATGGAATTGCTCTCCTCGCTCTTAGCTTCATCGTGATAAGCATAGACCACATAACTGTACTCCTTATCGAGTTCGAGACCGCTGAAGTCGAAGTAGTTATCCGTAGTAGTAACCACGGTCTTAGTAGTTCCTGTGTTGGCGGTCGAGATGACAAGTCCTCCAAGGTAAGCGCGCTTGTTGGCCTTAATCGTCAGATAGAAATCAGTAGTCACAGGGAAAGTAATAGTTGCGGTCTCCATCTCACTGGTAAGTTCGATGGTTCCTATCTGAACGCCGTTGCAAGTGACGGTGAGCGGATTGGTATCGTACTCCTTGCAAGTGATGGATATGGTAGCCTCCCCGCTTTCGGGCGCAGGAAGCGTAGGAGTAGTTATGCTTCCGGCAGAACTGTAGGAGCCCAGACGGACTCCTCCATCGATAGTAGTATAGATATATGTCCCGCTCCAACCCGTTGTCTGTGTATGCTGATTCAGCGACGAAGTCACATTCGTCGTATTGGTACTCGTAAATCCTTCAAAGGTTTCCACCAGCAGGGTGTCAGGTTTTAGTTGGTCTGCCGAAGGGTCGTGAATAGTCAGGACCACTTCGTAACTGGTTGCGTCGTCCAACGCATCCCAGTTGGCACGGAAGCTCTGGTTGGTGACATCGGTAGCTTCCGTAGCAACGGGCGTTGCCATCTCGTAGTGGCCAGCCACAAAGGAGACAGTCTTCTTCGTTGTATTCTTCTTTATATCGCAGATGGGGAAGTTCATCAACTTACGCCCGTCGGTATTGGCATTGTAGAGTGAAGCAGGCGGAGTGGAGTTATCCGTAAGTTCTGTCTTTCCTGAACGAGGCCACGTATCGCCCGAAGTGCTTGACTCATTGGCATTAGCATCAGCCGGGATAATGGTCATGCGCTGGCGGCTGGATGTCGTATTCACGGAATTGTTTATCCAGACGTCGCTATCGAAATCGACATGCAGCACCAGCAGTCCGTCGGCAGGAAGATATTTGTCCCAACCCGTCTTCTGACGGTTCTCCAACAGGTAGTATTCCGATGGCTTCTTGGCATTACGTATAAGATAAGCCACTGAATCGCTGGAAATGGACGGCATATCGTTCACCTCAGTATAGGAGGTAAGTTCTATGGGATTCATCCATCCTGCATACATGCGCTCATAGCTGGTATAGCCGCAGGGGACATATCCGTCGCCACCATAGCAGCCATAGTCCATGATGCTCCAGCAGTTCATACCAAAGTTGCTGCCACTGGTATCGTAGAAATCAGGAATACCCAGACAATGGCTGAACTCGTGACAGGCCGTACCCACACCATCCATCTTCGTGCTTCCACCACTTCCATAGAGTTCATTGGAACAAGCATAAGTCTCGATGGTCACACCGTCAAGCGTGAGTGCACCATCGCCGTCACCATAGTATGCAGCCGACGAGAGTTCCCACTCGTGGGGCCATATAGTGTTGGAACTGGCCCCCTGTGCCTCACCATAACCGGCATAGATAACATACACCTGGTCGACGTAACCATCATCATCCCAGTCATAATCAGCAAAGTTCACCTGACTATCAACTGCCTTGATGGCCTCACAGACCATCGTGGCAGGAGCCTTGTCGTCGCCATTGTCATCGTTTCCTCCATAGTAGGACATCTTCTGACTGACAGTCACAGGGCCCAAAACATCGAAGTCGATAGTCAACTGCCCATAGCTCTGGGTCAGGAAATAGTCGCGTACCGAACCGCCCATTCCGTTGATGCTGTAACCAGCCTTGTTGAAGTAATCGTCGAACTCATCGCGGATATGGCTCATCTTCTTGTCTGAGAAGTTGACCAGGATGACCAGACCTTTCTTCTCACCGCGAAAGTCCTGACGCTCCAATCCCCAAGTGGCACGACGCTTCACCTTAGCAGCTTTGGGCTTAGCCTTACGCTGGGAAGACAGTTTTTCCCTGTTAATGGTCACATACTCTCCGTTCTCTTTCATCTGGAACATGGTTCCGTCGGCCGCCTGCAGATAGTGACCGTTCTCGTCTCCACACAGGACCACCTCGCGGATGGTTCCGTCACCGAGCATAATCGTTTTCTTTACCCGTTTAGCAGGCACAGCCATCATGCTTGCTACGCAACACAAGCACAGCAGACTAAGGGTTAATCCTTTCTTCACGTTATTTAAGTATTATTTTCTTGCTTGCTCCATTACTGTACTTCACAATATACAACCCATCACGCAGAGCTATGCGGCCAAGCTCATCGGCACGACAACGACAGACAAGCATACCGCCCAAATTGTAGACAGTAACTATTTTCTCACTCTCACTAATGTTCCCGATATAGCTCGGAATAGTGTGCAGATAGACATACTCACTCCACTCGCTGGGCAGATAGTCCTCGGGCGATGCAGCCAAAGCCTTTACCCGATACTTCAGGGCACTATCATCCTCCAGTCCTTCGTACAACTTCGATGTATCGGAGAGTGTATCACAACTCACGAGCATATCGTCGCGATAGAGTTCGCACACATACTCAATAGCATTTTCCACCGTAGGCCAACTGGCGAGGAAACTGTTCATGTGTATGTCCTCTGCCTCATTGGGCTCAGGCGTATCCAGCTGTCCGTTAGTACGGAAGCAAATTGTTACCGTTCCATCGCTTTTCTCAACAATACTCCGCAAGGGTTTATGCAGGAAACCACCCACATAGACCTCAGCCGCAGGGGTGCTCTCGTCAGTAAGTGCATAGTTCAAACTTGTGCCAGGATAAGTTTGTCCACGCAATATTTCACGCCATTCTCTTTGGGTCAGGCCCTTCGTGTTAGTTCCCCTATAGTCGTTGTTGGCGGCTACGATGGTCATACGCTGATGACTGGCATCGGTATTCACCGTATTATTGTTCCACCGGGTGGCGTTGTAGTCGACATGGGTGACCATCAAGCCGTGACCACCAAAGGCACAAACCAGATTGTCCCAGCCCTTTGCCTGACGATTCTCGATTATATAGTATTCGTTGGCCGAGTTGTCGTTCTGTATACGATAGCCATAGCCCCCATCGGTGAAACAGGGAATGGTGAGCACTGTAGGCTCTTCTAAATCTATCAGTTGACGCCAACCCATGAAGTCACGCTCATAGGCGGTATAGGCTCCGGGATTGTATCCGTTGTTGCCATACTCCCCATAGTCCATCACACTCCAAAGGTCCATGCCGAAGGCCACATTCTGGGTGTCATAGAAATCAGGCAGGCCGAGTCCGTGACTCAACTCATGAATGAACACTCCTACCCCATCCGTCTTTGTACCCGAGAGATTCCCGTCATCATCCCATACAGGCCTACACTCACAGGTGAGTCCATATCCTCCGTAGGTTACATCTCCTATAGTAATAGAGGTGCGTTGTTCCTTAGGCCAAATGAGGTTAGTGTCCTCTCCATAATTGTTCTCTCCCATTCCTGCATAAATGAAGAAAATAAAGTCGATAATATCATTCCCGTCATTGTCGAAATCGCTCCAGTCACCCTCGTAGGCAGCCTGTGCAGCTGTAATTGCCTCTGAGGTAAAGGCGGATATCCCCGTAGCCGTGTCTTTGTATCCTTTACCATAGTCAGCATAGCCCTTACTCAGCGTAACAGGCCCCATGACCGTAAACTCGGGTAAGAAAGCGGAATCACTCTGCTCGACGAAAAAGTCACGAATGGAGCCGTAGCTCCCATGCCCCTTATAAAGCTGGCCATCCATCGTTCCGTTGCAGAACTTCTGATAGAAAGCGTTCACCTCCGAGGCAGCACCATCGGCCGTAATGAAATCCTTGTCATCGAAAGCAACCAACACGACGGGTACTTTCTGCACGCCATGTGACTTCAGGGGGGCGGTTGCCTGGCTTCCTATTCGACGGGGTGCCTTACGGATGGACTCTCCAAGCAGTTGGACGTTGCACTCGGGACGTCCGTTGCCTAACCAGTTCTCCCCCTCATCCTCCTGCGCCACAAGAGGTAGGGTGAGAAGACTACATATAAGAAATGAGATATAACGCATAGGCTGTATTCTATTAAGTTATGTATTTTTGGGGGATTATCTTACAATCTTTTTCCCGTCACGGATGTAGATGCCTCGAGGCAGGTTCTGACTGCTTACCCTGCGTCCGCTAAGGTCGAAGGTGCCAACGACGGGATTTATCCGCCAAGTATCGGCAATTACAATGTCCTCCACCGTTGTTGATGGACCCTCTTTCTGATAGAGGCGGAAATTATCAACCTTTGCCCAATCCTCCACACTCAGCGCACCGATGGTCAGCGTACCGTCAGTCACTTCGATGTCGTCAACAACGGCATCTGCCATATACATGGGGCCAAAGTCTGTGGACTCAACAGTGACGGAATCTGTTCCCGCAAATACGGTGATGTGGTTCTCCAATTCTGCAGCAACGGATACAACAAGCTGATACTTGCCGTTTTCAACTCCAGTGAGGGTCTGCTCGACATGTTTGTCCTTTGGAATGTTGACTACGTATCTTCCATCAGCCCGACCCATGTAATTCGTAAGAGAACCCGTAATGTTGCGAATCGAAGCACCTGTAGCAGTCCATCCCTTGGTATTGGCCTGTTCAAACGAGGGATTGGCAATATAGGCGGTCTTGTTCACATAGCCGTTCTCCGCTCTCACAGCCGCATTGGCCACATAGGTTGTAGCGGCAGCTTCCAACGCATTGATTTGGGCTGTCTGTTCTGCCGTCACCGGCTGAGTACGAAGTGTCTCACGCGCCTCACTGAGGACAGCAAGGAAGTTCTTCTTCGACTCTGTTGAACTCACACGTTCATAGAGATTGTACGTAACCAATGCTTCTGCTATCGCCTCTGCCAGCTGACGGGCTTTCTTGTCCTTCATGCTGTAGGCATAGCTGTTCAGTCGCACCTTGCGGTCGTACTCCAAATAGGCCGTCAGCGCAGGAATAACAGTTCCCGTGCACTCATCAAAATATTGCGTCTCCGCATTATCGGGAATCTTGTTATTCTCCGTTGCAACAAGATTGACCCACGTTCCGCGAATGGTGTCAGTTGAGAGGCTGGGAGTATTGATGCTTACCATTACAGCCTTAGCCGTAACGTCAACGGGTTCGCCAGTCAGAATGATATAGGGTGTTCCGCCCTTCATCTCTAAGTTGCACGAATCCACCTCCTGCAGATAGTTCGACTTTATGAGGTTTACCTTTCGGGCAAACATACCTGTGGGCGTAATTGCATCGAAAGGAAGAACGGCTGTACCATACATACCAACGGCCTGTGTGGCATGATAGGTGGCAGAGAGTGCCTTGAAATCCTCCCGAGGAAGGAAGTTGTAACCTGGAGTCAGGTCCAATTGTTCACACACTTGGTCGGTAATTATGTTTCGACCAGCCACCTGCTGTGCAGCATCGGCATAAAAGAGCGCATTCTTATTGGCCGCTGTCAGAGGAGCAGCAAGTCCCTTGACCTCGGTCATATCGTAACGGTTCACTGTGCTATCGGTGCTCAGCGAGGCAAATACAGCAGAGTTGTAGTTACCCGTCACCTTAGCCTCTTGCCCATCCTCGCTGGTCGTGAGAGAAAGGTTCGGACCCATTAGTTTGAAGTACAATGCCGTGTCGTTGGTTGCATAATTGATATCGAACGATTTGTTGGTGGAAGCCGTTCCTGCCAAAGCAAACTTGTATGTCTCACCGTCAGTCAGACTGGTCAGGTCGAAAACCATATCGGCTGTCTCGCCCACATTGAAAGGCACATTCTTCTTTGTCTTGGTAGTACTCTTTACGAACTCCCCGTTCTCCAACTTGTAAATGACGGCCTGCACGCTGGGCGAGCACTTCGTGCCATTCTGCCCATTCGTAAAAGTAGCTGTCACGTCCACCTTCTTGGAGTTAAAGATGTGCTTGACATCGTACGTTACTCCGTCAAGAGTTAACGATTCTGATTCTCCACCATCGTCAATAGTCAGTTTCTTCAGCGTCAGATCCGCAACGCTCGCCTCCGTTTCTACGTCAGAAACTTTAGCCAATATATTACGGTTCGCATCACAGAGATAAATGGTATAGGTATTAGTTCCCGAAGGAGTGAAAGAGAACTCCAGTTCTGCATTCTCCCCTGGTTCAATCAGCGTCTTGGTGTCGCTATCCTGTGCCGAAGAACTGGAATTGGGCACAGCGTTTGCGCCTGTCAGGCAATAGAGGTAAAATCCCTTCTGTGCCAACGTACCATTATTAGTAATTTTAGCCGTAATCTTATTGGCGAAACGGGAAAGCAGACGTGAGCCGGGCACTGAAAGTTTTCCTGTCAGGTTAGGAGTCTTGGGATATATGTTCCATACCATTCCCTGCGATTCGTTGAAACCGTTCATGCCCGTTGCATCATCCACCGTGTAATAGCCATCGTAGCCATTGCCGCCCCCCCAGCCAAAATTGAAGTGGAAGAGGTTATTCTTCAGCTGATAACCGTCTATCACTACAGCGTGACCTCCGTTGCTGGGATGTACACCGCTATAGAGTATCGGGCGACCAGCCTCCAAGTCTTGGATAATCATTTTTTCCCACGAGGTCTGGGAATAGCTTCCCTTCCAAACGGTAGCACCGCCATTCAAGCCCATCTGCCCAGAGAACACCTGACGGCAATTGTCTATCTGGCCACTGGTGCTCGACCCATAGGTGAGCCAAGCACTCGCGCCCACACAAGCCAACAGCGTGGCCACCGCCGTAGTGCACTCTTCGGGTTCACTACCTGAATAAGAATCGCGCATCAAGTCCCACTTCAAGGGAGTTCCTGAGGGAATACTTTGGGTGACAGGTGCATCGCCATAACCATAAGTGGGTGTACCGTACTTTGTCCTATCGTCCAAATCCTTGCGCCAGTAATATATAATCTGGCTGGCGGCTGTAGCCACACAACCTGTAACGGCGTGATTAGTGGTTCCCGTGAGATAAGGACAAAGGTTGTAGTAAGGCCAGGTTTGATGCCAATGGCTGGTCATCAGCGTAGCTATGTCTTTCGTTCCGCTTGCCTTGCGGGGTGCCCGTCGAGGAGCATTGCCTTTAGTCTGCAGACTCTCAGCCTGACCCGTGTAGTAAGCAATCATGTCCTGTAAGGCTGGAGGAAGGTTATCCTCATCAAAATCACCAGTCTCTGTGTAACCAATGACAGCAGGCAGAGCATCGTCCCCACTCACCAGAACGAAGCCTTCGCCTACCCCACGACTGAAGACATAGAGGGGCTGTACCTCGGTTTCTGCAACGGCGGCCTTTCGCTTGATAAGTCGGGGAGCGTCAGCAGACTTCATGTATGCGGCAGCAATAGACTTTGCCTGCGAAGGTGTGACAGGTTCAGCCTTTGCGCACACGCACGCGATGCTCATTACGATGGCCGTAATCATGAATTTCCTGTTCATATTGCTTCTGTTGTTATTTGTTTATACCCTAAACGAACTACAAATATAATGATTTTAAGGAGACAAAACAAAAAATATCCAAAAAGATTTGTCGTTTCGACAAAAAGGCATTAACTTTGCAGTCGCAAAGCAAGGGGGATTAGCTCAGCTGGCTAGAGCGCTTGCATGGCATGCAAGAGGTCATCGGTTCGATTCCGATATTCTCCACAGAAGAAGAAGGAGAAAACCCAATGTGGTTTTCTCCTTCTTCTTGTATCTTTCTTCTTTCCTATACGTATAACTCTATCCGCTTAGAACTGCTCCAAATAGGCAATGCGACTTTCCGTCGACGGATGGGTGCTGAAAAGATTGCTCATGAAACCCATCATGCTGTCCTTCAAGTTCTGAGGATGAATGATGAAAAGCTGAGCAACGTCTTGCCGCTCGACATCAGCAAGTGCAGGGTTTTCACTTATTTTGCGCAATGCGCTGGCCAGAGCCAGAGGGTTTCCACATAGTTCAGCGCCGCCTGCGTCAGCCATATACTCACGCTTGCGACTGATTGCAAAACGTGTAAGTAACGTAAACAGGTATCCGATAGCAGCCAGAAAAGCAACAACAGCAAACACTACCAGTATACCTACCCCACTTCCGCCATTACGGTCATTACTGCGTCGGGTAGAACGACCTCCATAGAGGAATGTGTTCCACAGCAGACGGACAGCCAGTGTCATCACCGTACTCATGATGCCGACGAAAATAATGCTCACTATCAAGAGTCTCGTATCACGATTGCGAATATGCGTAAGTTCATGGCCGATGACTCCTGCCAGTTCAGCATCATTTAGGCGATCACAGATGCCTGTCGTTACTGTAACGGTATAGCTATCGCGGTCTATTCCGCTAGCAAAAGCGTTCAGTTCTGAGGTATCGACAACATTTATCTTAGGCATATCCATGCCGCAGGTCATCGTAAGATTCTCCACGATGTTGTAGACACGTGGATTCTCCTTCCGCTCCAGTGGCCGAGCACCTGTTGCACGACGGATCATGGCCGTGTTACTGAAATAGGCTATCAGAAACCATATCGTCACTACGCCCACGACAATGGGCACAGTAGTGAGGAACTGAGCGTTCACCTCGTTCCAATCAATTCCATAGACAGGATCAGCTTGCATCTGAGCCATGATGACCAGGAAGAGGTAGACCAGAGACAACAAGATAAGGGGAAACATAACCAAAAGCAGCATGCTCTTGGTGTTGTTCCTCACTTGCTGGGTATAGAGTCCTACATACTGCATTGCTTGAACATACTGTATTTCAGACCTTTTTATTTACTGCCTCAGAATTTTATCTCAGGAGCCTTGTTGTAATTCGCACGCTCCTGGGCAGGCACTTCGAAGAGGGGCTCACGATGGAAACCAAACATGCCAGCAATGATGTTCGTGGGGAATGACTCGCAGGCGGTATTCAATTCCTTGGTGGCAGAGTTGAAGAAACGACGTACAGAGGCAAGTTTGTTCTCAATGTCGGCAAGTTCGTTCTGTAATTGCAGGAAATTTTGGTTGGCCTTCAGGTCGGGATAAGCCTCAAGACTTACCTTCAGTCCTGCAAGAGCCGAAGACAGTTGGTTCTCAGCATCTATCTTTTCATTAATAGTCGTGGCACTCATAGCTGCCGTGCGGGCACGAGTGACACTCTCAAGCAGGCTCTTCTCATGGTCGGCATACCCTTTCACAGAGGCTACCAGCTGAGGCACTAGGTCATAACGTTGCTTGAGTTGTACGTCAATGTTAGCAAACGCATTCTCACGATTGTTGCGAAGTCTTACAAGTCCATTGTAGGCCCCAATAAGATAGAATGTGATGAGCACTACCATCACCAAAAGCACGATAATTCCGATACTCATTGTCTTATTATTTATTATTAGTGATTGGATTTTATTCTCGTCTTCGTTTCTTTTTGCACATTATTCCTTGCAAATATACAGATTTCCATTGTTGTTTCAAAGCTTTTGGACGGAAAGTTTGTTCGATGTCAACTTTAAGCTATAAAAATTTGGCAGCACGGGGCAAAACCATTACTTTTGTGACATGAAACTCAGGCGAGAGTTGAGAGTAAATTGACAGACGGACATACGCAGACATAAAGAGCCGCATCGGTTTGACTGGGATACTCATCAAATTATTAAATGAAACCGAGAATGCTTACGCACACCAATGGCGGGCCACGCCTCCGCAAGGGGGTAACCTTCAGGTCGGTGGATTACAAAGGGTGCGGGCGCTCAAATCCTATTTACTCGGAGTTTCATCACATCACTGGTGCGGCTTTTCTTTTTAAGGCTAAGGGCTGCTCCCGTTTAGGAACAGCCCTTGCTTTTTTCGTAAATCGAAGATTCTTCGCTCTTCTCTCTTACTTCACCTTAGCCACGATAGCCTTGAAGGCTTCGGGATGGTTCATGGCCAGGTCGGCAAGCACCTTGCGGTTAATTTCGATGCCGGCCTTGTGCAACAGACCCATCAACTGGGAGTAGCTCATGCCTTCCAAGCGAGCGGCAGCGTTGATACGCTGAATCCACAGGGCGCGGAAGGTACGCTTCTTGTTACGACGGTCGCGGAAGGCATAGGTGAGACCCTTCTCCCATGTGTTCTTGGCAACAGTCCACACGTTCTTACGGGCACCGAAGTAACCTCTGGTCAGACCCAGAATCTTCTTTCTCTTAGCACGTGATGCTACATGATTTACTGATCTTGGCATAGTTTTGTTTCTTTTTTGAATGTTAGCGCCTTCTCCTTATTATTATATATAAGCGAGGAGATGGTCTTTGGTGCTAAAGCATTCGGTTAATAACTTAAGTTAAGAACTTTACTTTTTCTCGACGCTTCCTTTAGGTGGAATGATTTAACGCAAGCACAGGAGGTCGCGGACCTGCTTCATGTTCTCAGTGACAACAATGTCGCTGTGGTCCAAGTTTCTCTTCTGTTTCTTGGTCTTCTTCGTCAAGATGTGGCTGTGGTAGGCGTGATGACGCTTTACCTTACCCGTACCAGTGAGCGTGAATCTCTTCTTCGCACCGGAGTTAGTCTTTACTTTTGGCATTTTTTTTTATTTTTGTTTGTTATTATATATGGTGTGGCAACGCATATACCAGGCGTTACGCACTACCTTTTCTCAATCATCAAAGTCCTCACCTTCCACCTTTGGACCCGTGTACTCCTTGGGAGCCTTTTGCTGGGGGGCCTTCTTCACAGGAACTTTCTGGGCCGTTTCTTCGGCTGTAGGTTCTGTTGCTTTCTTCCCGCCTTGCGGCTGTTTCTTGGGAGCGATGAACATAGTCATACGCTTTCCCTCCAGAACAGGCATCGACTCCACCTTTCCATACTCCTCCAAGTCAGCGGCAAAACGCAGGAGCAACACCTCTCCCTGCTCCTTGAACAGGATGCTACGTCCTTTGAAGAACACGTAGGCCTTCACCTTGTCGCCATCAGAGAGGAAACCGATGGCATGTTTGAGCTTGAAATTGTAGTCATGGTCGTCGGTCTGTGGTCCGAAACGGATTTCCTTTACGTCCACCTTCACCTGACGGGCCTTCATCTCTTTCTGTTTCTTCTTCTGCTGGTAGAGGAACTTAGAGTAGTCTATCAGACGGCAGACTGGTGGATCGGCGTTGGGAGAAATCTCCACGAGGTCTACGCCTTTCGACTCTGCCAACTGGATGGCCTTGTAAGTCGACATCACGATAGATTCTACTCCGTCACCGACGATGCGAACTTCACTCACACGTATTTGTTCGTTGACGCGATATTGCTGCTTTTCTTCTCTTTTTGCCATTCGATTTCTTAAAACCGGGTGCAAAGTTAATACTTTTCTGTCATTTCCCGCACTTTATCGTTGATTTTTTGTGCGAAATCCTCAAATTTCATGCTTCCCTGTTCGCCACCGCCTTGCTGACGGAAGCTGACGGTCCCCCCCGACTGTTCCTTTTCGCCGACAATGAGCATGTAGGGCACGCGCTTGAGTTCGTTGTCGCGAATCTTGCGTCCTATCTTTTCGTTGCGGTCATCGACATAAGAGCGTACGTCGTTGCGGTCGAAGTATTCCTGCAGTTGCTGAGCATACTCGTTGTACTTCTCTGAGACGGGCAGTATGGCCACCTGATCGGGGGCAAGCCACAGGGGGAAGTGTCCGGCTGTATGCTCGATGAGCACAGCCGTAAAACGTTCCATCGAACCGAAGGGTGCGCGGTGTATCATTACGGGACGGTGTTTTTTGTTGTCCTCACCTACGTACTCCAATTCGAAACGCTCGGGAAGGTTGTAGTCCACCTGTATGGTGCCCAACTGCCAACGGCGTCCCAGAGCATCCTTCACCATGAAGTCCAGTTTAGGTCCGTAGAAGGCAGCCTCACCCAGTTCTGTAGTGGTCTTCATGCCTTTCTCTGCACAGGCTTCTATGATAGCTCGCTCGGCCTGTTCCCACACCTCATCGCTTCCGATGTACTTCTCCTTATCGTTAGGGTCACGCAGGGAAATCTGAGCCTCAAAGTTATTGAAGTCCAGGGCCCCGAAGATAATCTGGATGATGTCCATCACGCGCTCAAACTCTTCTTTCACCTGATCGGGACGGCAGAAGATGTGAGCATCGTCCTGTGTAAAGGAACGAACACGAGTGAGTCCGTGCAACTCACCACTTTGCTCATAACGATACACGGTACCGAACTCGGCACAACGGAAAGGCAGGTCCTTGTAGCTGTGAGGTTTCGAAGCGTATATCTCGCAGTGGTGGGGGCAGTTCATGGGTTTCAGCATATACTCTTCGCCCTCCTCGGGAGTGTGAATGGGCTGGAACGAGTCTTTTCCGTAGTGAGCGTAGTGGCCAGAGGTCACATAGAGGTTCTTCCCTCCGATATGGGGAGTAATTACTTGCTGATAACCATAGCGTTTCTGTATCTTTTTCAAGAAATCCTCCAAGCGCAGACGCAGGGCCGTTCCCTTGGGCAGCCAAATGGGCAGTCCCTTGCCCACGCGTTCTGAGAACATAAACAACTCCATCTCCTTGCCTATCTTGCGATGGTCGCGCTTCTTTGCCTCTTCCAGCAAGGTCAGGTACTCGGTGAGCAGTTTCTGCTTAGGGAAGGTGATGCCGTAGAGGCGGGTCATCATGGGACGCTTCTCGTCACCACGCCAATAGGCTGAGCTGACGGAGAGAACCTTGCAGGCTTTGATGGGGGCTGTGCTCAAAAGATGGGGACCACGGCAGAGGTCAGTGAAAGCACCCTGCGTGTAAGTCGTGATGTGACCATCCTCCAGATCCTCAATAAGTTCGTTCTTGTACGTCTGTCCGCGATTACCGAAGAATTTCAGCGCATCCTGTTTCGAGATATCCTGACGTACCAACTTTTCCTTCCGCTGCACCAGTTCCATCATCTTCTTCTCCACCTCTACGAAGTCGGCCTCGCGGATGGTCACACCTTCTGGGGGCATTACGTCATAATAGAATCCATTCTCAATGGCCGGACCGATACCGAACTGGATACCAGGGTACAACTCCTGCAACGCTTCCGCCATTAGATGGGCACTGGTATGCCAGAAAGCATGTTTGCCTTCTTCGTCGTCCCACTTATAGAGCACCACCTCGGCACTCTCCGTGATGGGGCGGTCAAGCTCCACTGTTTCACCATTCACGCCACAAGCCAGTACGTCCTGTGCCAGTCGGGGCGAAATACTTTCTGCAATCTGCAGGCCCGTCACACCTTTTTCATACTGGCGAACCGAGCCGTCTGGAAATTTTATGTCTATCATACGCTTTTTTAGATATTTCTCTATCTATCAATCTCCCATTTTCCCCAAAGTTGCCTGCAAAGATAATAAATAATCATGAAACGGGGAAACGAAACGGGAGAAATGTTACGTATTACTTCTCTGTTCGGGAGTAACGTTTAATGAGATTGTAGGCAGAATAGAGGCCATACTCACCAGCTTGACTAAGGTCGCTCAAGGCCTCATTGCGGTGCCCTGTGAGGAGCCGTACAATGCCGCGATTGTAGTAGGCCACTGAAAAACGGCCATCCTGCTCCAGCACCCGGGTGTATGTTTCAACGGCACGATCGTAGTCATTCATCCAGACATAGACTCCGGCAAGGTTGTACTGAGCATATAGCATATCAGGCATAATCGCAAGCAGCTGAAGATAATCCTCCTCCACCTGTCGCCAGGCTATCTGTTGTTCGGCTGTAAGGGGAAGATTCTCTTCTACCCCAGTGGCAGGGGCTCCTCGAGTATGTCCCACCTGCAACTGAGCCTGGCGCACTTGGGCTCGCAGATATAGGGCTGCGGCACAAAGGGTGTCGACTGCCAGTACGCAATCGAGGTCGGAGATAGAAGCAGAAAAATCACGTACATGGTAGTAGTCGAGCGCACGGCGCAGTCGGGGAGCGATTGCCTCAGGCAGGGAATCGATGATTGCGGAAATCTGGGTAATGTCTTGAAAGTGGAAAGTTATTTGTTGTTCGCTTAGAACCGCTTCGTCACCCGTCAGATATAGATGGGCAGGAAGGTCATCAACAGCGTTCAGTTCCTCCAGCAAGCGATGGTAGGAAACCTGGGAGCGAAGGTCACCCTCGCGATTATAGTAGGTGAACACATAGAAAGGCTGAAGCTGAAGGTCGACAGCCTTATTCTGGACTCGGCCACGATACTCACTGGCATAATCATCGCGTTCAGGTTCTTGGGTGTCAGCCTCCACCAAACGATCGTACTTGCTGGGATCCATGTCACTCTGTTTACGGGTCTTAGTGGCTTGGCTCTTATAGGTTCCCGTGCGCTTCTCCATCTCGGCCTTCAGCACACGAAACTCGTCACGTTCGGCCCCATACACATCACCTATCTTGCGACGTATTTGTGCCCGAGTCTGATAGCCTGTCCAGAACTCGGGATAGTCCTTCAGCACAGCCGAGATGTCGCGAATGGCTCCCCGATAATCGCCCGTCTGGTCGAGCAGCAGGGCACGGTTGTAGAGGGCAATGGTGTTGTCGGGCTCTTGCTCCAGGACAAAATTGAAGTCCTCTATGGCGCGGTTGTCATCGCCCACCTGGGCACGCAGTAAACCACGGTTGAAGTGTCCCAAATAATTGCCAGGCTCCATCTCTAATGCGGCATCGTAATCCTGCATGGCACCGCGCAGGTTCTGCCTGTGGTAACGGGCCAAGGCACGGTTAATATAGAGTCCTGCGTTACGAGGCAGTTGCAGGATAGCTTTGTCCAGACATTCCTCAGCCTCGGCATACTCTCCCCTGTTGGCGGTGACCATAGCCCGCATACTCCAGGCCTGACCATCGTAGGCATCAGCTTCGAGGGCTCGGGCTATCCAGTCCATTGCGTTCAGCGTATCGTTACGTGCAAAGGAGATTTGCGCCTTCAGCGTATAGTTGTCTGCTTCGCGAGGCCACTGCCGAATCATCACGTCAAGCGAAGAGTCAGCCCTCTCGTAGGCTTTCTGCTCCATCTGGCAGAGCACCATATTGTGCCAACTGCCAGAATTCAGGGGATTGATGGAGGTGGCTCGACGATAATCCTCCTCAGCCTGGGAGAAATGCTTCAGGTTCACCTGGCAGAGGCCTCGCAGCACGTAGTAGTTCTCTGTATAAGGGTTGCGCTCGATGGCACTTGAGCAGTCTGTCGTAGCTCCGCTGTAGTCTTCGAGGTAGAACTTCGCCAGCCCGCGAAAGAAGTAGGGTTCGGCCAGAAAGGGCTTGGCGTTGATTACCATATTGAAACGCTGGATGCTAAGCACGTAATCCTCGTAGTAAAGGGCATTACGGCCCATCATCATCACATGGTCGGTATTTATCTGCGCATGAAGCCCCCCCATCATCCCCCCGAGGGGGGAGAACAAAAAGAATAATAGGAGAAGGAATTTCTTCATTCTTGCTTTATTTCGCATCGCCATTCCTCCCCTCGGGGAGGCCAGGAGGGGGCTATTTTCTCAGTTTCACCTTGTAGGAGCAGGAGAACTTGCCTCGGGCGATGTCGTTCAGACCTCGTTTCACCATCTGGCGACGAAGACCCGACAGACGGTCGGTGAAGACCTCACCTTCCAAGTGGTCTACCTCATGCTGAACAACGCGAGCCAGATAGCCTTCTATCCACTCGTCGTGTTCCTGGAACTGCTCGTCCTGCCACGTGAGGCGGATGCGAGTCGGGCGACGTACCTTCTCGTGGATGCCAGGAAGGGAGAGGCAGCCCTCCTCGCCGAGGTCTGTCTCTGTTTCGTCGTACTCCTCGATATAGGGATTGATGTACACCCGTCGGAAATCTTTATATTCAGGCATGTCGTCGCTGATTACATCGAGGTCTATGACCACCAGCCTGATGCTCAACCCTATCTGGGGGGCGGCAATACCAATTCCTTGACTGTGGGCAAGCGTCTCCCACATGTTCTGAATGAGAGTGCCCAATTCAGGGTACGTCTCGTCTATTTCCTCAGCCACCTTCCGAAGCACGGGCTGACCGTATGTGTAAATGGGTAGTATCATAATTATTTTCGTCTTTCCATCCATCCTTGCAGGATGATGCAAGCGGATATTTCGTCAACGAGAGCTTTGTTGCGACGTGCCATCTTACCGATACCGCTCTCGAGCATCGTTTGGTGAGCCAGAACACTGGTGTATCGTTCGTCCCACCACTCTATGGGAATGTCGGGCAGGGCTTTCTGCAGTTGTTCAACAAACTTCTGTACGTGCTGTAGATTCTCGCTCTCGCGTCCGTTTGTCTGCATGGGTTTTCCCACCACGAAGCGCTCCACCTGCTCACGACCAATGTAGTCCTTAAGGAAGGGCAACAACTGCTTCGTTTCGACGGTAGACAGCCCATTGGCAATTATCTGCAAAGAGTCCGTCACAGCCAAACCGGTGCGACGGACTCCGTAGTCTATGGCCAGAACTCTTGCCATGTACGAGAATCCCCTTCCTTTACTTCTGATAGAGCAACCATGCTCCGGGATATTCTGCCATCAGCTTAGCACGGCTCTGTGCAGCCTCATCCTTGGTGTCGTATGTGGTTGCTACCACACGATAGAAGGGAGAACCATTTACATTAGCCTGCACAATCTGTGCGCTGTAGCCCTTGCTTGCCAATGTGCTCTGCAGGCTCTGGGCGTTGGCCAACATACCAAAAGCTCCCACCACAACACTATATGCCTTCAGACCGGCTCCGTTCACTAAAGTGACTTGCTCGGTACGAACAGCCACATTGCTATAGTCTGTCGTAGGAGTAACCTTCACGGGCTGTGTGGTAGTCACAGGCTGAGTCGTCGTGACTGGAGTGGTGGTGTAAGTGGGGGTAACGGCTGTAACTTGTACGGGAGCGGTCTGCTGAGTCTGAACGCCCGTCTGGGTCTGCATGGCATACTGCTGAGCATAAGTCTCCTCTGCGTTCTGCGCTGCCTGAGCTTTCTCGTAAGCTTTCTTATAGGCACTCTCACTACTATGGCACGATGCCAAAGCCAAGCCCACGGCAAGGGCAACTCCCATTACGAAAAACTTCTTCATCTTTCTTTTCTTTTTTTATAGTTTATGTTTATTTTACGTTCAACCTATTTGATGCTACA
>FLNY01000049.1_pt1 | contig 19899 bp, 9 predicted proteins | sample 1140381 | NCBI WGS metagenome assembly FLNY01 (sample SAMEA3878172, study PRJEB12797) | bioreactor metagenome | biome: Moose rumen | place: Sweden | collected 2011-10
GCAAAGGTGACCGAGTGGGTGTCACCTTGCCGTAGTACGCCCTCAGGGGCTCGAACCCTGGACCCATTGATTAAGAGTCAATTGCTCTACCAACTGAGCTAAGGACGCATCTTAATGTGTTTGCGCTTCAGGATGGGCTTGAACCAACGACCCCATGATTAACAGTCATGTGCTCTAACCAACTGAGCTACTGAAGCAGTGTTTTTTCCTTGGTGAAGAGGAGGAGACTCGAACTCCCACGGGCTGAGCCCACTACCCCCTCAAAGTAGCGCGTCTACCATTCCGCCACCTCTCCATTAAGGATTATTTCAATTTAAGCCTTGTCGCGACAAGATGCTAGTCGGATTAGATATCCGAGCCTCTGACAAGAGGTTGTGTCGGATTAGATATCCGAAAAGCCTGCCGGCGGCCGGCTTTCAAACTTTTATTACTGCCACCATCTGAAAGCAAGCTTTCGCTGTTGTCATTAATAAAAGTTTGAGCCTCTTGTCGGATTCGAACCAACGACCCCGAGATTACAAATCACGTGCTCTGGCCAACTGAGCTAAAGAGGCAAAAGATCGATTTTTTTGAGCGGAAGACGGGGCTCAAACCCGCGACCCCCAGCTTGGAAGGCTAGTGCTCTATCAACTGAGCTACTTCCGCAGCATCTCTCAAATATTGACTTTCGTTCGAGTGGGCAGGGACGGATTCGAACCGCCGAAGCCGCAAGGCAACAGATTTACAGTCTGCCCGTTTTAACCACTTACCTACCTACCCAGATGAGAACTATGTCATCTTGTGACTCGCACAGGATTCAAACCTGTAACCTTTTGATCCGTAGTCAAATGCTCTATTCAGTTGAGCTAGCGAGCCTCGTATAAGAGAAATGAGTGGGCGTTGACGGATTCGAACCGCCGACCCTCTGCTTGTAAGGCAGATGCTCTGAACCAGCTGAGCTAAACGCCCTCATTTTTGTGCATTATTTCAATTTTTCAGGAGACCCGCACCCGAATCTCTTTAGCCCCCAGAAGGTGTTCCTTTCCAAAAGCGAGTGCAAAGGTAAGCACTTCTTCTGACGTGACCAAATCTTTTTGAGATTTTTTTCACTTCCTCGTAAAAAGATTACTTACCAGTGCTGCAATCGCAACAATCACAGCTAGTAGAATCGTCATCATATCCATCATCAGCAAATCAAACTATCTTTATTCCTTATTAATACTTATCGGGGATCTCCTAAACCAATCTTAATTACCTTAGACTAAATCCCATCGAAAAATCAAACTTACTTTTTACCTATGAAAAAAAACTTATTCTATCAAAACCCAGAGTACATTACAAATAATGCAACTGAGATTTGACGAGACAAAGGTAGGGATCAGATAAATACGTAGCAAATATCAAGAAAAAAAATTACGGAATATATTTAATTTCTTGACCGTCATCAACTGTTGTGCACCTACACGCATAACACACAAAAATATATTTGCCAAAAAATCTTAACTATCCCAATCTATCATGTCGGATAGTTTGCTGATACCGCCTGAAACATCTATATTTGTAGGAAAATAAATAATGAAGAAGCAACAAGTATGAATTACACACTGAAATTCAACATAGAATACTATACGAAATGGGGTGAAGACCTTCGTGTGCAGATAAGGTACAGGATGAAAGACGGCAATTTGTCGGACATGGAAGAGATAAGGCTCAGCACGGAAGATGGCAGGATATGGCGTGGATACAAGGATGTGCAGAATGGAGAAGCGGCAGGAGTGCAGTATCTGTATGCCATGTACAGAGATGATGTGCTGGTATGGACTGAATGGGAGATAGCTCCGCACAAAGTGTCATTTTCCGAAGACACATGGATGTACGACATAGAAGACAGGTGGCGTCCGATACCGGAAGACCTGCCATTGTTTTCGAGTGCCTATACGGAATGTGTGGGAGCAGCAGAGGAGTCGAACAATGGCAATCTGTCCACCGCAAGAAGTCCCTACTCTATCACCTTGCAGTTGCGCACTGTAGAACCAAGATTAAAGAAGGGGGAACATCTGGCAATCTGCGGCAGCACCCCACAACTGGGAGAATGGCGTTATCCGCAGCGTATGCAGTTGGTTGCTTTGCAGGAATGGGGAGTGAACCTGGATGCCACTATGTTGTACCACGAAGCAGAATATAAATATGTGGTCGTAGATGACTACAATAATATAATAAGGTGGGAAGAAGATGAGAACAGGTCGTTGCGCACCCCCCAGATGCAGACAGGCACGATGTTGGTAAAGACCACTACCAGACCGAATATGGACATTCCGAACTGGAAAGTTGCGGGAGTGGTGATACCGGTATTCTCACTGCGTACGAATGGCAGTTATGGAATAGGAGACTTCGGAGACCTGAAAACCTTCATTGGTTGGGCTTCGAAAGTGGGCATGCATGCCATACAGATATTGCCAATCAACGACACGATAATGAATGGCACTTGGCAGGATTCGTATCCGTACAATGCCATAAGCATATATGCCTTCCACCCTATCTACTGCAACCTGAGGGCACTGCCGGCACTGCATGACCAATTGCAGATGGAGAAATTCATGATGTCGCAGCAGAATTTGAATGCCCTGCCGCACATCGACTACGAGAAGGTATTTGGAAGAAAGATGAAATACCTGAGAATGGTATATGCTCAGGAGAAAAACAACACATTTGCAACGGACGACTACAAACGATTCTTTGAAAACAACAAAGACTGGCTTGTGCCGTATGCAGCATTCAGTTATCTGAGAGACCAGTACGGCAATGCCAACTTCCCAGCCTGGCCTCATCACAGCAAATACAACAAAAAGAGCATAGAGCACATGTGCAAGGAAGGTTCGCCGGACTTTGACGGAGTAGCCCTATACTTTTATATACAATACCAGTTGCACCTGCAGCTTACGGAAGTAAGACAGGCAGCCAGGGCAAACGGCATCATCATAAAAGGTGACATACCGATTGGAATCAGTCGTGACAGTGTGGAGGCATGGAAAGCACCCCATTTGTTCAATATGGACGGACAGGCAGGAGCACCGCCAGATGCCTTCTCTACGAATGGTCAGAACTGGGGATTCCCTACGTACAATTGGGATGCGATGGCAGCAGATGGTTATCAGTGGTGGATCAGGAGATTCCAGAAGATGGCAGAATACTTCGATGCCTATCGCATAGACCATGTATTGGGATTCTTCCGCATCTGGGACATACCGTTGCACAGTGTACACGGACTCCTCGGACAGTTCTCCCCTTCCCTGCCTATGAGCATCAAGGAGATAGAAAGTTACGGACTGAGATTCCACGACGACATGACACGTCCGTACATAACCGACAGAATACTGGAGGATATCTTCGGGTACAGGAAAGACCTCATCACCCTACTCTATCTGAATTCGCGTGGCAACGGCAGGTACGACCTGAAACCGGAATACAATACACAGAGAAAGATACAGAGTATGTTTGCAGGTAAGGAAAGCGAAGACGACCAGCAGGTGCGCGACGGACTATACTCACTGGCATCGAACGTGCTGTTCATTCATGATAGGAAACGTCCGGAATTGTACCACCCACGTATTGCAGCGCAGAACGACTATGCATTCAAAGACCTGAATGAATACGACCAGAAAGCCTTCAATATGTTGTACGACGACTATTACTACCATCGTCACAACAAATTCTGGGATGAAGAAGCGATGAAAAAACTGCCTATTCTGACCCAATGCACAAGAATGCTGGTATGTGCTGAAGACCTTGGAATGGTTCCGGAATGTGTAGCATGGGTAATGGAACGTCTGCGCATAATCAGTTTGGAGATACAGACCATGCCAAAGCAGCCAGGACTGGAATTCAGCAGGTTGCAGGACAATCCATACCGTTCGGTAGCAACTATAGCCACTCACGACATGCCGCCATTGCGTCAGTGGTGGGATGAAGACATGCAGAGAGCACAGAGTTTCTACAACAACGCACTGCACAACGATGGTCCAGCACCTCATCCGGCACCGGAATGGTTGTGCGAAGACATCGTGGCACGCCATCTTTTCTCCCCATCGATACTGTGTTTGCTATCCCTGCAAGACTGGTTGTCGATAGACGAGAGAATCCGTTTGGCAGATCCGAATGGTGAGAGAATCAACGTACCGTCGAACCCACGTCATTACTGGCGTTACCGTATGCATCTGACCATAGAGCAACTGATGCAGTCATACGACTTGAATGAAAAGATTACAGCACTTATAAACAACTCAGGAAGGGCATGAAAAGAAGAAAGAAGAAACAGCACGTATCAGCCAAGAAGAAATTCATTGCAGCATTCTGTATAATAATGTTATTATTTGCAGGAATCCGTCACTTCACCAATCCCAATATACCTACAAACATCAAGGAAGAGGTAGAGGTGAAAGATGTAGATATGGAAAATGCGGAGACGCTGGACAGAGACATGCGACCACGTACTGCCCTGTCGCCACGTAAGATGTACGGAGCTCCGAAGAAATTCAACCGTGTGAAGGGAGTGCATTCGTGGGAAGAGTGCTTTCCTGACATAAACGACGTGCAACTGGTTGCAGCACAGACCAATGGCATACGACCAGCACAGAGTCGTGAGGAACTGGAGATGCTGGTAGAAGAACATAAATTGGTAAATATATGTCATTCGCCATATTACAGAGTAGATAACCTATCGCACTCCGTGCCGTTGCTCGTTCCGAAAGCGCAACATCTGTTGAACACCATATGTCTGAACTTCGCAGACTCCTTGCAATCTAAGGGATTGCCGTTGCACCTGCCTATCGTTACATCGGTACTGAGAACAGCAGAAGACGTATCGAAACTGCGCAAGGGAAATGGCAATGCCACTGAAAACTCCTGCCACTGTTACGGAACCACGGTTGATATCACATACAACCGATTTGTGCCGTTGGTAGGATACCACGACACCAATATACCACTTCTGAGATGGGACTTCCCAATGAAGCAGGTATTGGCAGAAGTGTTGCGCGACCTGCGTCAGCAAGGACTCTGTTATGTGAAACACGAAAGGAAACAAGCCTGTTTCCATCTCACCGTAAGATAAACCCACGGAAATCATCACGATGCTTTTACATCCATTGCCACCAGGTACTGATGACATACCGTCACCAGAACAATTTACCTACCCCTTCCGCTACAAGCCCCATCCGTTGTGTGTAGCGGCAGTGGAGAATATTGCTCCGGTGTGCCGTCAACTGCTCACGAAAGAAAAGAGCGGTAAGATGTTTGGAGTGATGATAGTAGAAGCAGAAGGCAAACGCTACTACCTTGCAGCCTTCTCGGGAATGATAGGTGGTACGTACCTGCAGGAAGGTTTTGTGCCACCCGTTTATAACCTGCAGACCGAGGGCAGTTACTTCAAACAGGAAGAGGCGAATATAAGTGCCATAAACCACAGGATTGCCAACGGAGAAGACACAGAGAACCTACGCAGAGAGAGGAAGCAGCGTTCCATCGCCCTGCAGCAGTGGTTGTTCGAACAATTCTACCTGCTTAATGCCAAAGGCGAAAACAAGTCGCTCATCAGCCTATTTGAGAACCAGCCCCAGATACTTACAGCAGAAGAATACTTCAACGGCAAGAGGCAGGTGCAGATGGGGAGTCGCATTCCTTCGGGTGCCGGAGAATGTTGTGCCCCTAAATTACTGCAATATGCCTATCAGCACCAGCTGAAACCACTTTGCATGGCAGAATTCTGGTTAGGACCGTCGCCAAAGGATGAAGTGAGGATAGACAGTCAGTACTACCCTGCCTGTCATTCGAAATGCAAACCCATTCTGCGACATATGTTAGAAGGACTGCAGGTAGAGGAAAATCCTATGCTCAGTACTGCGCGGGAACAAGCAAAGAAAGTGGAATACATATATGAAGATGACGACATGGCAGTGGTGTATAAACCTGCGGGACTACCCTCGACCCCAGGAAACGATGACATGCCGTCGCTTCTGGACATAGTAAGAAAGCGATGGGCAGGAGCTGTGAATGTGCACCGGCTGGATATGGACACCTCCGGAATCATTGTATTTGCTCTGAATGAAAACGCATATAAACAGTTGCAGGAACAATTTGTGAAACAAACAGTGGTCAAGACCTACGTAGCCCTATTAGAGAGTCCTGTAGCTGAGAACATACCAAGGAAAGGCACTATAACCCTGCCTTTGTTACCCAATCCGTTTGACCGTCCCCGTCAGATGGTCAGTTACGAACACGGGAAGCGGGCTGTTACCGACTATGAATTGCAGGAGGAAGCACGAGTGGTGTTCCATCCCAAGACAGGTCGCACCCATCAGTTAAGGGTACACTCAGCCCACAGCGACGGACTTGGTGTACCCATAAAAGGTGATGCTCTATACGGAAGGGCTGCAGACAGGTTGTACTTGCATGCGGAACGTATAGAAATAAAACATCCCCGCACAGGTGCAGGGATGATATTTGAAAGGAAAGCGGACTTTTAAGCTTCTGCGAACTGATCCTTACCTACTCCGCAAAGAGGGCATTCGAAATCATCTGGCAGATCTTCAAAAGCAGTACCGGGTGCGATACCCTTCTCTGGTACTCCTACTTCTGGGTCGTATTCCCATCCGCATACTTCACATACGTATTTTGCCATAGTTTGGTAATGGTTATTGGTTATTGGTTATTGGTTATTGAATAACGGTTAAAGATATTTACTTTCCGAAATATCTGTTGTAGAGACCTTGGAAGCCTGCGCCGTGGCGAGCCTCATCCTTAGCCATCTCGTGAACTGAGTCGTGGATAGCGTCGAGGTTGAGTTTCTTAGCCATCTTAGCGATGTCGAGTTTTGCAGCACAAGCACCTTCTTCAGCTTCCATACGCTTCTTGAGGTTAGTCTTTGTGTCCCAAACCATTTCTCCGAGCATTTCAGCGAAGCGAGAAGCGTGGTCAGCCTCTTCGTAAGCATAGCGGCGGAAAGCCTCAGATACTTCTGGATAACCTTCGCGATCAGCCTGACGAGCCATAGCGAGATACATACCTACTTCGCAGCATTCGCCATTGAAGTGATCCTTCAAACCCTGAAGAACGAAAGCACCTTCTTCGCCAGCAGGAATAGCCTTTGCAACACCAATTTCGTGTTCGCAAGCAAAATTAAGACCTTCTGTTACTTCCTTCTCAATGAACTTTGAGCCAGAAACTTTACACTGTGGACACTTCTCTGGTGGAGTGTCACCTTCATGTACATAGCCACATACTGGGCATACCCATTTCTTTGCCATAATAATGTTAGATTTAAGTGTTAATACTAGGTTGTCGGTGCAAAAATACAACCTTGTCAGAGAATTACAAATAAAAACCGATTATTTTTTTCATAAATAATCTAAAAGGCAATAACTTTGCCCCATGCATAAATATCTGTTAGTTTGTCTGTTTGTGCCATTTCTATTGGGAGTGGTGGCAGGTTGTGTCGGTACAGTACATATGGGATGGGACATACCGTCAGCATATATCTTTGCGGGCATGGGTATAGTGTTATGCTTAATGATTATATGCAATCAGATGGTGGAGCGGCACGAAGCATGGAATGTGGTTTTCATGGTGTGCACATTTCTGCTGTTGGGCATGTTCGGATATCTGCGTTCTGCGAGTCGTCATAAACAATTCTATGCTCAGTATGGGAAAGGGTACAGATATGAGTTGTATAGGCAGAACAACATGCAAAATGCGAAAGCGCTGGAATGGCAGCAGGCTCTGCACAAGCATATTCAGAAGGCATGTCCGGGAAAGTCGGATGAGAAAACGATAATCGAAGCCATAAGCATAGGATATAAGAAAGACATGAGCAAGGAATTGCGTCAGACCTTCGCAGCAGCAGGTATTAGTCACCTGCTGGCACTGTCCGGTTTTCATCTCTCTATTATATATATAATGTTATACCTGCTCTTTGTCTCGATGCGCACCACGACTAAAGGGCGATATATCAGTTGTGCAATTACCCTTCTGATTATATGGTCCTATGCAGCCATTACGGGCATGTCTCCCTCGCTGGTTCGTGCCACAATCTTCTGCACCATTGTAGAAATCTGTTATCTGTTACAAAGAGAAGTGAGGATGATAAACTCCTGTGCCCTTGCCGCCATCATCATCTTGCTTATCGACCCGCTGATGATAGGTCATGTAGGATTCCAGCTCTCCTTCTGTTGCATCACAGGTATTGCCCTGATGCAGAAACGCATTCCGCAAAACCCATTCTTTGCTATTATTGCATTCACGGTGATATGCAGTCTTGTTACCTTCCCTTTGGTAACCCATTACTTCGGAACCATGCCAGTGTACGGACTACTGGGCAACATTGCCGGTACGCTATTTGCCTACCCTATCGTCATATTCTCACTTCTCTGGTGGGTGCTCTCACTCGTCGGACTGCCGGTAGTATGGCTATTGCATATAACAATAAAAATGGTGTCAGCACTCATATATGTTGCCAACACCATTAGTACATTGCCTTCCGCCACCATCACCTATCAGCCATCGTTACCGGAGGTGTTTTTGTTGTATGGAATAATAGTTTGTGTATATTTGATGGTAGAGGTTAGGGGTGAGAGGTTAGGGGTGAGAGGTTATTGACCTTGTCTGCCAAAAGCCAAAAGCCTATCACCTGTCACCTACGGCGTTGCTTTTTTTCCGATGTTGACGTTAGCATTGCCTGTTACTTCGGCATTGTTACCACCGCCATATACATTATCGCGGATGTCAACGCCAAGTACGGTGTATTTCTTGTAGTAGGCAGTGTCTTCTGCGGCTTCACCTGAAGCAGGTGTGTATTCATCTCCACTCTTGGTGTAGTAGCCTCCACCTGTCAGTTCGGTGCCTACTTTAACAGGTACTTCCATGTAAATGTCATCACCTACCGTTGTACCGATGTTGACGGTCGTACTTCCCATAACCTTGGCTGCGTTACCACCTCCAAAAACACTGTAGATAGAACCCATCTTGCCCTTTGCGTGAGATGGCAGGATGACACTGTGTCCTGCAATGGTCTTGGTCTCGCCCGCATAGTCAGAATAGTATTTCGTCTGAGCATCCTCAGTATAGGACTTATTCTGTGCATCACTCTCAGGGTCTGCCACCTCATTGATATTGACCGTAGGACTACCTACCATTAATGCAGGTTCACCATAGCCACCGCCATAGATAGGACCAATGCTGGTGAATGACTTCACATTGATTTCTGGATCCTTTGAAGGATTCTCACCCGATGTCTTTGGTGTGTCGTCATCGTTATAACCATAGATAGAGTATGCAGCAAGGTTACCACCGCCATAGAGTTCACCGATGATAATAGGACGGCAGCCCACCTCCTCGATGTTCACAGTGATAGATCCATTGATAGTGCCGCTGAGGTTGTTACCACCAAACACACGGTTGAAGGTTCCGTTGGTAATGGTCAGCGTCACGTCATCGTGGATGTCGGCAGCCTGAGCACCGCCATATACCTCTTCAAGACCAGGGATACAAGCCATGAGCAGTTTTGCCTGAGCATCCATAGGAGCACTCTTACCACCACCGTAAGCCTCATCAACGTGGAAATCACAGATAGGAGCATCTCCGTCTGTCACCTCCTCCAACATGGTGAGGGCGGTTTCACGTACATTACCTTTGGTATTGGAACCACCAAATACGCGATGGATGGTACCACCCTTGATGTCAACGTTTGCCAAACCTGTTCCATATACATAAGTATCAATGAACTCTTGATTTGTTTCACGTTTTTCTTTTGTATTCCAACGTTCGTCGTTCTCTACTGCATAATAGTCTTTGAAACCTACGTTAGCACCAGGGTTGGGGTCACCACTAGGCAGGGCATCCTTACCATTACCACCTCCGAAGAGTTCACCAATTTCGAAAGTACCGTTGACGGTGACTGAAGTGGCAGGTGTAGAAGCTGCATTACCACCGCCATAAACCTGTCCGACGCTAGTGCGGCTACATCCGTCGATGATGACAGATGTGGTGCCGTTTGGATCCTTTGGAGTATATGCTGCGAGGTTACCACCGCCATAGACAGCAGGTACATCGAAAGAGCTCAGAATGAACTCACCCTCCGAATCCTTTGTACCATTGACCTTGGCATCGGTTACCTCTGCGGTATTAGTAATACGTGAAGCGCCATTGCGCTGTGTCTTGTAGATATGCACGGTAGAAGAACCCTCAGGTGAACTGTTGACGTTGTTACAACCGAAGATTGGACCTAAGACAACGCAACCCTTGGCATCATCGTCAACACCATTATTGAGTTCTACGGATACATTCTTCGAGATACCATAGGCAACATCATCTGCTGTACCCATGCAACCGCCATAAACGTTTTGCTTGATAGTACCGCCCGTCAGACTAACGGAGAGGTTGCCGTGATCGTCGCCATCCTGCATCGTACCATATTTAGGATCATTTGCCATTGCGAAATAAGTACCGACCGAAGCGATACGTCCTCCACCATAGGCAGAGCCATTGAGAGTACCACCAGTGATGGTCAGACTCGCATTACCGCCAACCACGCCAGCGGTCAATGCTCCTATGTGACCCTGTCCTGCACCAAAGACATTGCCGTCGTAGCCGGATTGACCGTTACAACCAATCACCGTGGTCTTTTCTGCAGGCTGACTGATAGTTGTGGTGGCAGAACCCATTACATGACCATCCTCACCTCCACCATAGACAGAGCCATAGACTGTACCGTTGGAGATATTGATTGTTGTAGAAGCGACGTTGGTACTGGTGTTGAAGAAAATACGCTTATCACCCATACCCGCACCATAGACGTTACCATAGTTCGGGTTAGCAGCTATAACCTCATGATGGCGAGGCACACCAACGGTACCTCCAGTCATGGTGACGGTGACAGCGCCATCAATGTCGGCCATCTCGCAGCCACCATAGAGGTTGTTCAGGATATGTCCACCGGAAAGGGTGACAGATGCTGTGCCACCAATATGTCCCGCAGACCTCAGCCATTTGCCTGGAGCATATGGGTAGTAACCAGAGCCTCCAGCAAACACGTTGCCATAGAAAGTACGACCGTCTGTACCTGTTGTTGCACCACCCTTAGCATCATAGCCCGGGGTGTCGGCAAACTGGTCGTAAGGAGCACCCATGCCACCGGCAGTATATGTCCAGTGAGCAGTACCATACAGAGTTGCTTGATTTATAAAATCATCATCAGTATAAGGAGTGTCACGGCCTATAGCACAACCAATCTGTCCGCCAGACATATTGACGCTGGTATTGTTGAGCACGTGTCCACTCTCACTGCCGCCATATACTGAGCCGCAGATGAAAGCAGCCTTTGTCTCTGTCTTGCCGATATTCACTGCGGTGTTATTGAAGAAAGCACAGAGCTCGATGTTCGGATAAAGGTCTGGGTCTTTAGAATAACCTCTACCGGCACCGAACACATGACCGAAGTCATCCGGACCGTCTGTGCCATGTCCCGTCATCGTAGCATTTGTCATACCAATCTTACCACCTGTGATATTGATGGTACACAGACCAGTATTTGCCGCGCAGGAAATAGGCATGCCTACAGGCACCTCTGGATGTTCAGTGTTATATGCTACATCAGCAAAGGTATATGTACCCACAGACCCCATAGCACCACCGCCATATACGTTGTGCACGATATGACCACCGTCGATATCAACCTGGGTATTGCCCAGTACGATGCCGGCATTGAAGTCGTAGTATGTTTTCTTGTCGTCTCCTTCTCCACGTTCGAAGGTGTCGGTACCGCAACCACCACCATAAACATTACCACGGGTTGGATAGCGAGCACCGCCATCAATTTCAGAATCGGTGATACCAATGGTGCCGCTATGTACGGTCACATGACCATTCTGATAATTGTGTCCATTCTCACCACCGCCATAAACAGAACCCTTAATGGCAGGATTTGCATTTGATTCTGCGTCGGTAGTTCCAATTACTACATTTGTATTACCTACCCAAGCTATCTTATCGACATTAGCATCTGATGCAGGGTCGCCTTCAGAACCACTGGACGAACCAAACACCATACCATTATCCTTACCGTTAGATCCGATAGTGCCGCCAGTGATGGTGATGTTTGTCGTACCTGTATTATCAGTAAGACCATTAGGGAATCCTGTTGTGCTGTTGTAGGTGAATGTACCTACAGAACCAAACGCACCACCGCCATAGACATTATGGAGAATCTTCGTTGTTTCCGTAGTACCAGAGATGGTGACGTTGGTATTACCCTTCACCAGTCCAGCGGTGACATCATCTTCTTTACCTTTACCACCGCCATAGACGTTGCCATATGTGGCGCCACCCTCGCCGGTAGTGCCAATGGTACCTCCGGTGACGTTCACTTCGGTGTCACCGCCAACACCAGATTCCTCACCGCCACCATATACGCTCTTTGCAACTGTGGTTGTACCATTGATGGTTAAGGTGGCCTTGCCTGTTACGGTACCGAGGTTTTCAAGTGATTCTTCGGTATAGAAGTATTTCTTTCCTCCATACTCAAAAGTCGGCTTTCCTGTACCAACATCATCAGGAATTACAACACCCGATGGAATAACCACATTGGTAGTTTTATTCTTGTAACACCATGTATAGGTCGTGCTGGTGCTATTGGGATCCGGATCCGGAGTAGGAGTAATAATACCAGTATAGACATTAAGAGTTGGTGCGGTCTTATCTTTATTATAGATGGTTACTTCTGGTACACTGGCTGAGTAGCCTGCGCCAAAGACTGAGCCCATAATTTCTGTGTCGGTAAGCGTTGATGTGACATTGCCTATTACACCGCCCAGGTTACCGCCACCATAAAAGCTTGTGAGCACTTTGCAGTCAGTAAGATTATTGGTAATAGGACCTGTATTGGTAGCAGAGAACTGTGCTGCATATAAATATGTTCGGAATATGCCTTTCTTAGCATCTGTACCTGTAGATGTGTTCACAATTTCCATTTCATAATCGGCCATATAGTTCTTGCCGCCATTGCGGTAGCCGTTAGGAGTATAACTGTTTAGCTTTCCTGTGGTATTCCAATTAAAGCCAGCCGTGACATCATTGACGGTGTTGTCGGCAGATTCATACTGCACATAGCTCGTTCCTCCATTTCCGCCACCGTAGTAAACGCCAAAGGTTGTTCCTGTAGCATTAGTGATGACAGTCTTGCCCGATGCCATATTACCAAACTTAGGACCTCCACAATATTTGGTTATTTTGCTATTGTCAACAGTGACATTGATGCTGCCTGTAACAAGTTTATCAGCCAGTGTGCTACCACCATAGAACTCATTAATAACGGAATGATTAATTCTGAAATAAACATCACCGTTGATACCTTCCTTAGCAGCAGCAGCTATCTGCTTATAATTACCGCCGTCAATATAACAGTGGGGGTTGTCTGTATTTGGTGTAACAGCATTATTAAAGTTTCCAGTCAGATAAAGGTTATTGATTCTTCCTCCGAGGACATTAACGGCACAATGGCGGGTAGGATATTTAGCACCAGCGTTGACATGGGCTCCAGGTGAGAATGAAGGAATGTAAACATTACCACCTAAAATGACATAATCAATATGGTCATCAGCATTTGTTTTTGCTTTGGTGCCTTTACAATATTGATCGAAAATACCACCATTAAGAATGAGAGGAGCATCTTTTGTACGAGTTGCATTCCCGAACTCGAACTGTCCAAAGTGAATTAAAGACGTTTCGGTTACCTCGAAATGACCTAAAGGTAGATAGCAGCCCAATGAATAGTATTGTGTAGAGGCGTCCTCCTTCATTGCCATACCTATTTCAATAACAGGCAGGAAATCGAAACGGATAGGACAGATACTCTGTCGGTTTGTACCAGTACCTAATTGCCACTCAAGACAATAATCTGGTTCGTCGTCAAAATCAAAATCTGCACTGATAATGGTGCATCCTTTGTCCGCAGTTCCAACATCATTTCCATCTGTGCGGTACTGATGATTACCAACTAAGACAATGGCTTTCTCATAGACACTACCATCGGGAATTTTGCTTGAGACAGAAGCCGTTTGTACAGTTTTATCATTACCAAGGCTTGAAGGGCGAGAACCAGCTGGTGCAAAGTGATAACCTATGTATTTGTTCGGATTTGTATTATATGACATATAGACACGGTCATAACTATGGTCTGCACTATTATCAAGGTAAACAGCATCCGCCCATTTAGCCGTTATAGTGATTGCCGATACTCCGTTTGGCACATAATAATAGCCTCCCTGGGCAAAGATTCGCTCCTTGTCCTTATTCGTACAATCACGGTCTGTGAAGTTATAACCATCTTGCCAATTTTTAACAAGAGTACCTTCTGTTCCACCTGTTACACTTGTGATTTCCCAACCAACAACGACTTTATCTCCATAGTTGCCCCCATATCTTGTAGTCCAATCATTACTGTTAGGGTCACCAAAGATACTGTTGTAATAAGGCAACTGTATTTTACCATAGCAGAAGTCGTTATTTTCAATATCCATCGCAGTGATAGTGATGTTTTTGCTGCTTGAACCACTAAGACTTCCTCCTTTATTGATGGTGACGGTGATGCTGCCTAATTTTTGTCCCTCGGTGTCGGGCGCAGCTTTTGTCGTGATAGTATTAGAGGAAGTCGGGCGACTTTCCCAAGCCTTGCTAACAGGATTAATACGATTGTCGGGGTTCTGATTAATTGCTGAGTAATACTTTCCAGGAGCCTTCAAAATTGGATAAGGCGCTATGCTGGGGTCAAGCACCCATTTTGTCATCAGTGAGGCATCTTTTGCCACCGCTTGAACATCAGCTATGGGCATGCCACTCGGAGCAGAAGGAGCGCCTACCCACCAGCCACAGAGTTCACGGTTACTGTTCAGAAGGTAACGATAGAATTCGTATTTGGTGAGAAACTCCTCTTTTGCTGGCCATGAGCAGTTGTAGTGGCTATTATCTGCCAAACCTAAGTTTGCCTCTGCACGATAGAAGTCGTAGTTGTTGATACCGGTAGCTGTGTTATTTAGAATCTTATTGCCGCCATAGACTGGATATCGTGTTGTACCACCTGTAATGTTACCATAGAACATACAGTTTACTATGGCTGTCTTAAGTTGAGTATATTTCCCGTCGGTAACTTTTGTGGTTGATGCAAAACCATTATATCCCACGATGCCAGCTACCGTTGTGCCACCTGTTATGTTGGCATAGCTGAAGCAGTTGATGACACGTGAGTCGTCATTTAACAAGCCAACCAAGCCACCACAATATCCATCAGAGCTTGATACGTATGAACTTTCATTTTCATACTTATTGTCACTTGGTAGGATACCACAGTTGTAGATGCGGGTATATCCACTTGCCTCTCCTGCAATAGCACCCACATTGCCGCTACCACTAATCTGGACATTTTTAAGCATGACGTTCTTAACTACGCCACCAACAATGATGTTGAAAAGTGGGTGGGAGAGTCCACTAATGGTGTAGCCGCCTCCATCAAATGATCCTGTAAAATTAGTTGTAATTTCAGCAACACCACTAGCAGAAATATCAGAAATTAACTTGAAACACTTATCGGCTGCAGTGCCATTGTTGACATCCGTGATGAAGGTAGAAAAGTCTAAGTCTCCGCTTATCAAGTAAGGGTCCTCAGGAGTTCCTGAACCGTTACGGAGCGTGATGGATGCCTCCTCTGAATCCGTATAACCGCTGTGTTTGGCTACTGCAGTTACTGTAATTGGTAGTTGATCATTGGTGAAGGCAACTGGTCCACTGTATAATGTCTCAGAACCACCATTTATAGAATAATATATAATGGCATCTGCAGGCATAACGCATGAAATAGTAAATGTCATGCCAACTCTTGTAATGACAGGAGTGGCGCATTGAAGTTGTATTTGACCTGTGGATAAGATATCAGAATTTATCCATCCTTCCTTCACGCCAATAGCTTTAATATACTTTCCTATAACATTGTCTAAGGGATCGGTATATAGGGTAGAAGAGGCTGTAGGATCTTCAGGTTCAGTATCACCAATCGTATAGTAAATTACGGAAGAAGGTGTAGCACTTGATAGTTCAATCATTCCTGTGGCGGAAATGGATTTTATAGGAGTTTCTACCTTTTGAATGGATAACGACCGTACCTCTGAAACATCGTAGTTATCTGCTACAGCTATCGCATTTATAGTCGTTGGTGTAGAAATAATAGGTTTACTATCTGGATCGTATTGCTTCGTGGGATTGCTACCGCCAACGTGGTCCTTATCTGGTTCAGAGCCATCAGTAGTATAATAGATAATTGCACCAGTTGTTGCCGATACCATTGTTACTTCATTTGTGGTGTTGTCATAGGTAACAGTAGGCTTTTCTGTTGGAACCAGCACGAAATGCCAAGCTGAATTCTTAACTTTAGCAGTATAAAAACCAATTATACCGCCTGTCCAACTATTTGGGGATGTTGCAGACAAATCATCTTTGTTGCCATTCGATGGAGTAAGATATATATTAGCATCACTTTTTTTCTCCTTTGGATATATATAATATGTAGTGCCATTGTCATCGCTTTTGATATAAAACAAACCATCGTTTCCGTCTGGCTTGGTTGTAGGGCCGAGATTTACCCTTCTACGAGTAGCTGCTGGAGAGCTGTTGTCGTTTGCTACAAGATACTTGCCAGAGTCACGATGTTTAATGTAGAAAAAGCCTGCATTGCTACCTGTGGCAGCTTCTATGTACCATACAGCCCAAGAGTAGGTTTTAGTAATAGTGGAGAAACTCTTATATGTTGTTATCAAAGGCTTCTCTGGGTCACTACCAAGATAGTTCTGTTCATTGACAGTAGCAGAGTAGGCAGGACACATATAAAAGTTTGCATTGAAATCGGAACCATTATATGGATCGATGCCATTATCGCCTGCATCATTACCAAGATAATAATATCCATCTGGCTGATTGAAATCAATGGTAGCGCCCCAAACACTGCCACTTCCCAATGTGAGCATCAGGAGCATGGATATAGTGAGCCGTAATCTCGTTATCATCTTCTTCGCTAATCGTATCATATGTCTGTATATTGTATTCATATGTTTATCTTACTAACAGTTTCTTTTGGTACTTGCCATTGTCGGCACGGATAATGTAAACTCCACTGGTGAGCATGTCGGTTGATACAGTAGCACCTGGTTGGATGTTGAATACATCAACTGGAACACCGCTCGCATTGACGATACGTACGTCTGCTTCATGACGGAGTGATGACTCTACTGTAATCATACGATTACGTACTGTGAAGAGCAGAGTACCCTCCCCTACTTCGTCCTTCATCTGATCGTCTTCATCATTATCGAATGCAAATGTTGAATCACTGCTATCGAATATGATTGAACGAGTCATGAGTTTCTTAGCTGAGCCTCCAGATGTCTGAGTGAAGTATGGACGGAATGGCACGGTCATTGCGCCACCATCTGGTGTTACATCGAAGCTGCTACCCTCACTATTCATCAGGAAGCCTTCCACCTTCTTGCTCATGTAGTTAGGAATGAAGTTGTAGTTGTCCTCAGAAACAGCATCCAACTCATCATCGCTGACAGCGATCGTGATGTTAGGAACAGAGACGAAGCTGATAGCCTGCTTAGCGAGCTGTTCTGGAGCAGGTGTTGCAGTATTTTGTGCCACGAACTCACCACTGAGGTCGAACTCGTAATAGGTCTTGCTTGGGAAGCCAATGATATATGGCTTGGCTGTTGCAAGCAATGGGGAATATAACCAAGAAATCAAGGGTAAGACGAATGTGGAGATTATTCCCGTAAGTGCCTGACAGACTGCTGATTTTATGTATTCCATGTTTCGATGGGCAGGAATGCATATTGTGAAATATGACCATCGTTCCGTTACCAAATCGTTACCTGTCTCGTTACCGAAAAGTGTATTGGTAACGAAAAAGCCCCCAAATTAGTCGGAGGCTCGGAAAAACATACATATTCGGACACATTCTTCCATACGGAGGACGCTTGTAATTGAGCTAATTTTGCAACCAAATTATAAGCGAGTATGAAAGATGAAAAATTCAAGGTGCTGCTCTACCTCAAAAAGAGCACGACAGACAAGAAAGGAAAGGCTCCCATCATGGGGCGTATCACCCTCGGAAACTCGATGTCTCAGTTTTCGTGCAAGATTTCCTGCACCCCCGACTTGTGGAATCCCCGTGAAAGCCGTCTGAACGGAAAGAGCAAGGAGGCGGTTGAGGTGAACCGCAAGATTGAGCAACTGCTGTTGTCAATCAACAATGCCTATGAGTCAGTAAAGTCACGTCAGTCGGACTTCTGTGCCGCTGATGTCAAGGCGGTCTTGCAGGGCAGCATCCAGTCGCAAGTAACGCTGATGCAGTATGCCCAGCGCATGAAGGACGAATGCCAGTCACGCATCGGCGTTGACCGTGCCAAGGGCACCTACTACCACTATAAGGCTTTCTGCGACTACCTGCAAGCCTTCATCTTGAAGAAATTCAAGACAGAGGACATTGCTTTCGGACAACTGACGGAGCAATTCATCTATGATTTCCAGTCGTACATCTGCGACGAGTGCGGACATGAAGGCTCTGCCCGTCACTTTCTTGCCCTGTTGAAGAAGGCTTGCAAAGGTGCCTTCAAGGAGGGCATTGCCGAACGACAATATTTCGCCCACTTCTCCCTGCCAAGGAAACGCGAGACCACTCCCAAGGCTCTCAGCCGTGAGACCTTCGAGAAAATCCGTGACCTCCGGATTGACCCTAAGCACGAGGGGCATATCCACTCGCGCGACATGTTCCTGTTCGCCTGCTACACTGGCGTACCCTACTCCGATGTGGTGTCCGTCACGGATGATAACCTCTCCATCGACGAGGACGGCAACCTCTGGCTGAAGTACCTCCGTCGTAAGAACGAGAACCGTGCATCCGTGAAACTGCTGCCCGAAGCGATTGCCCTCATAGAGAAGTATCACGACGATACGCGAAAGACACTCTTTCCGTATGTGTTCCACCGTACCCTCCATGCCCATCTGCGTGGCATATCGGGCTGGATTGGACTGAAAGAACCCATCCACTTCCATCAGGGGCGACACTCGTTTGCCAGTCTGATAACACTTGAAGAGGGTGTGCCGCTGGAAACCATCAGCAGGATGCTCGGTCACACGAACATCAACCAGACACAGGTCTATGCCCGTGTCACCCCGAAGAAACTCTTTGAGGACATGGACAAGTTCATTGAGGCAACCAAGGATTTTAATTTCATCACAAAATAAGGAGAAACGATTATGAGAAGTACATTCAGCCAACTGTATTACATCAACCGTGCCAAGGTGAAGACCGACGGCACCACAGCCGTCATGTGCCGTATCACCATTGACGGAAAGAGCACCGCACTGACAACGGACATCTACTGCCGTCCGGAGGACTGGAACGCGAAGAAGGGCGAAATCTCAATTGCAAGGGACAACAACCGACTCATCGACCTGCGCAAGCGGATTGACACCCTCTATGACGAGCAACTGCGTGAGAACGGTGTCATCACTCCCGAAATCCTGAAGAACATCATCACAGAAAAGACAAAGAAGCCCACGACCCTGCTGCAGATGGGCGAATGGGAACGGGAGCGCCTGCGCATCCGTGCCAACGAACTGAACAAAGTGAACACCTACCGCCAAAGCAGATCACTGCAAGCCCATCTGCAAGAGTACCTGCACTCGCTCGGCAAGAAAGACATTCCGCTGACGGAGATAGATGAAGCCTTCGGGCAAGGCTACAAGGTGCATCTGGTGAAAGGCAAGAACCTCGGCCCTGCACAGGCTAATCATTGTTTGATATGGCTTAACCGCCTTCTTTGGCTC
>FLNY01004094.1_pt1 | contig 19888 bp, 13 predicted proteins | sample 1140381 | NCBI WGS metagenome assembly FLNY01 (sample SAMEA3878172, study PRJEB12797) | bioreactor metagenome | biome: Moose rumen | place: Sweden | collected 2011-10
AGAACCTCAACGGAGGCGCTAAGGTCAAGGTATATTTCGACGACATCACCATCCGCACGGCAGAGTCGGCTGCAGCCGTTACGCCCAAGACGTGGACATCGTCGTTCAAGTTGGGCACCGACAGGGCTAACCCCCTGCTCGACTTCCACTACATTGCCGACCCGACGGCCGTCGAGTATGAAGGTCGCCTCTACGTCTATGGCACCAACGACCACCAGCAGTACGAGGCAGGCACGGCATCGAACACCTACGAGGCTATCAACTCGCTCGTCGTCATCTCTACCGACGACATGGTGAACTGGACCTACCACGGAACGATCGACGTGAAGAGCGTAGCCCCCTGGATCATGGCATCGTGGGCTCCCACCATCATCAAGAAGGAGCAGGCCGATGGCACGACGCTCTTCTCGCTCTACTTCTCCAACAGCGGCACCGGCTCCGGCGTCATCCAGGCTACATCGCCCTTAGGCCCCTGGACATCACCGCTCAACGAGAACCTGACCGGCGGCTTCGACCCGGGTGCCGTCATCGACGACAATGGCGACGGATGGCTGGCCTACGGCACAGGCTCTTCCTATATCGTGAAGTTAGGCGACGACCTCCATTCCATTGCAGCAGGTCCCGTCAAACTGAATGCCCCCTACTACTTCGAGGCCAACGAACTGAACTATATCGGCGGCAAGTACGTACACACCTATAACAACGACTGGAGCAGCCACGAGCCGTGGACCTACGGCGGCGAGAAACCGACATCGTGCAGCATGAACTACTTCACCACCACCACTCCGCTCGATGCCGACTCATGGGTCTATGGTGCCAACTACTTCAAGAACACTGGCGAGAACGGCATGAACTACGGCAACAACCACACCCACCTGCACAAGTATCAGGGCAAGTGGTACCTGTTCTATCAGTCGAACGACCTGGAGCCGTCGCTTGGTACCAACGGCGGTTTCCGCAGCCTCTTTGTCGATGAGATTGAGGTGGACGAGGAGAACGTCGTCATCAAGGAGTGTACCCCGACTTTCACTGGCGTGAAGGCCATCAAGAACCTCGACCCCTACACTGAGCAGTATGCCGCCACCTGCGCCGCCACCCTTGGCATCGTGTTTGAACAGGCAGAGGGCAACGGCCATACCGTGGCCAAGGTTGGCTCACCGAACATGACAGCAGACACGCCCACCGAGGGCATCATCGAGGTGCGGGGCGTAGCGTTCGCCGATGGCATCAAGGCCCTAAAGTGCCGGGTGAAGGGTTCGGGCAGCGTGACCCTGCGCATCGACGGCGCTGACATCGCCACCGTCAGCAGCACGGGCAGCAGTTGGCATACACTCACCTCTCAGTTCTCTGGTGCGCTCTCTGGCACGAAGACCATCCAGTTCGTGCTGACGGGCAGCGTGCAGTTCGACACCTGGCAGATCCTGACCTCTCCCACTGTCAGCGTCAGTACTGAGGCCGGCTATGCCACCTTCGGCTATGCCGATGCCGCCCTCGACCTGACCGACGTGGATGCCTACACCGTCACCGTGAGCGGCGACAAGGCACAGTTGCACAGCATCCAGGGCAAGAAGATTCCCGCCAATACGGGCATCATCGTGAAAGGCTCGGGCGACGTGACCATCCCCCTGACCTTCGACAGCACCGACGAGGTGGGCGACAACGCACTGCTGGTGAGCGACGGCACGGTGACGGGCGACGGCAACACTATCTATGTGCTGGCAGACGGCGAGTATGGTGTAGGTTTCTATCTGCTGGAAAATAGCGAAACTGTTCCTGCTGGCAAGGCTTATCTAGAGGTAACAGGCGCTTCCTCAACCCGTGGGTTCATCGGCTTTGGCGACGACGACACTACAGCCATCTCGAATGTTAAGTCGGTGGTGGAAGATAATGTCTATTACGATTTGCAGGGACGTCGGGTGGATCAGCCCTCGAAGGGACTCTACATTCATAACGGCAAGAAGGTCGTGATTAAGTGAGCGGATTTTAAGGAAATCAACAATAAATAATTGAAAAAATGAAAAAGAATTGGTTATACACTTGTTTATGCGTGTTGTTCTGCATAGGTTTGTTTACATCGTGCGTCGATATTTCTGACAACCCAGTACCTGTACCCCCCACACAGACGGAAGAGACTACCGAGCCTACATCGGGCGACGATGAGAACGCGACTGATGAGCCTACATCGGGCGACGATGAGAACGCGACTGATGAGCCTACATCGGGCGACGATGAGGACGCGGCTGATGAGCCTACATCGGGCGACGATGAGGAAGACCCGAATGCCAAGGGGTTATATGATGATACTGTAAAAGGTGATGAAATCTTGTAGTTATAAACTTATAAACATTATTTAAAAATGAAAAAGAATTGGTTATACACTTGTTTATGCGTGTTGTTCTGCACAGGCATGTTTGTATCGTGTGACTCCATCGACAATCCTGTACCTGTAGTTCCCGCACAACCGGAAGAGACCACAGAGTCAGCCACTGCAGAGGAAGAAGAAGAAAGTGAGGATGCCACTGCAGAGGAAGAGGAAACACCTCAGGCCCCGACTGTAGAGGATCTGACTCTCAAGGTGTCGGATGCAGTAGGCTTTGGCGACTGGGGCTATTCAGCAGAAGGTTCTGCCATAACGGTAAGCAACTGGTCTGATGGTGGCGGCTGGGCATTCGCTACTGCCCTGAGCCAGGATGACTACTGCGGTATCGATTTCGCCTTCAATGCTACCACTGAAGTCCATGTCACGCTGACCATCACTTTCGATGGTGACAAGACCCAGAGCATTGATGTGCCAAAGGGTAGCACAGGCATCCGCGAGGACTTTGCCTACGCAGGCAACATCAAGAAAATTGGCTTCAAGTATGGCGACTGGGAATCTACGGCCAACGAGAACGGTGCCACCATTACCATCACCAAGGCCGTGGTGAAGGCACACAGCACGGGTGCCGTGACGGAACTGGCATTTGCCGACCTGGTCGATGATACAAAGGACGTGGCCAACAAGACCCTCACGCTGAACCGCTATGGTTCATACCCCAACTGGACGTTCGATCCCGTCATCAGCGGCGACACCTATGAGAAGGTGGTCGTAACCTTTGCAGAGCCTATCCCCGACGATGGCATCCAGATTAACGCAGAGGGCGAGACAGACGAGTGGAGCGGCACGAAGATAGCAGGTCTGACGAAGGGTGCTATCAAGGCAACGGCCTTCCTGAGCGCGAAGTCTGGTAAGATCAAGTCTATTGGTTTCTACTATGGCTGGAACGACAAACAGGGTACTGACGACGTAACGAAGTTGAAGATTGCCAAGGTGGAACTAGTGAAAAAGCCATAAGCAGATTGTTCAGGATATCAAGTTTAGGTTAGTATTAGTAGTCAAGTTGGAAGGAGATGCGTCAAAATGATTTCATGGTGATGCGTCTCCTTTTTAACCGAATGAGATGATCTTTGTAGATTAGTTAGTAGTATTATAATTAGTTTTATTAGAAAGAAGGGGTGCTTGCGTGATGCAATTGCCCCTCCATGTTACAAATGAATAGCCTCGCGTTACATCTGAATATGCGCGTATGCGGAAATCGCCGTACCTTTGCAATCAGAAAACCCGCCGAAGGGTGTCGGCACACTTTCTTAACGTTAAGGAAACGCCACGAGGGGTGTCGCCGCACTTTCTTAGACTTAAGAAAACCTGGCGAAGGGTGTCGCCACACTTTCTTAACGTTAAGAAAACGCCACGAGGGGTGTCGGCAAGGTTTCTTAAAAACGATGAGACAACTGAAGTATAACGAATAACTAAAAAAACTATGGACAGCAAGTTTCAGAGACCCAACAAGGCTGCGCTCACCAATGCGCAGTACTTCTCGTTCATGACCGCCTTCACCGAGCAGCTGCAGTCGGCAGGCTTCACCGCCGCCGCCGTCACCAGGCGACAGGCGGCACTCGAGGAACAGGTGGCGCTGGTCGACAAGTACCTGAAGATTCAGCAAGGATCCTACCTGAGCCAGGAAATCCTGGACACCGACCACCGCGGCGACGAGACCAACGGCAAGGTGAAGGGCGCACTGGCCCAGGCCCGCAAGGACTGCGACAAGGCTTACAACGCCGTGCTCGACATTATCGAGGCAGCAGCCCTCATGGCCGACGACGCCACGGCCTACTACGAGTTCATCACCCGCTGGAACACCGCACTCACGCGCTACATCCAGCAGATCATCGCCAAGAAGGGCGGCTCTTCCAGCAGCGGCGGCGGTGGTGGCACCGACGGCGGTGGCTCATCCGACGGTGGAGGCTCATCCGACGGCGGCTCTGACGATGGTGGTTCCGACGATGGCGGCTCCGATGACGGCGGCTCCGATGACCAGGGCGGCGACACACCCGACCCGACTCCCGACCCGACTCCCGACCCGACACCCGATCCGAGCGGCGGTGGCGATGAGTAAAACAGACAATTATTCAAATTATTAACATAAAAACAAAAAAACAATGAAACGAAGAATTTTACTTTTAATGATGACCGCCCTGCTCTCAGTGGGAGCATGGGCAGAGAATTTGTGGACAAGCGACACTGAAGGTGGAACTACTCTTAATTGGAACTACTTCACGCTTCCGAAGATGAGTATGACTGCTGGTGATGTTCTTACATTCCATATTACGTCTGTAGGAGCAGACTGGTCCACAATGAAATTATATACAACCGATGAGACGAAAGAAGGTTGGGATAAGAAAGGTACAGAACTAATGAGCCTTGATCATCGTAGTGGAAGTAATGTGATAGTTGTTGTTACCAATGATATTGCCTCGGCTGCTCCTGATGGAATTATAGTATATGGTGAAAATAGCGTTGTGGTATCTTCTGTGGATTATGAGAAGAAGCAGGCCACGCTCAACCTCTACAGCAACGACGAAGGACAAGCTCGGCGCTATTACGGAGGCCAGCTACTTGCTCCTAATCTATTTACTGCTGCAAAAGTGGGCGACATTGTGACTATAGATATCAGTCGCGTAGGTAATGATGAAAACCCTGTAGTAGTAGATACAGAATATGGAGAAAATGTCAAGATATATAACAAATGCCCGAATTCTGTTTGGAATTCAGATACTGGCAACATGGATAACCCTGAAGGACTGACAGAGCTGACGACATTGAAAGTGTTTACAGCTCCAACAACGCTAAGTCTTGTACTGACAGAGGATCTTTTGGCAAATGCCAAAGTAAATGGTCTCTCCTTAGGCGGTGGAAACTACAATTTCACATCAGTTGATTTGCTATATAAACCCACCGTCAGCATCGGCAGTGCAGGCTACGCCACACTCGGCTATGCAACAGCCCTCGACCTGACAGACGTTGATGCTTACACCGTCACCGTGAGCGACGGCAAGGCACAGCTGAACAGTGTCAAGGACAAGAAGATTCCAGCCAATACGGGTATCATTCTGAAAGGCTCTGGCAACGTGACCATACCTCTGACGACAGAAGCCACCGATGAAATTGGAACCAACAACCTGCATGTCAGCGACGGCACGGTGACGGGCGACGGCAGCATCTATGTGCTGGCAAACGGCACGAGCGGCGTGGGCTTCTATAAGTTAGCGAGTGGCAAGAAGGTACTTGCAGGCAAGGCTTACTTGAAGATTTCTGGTGGTGCAGCGTTAGCTCGCCCCTTCCTCGCCATCGGCAATGGTGACGACAACACGACAGGCATTGACAACCTCACCCCGGCCCTCTCCACAGGCGAGGGAATTTACTACGACCTGCAGGGCCGTCGCGTGGCCCAGCCCACCAAGGGCCTGTACATCGTAAACGGCAAAAAAGTCGTGATTAAGTGAGAGAAGTAACGAGCTTGCTCGAATACTTCCGAACGTGAACGAGTTCGAGCGAAGCTCAAGGTAATCATCAAATAAGCAGAAAGGAAACACAAATATGAAAAAAGAAGAATATTTGAAGCCAGAGATGAAAGTCATCCTGTTGCGATCAAAATCTCAGTTATTAGCAGGCTCAATGGGGATCTATAATGAGGAGGTCGATGATGAGCAGTATATCCTGTAAGTGACAAAAATACATTCTAAAAAGACTATGGCAGAGGTGACATCCGCATCCTGGCATAGTCTTTATGCTACCTTTGCAGTCAGATGATAGAGATTAGGAATTGAATTGATCATTGAGGAAGATATGAAACGAATATTATCAACTATTTTGTTCTGTGCAGTCGCCACGCTGATGGCGGCTGCACAGACGGCTTATTGGATTACGGCGGACGACTCGCTGCGCAATGCACCGAACACGTGGATGGAGTTCCGCAAGGACTTCACGCTGAAGAAGAAGCCCAAGATGGCGGAGGCGCGGATTGCCGCCGACTCGAAGTACTGGCTGTGGGTGAACGGCACATTGGCCGTGTTCGAGGGCGGTCTGAAGCGAGGGCCGAACCGCACAGACACCTACTATGACGTGGTAGATCTGGCACCCTGGCTGCGGAAAGGCCGAAACGAAGTGCGCCTGCTGCTGTGCTATTTCGGCATGGCGGGTTTCTCGCACGTCAGCAGCGGACAGGCGGGCGTCATCGTCGATGCACCGGCTATCGGGCTGGTGACCGATGCCTCGTGGCAGAGCCAGCGGCTGCAAGCCTATCAGACCTGTGGCGAGCCCTACACGAACTTCCGGCTGGCAGAGTCGAACATACGGTATGAGACCCCCCTTTCGCCCCCCGAGGGGGGCACTTACAAGCCCTCGCTTGAAATCGGCGTGTGGGGCGAAGGAGCCTGGGGCAAGTTGGTGGAACGCCCCATTCCCCAGTGGCGCGACTACGGCATGGTGACCACCTCTGACTACGAAACCACTGAGGACGAGCAAGGCAATAAGGTGCTCAGTGTCCGTCTGCCCTACAACATGCAGATGACACCCTGGATCGACGTGACCGACGAAAGCGACGGCACCTGCATCCGTTTGGAGACCGACCACGTCTGGGGCGGCAGTGCCGAGTGCGTGCGGGCTGAGTACGTCACCCGACGGGGACGGCAGCAGTATGAGTCGCTGGGCTGGATGAACGGCGACGTGCTGCGCATCATCTATCCCAAGACGGCACGGCTGACCGTTCACGGCATCGGCTATCGCGAGACGGGCTACGACTGCGACTTCGAAGGGACATTCACCTGCAACGACAGCACCATCAACCGCTTCTGGCAGAAGGCCATGCGCACGCTCTATGTGAACATGCGCGACAACTATTTTGACTGTCCCGACCGCGAGCGGGCGCAGTGGTGGGGCGACGTCACCATCCTGATGGGACAGAGTTTCTACCAACTGTCTCCCCGTGCCAACCTGCTGATGCGCAAGGCCATCCGCGAACTCGTCGATTGGCAGAAGGAGGACGGCACCCTGTTCTCGCCCATTCCCGCCGAGAACTGGGACAAGGAACTGCCGGCGCAGTCGCTGACTGCCATCAGCACCTACGGCTTCTGGTATTACTATATGCATACGGGCGACAAAGAGACAATGGCGTATGTCTATCCTGCCATGCGCCGCTATCTGGCCCTGTGGACACTCGACGACGACGGACTGACCTGCGAACGGCAGGGCGGTTGGCCCTGGGGCGACTGGGGAACGGATGTCGATATGCGCCTGATACTCGCCGCATGGCACTATCTCGCCCTGCAGTCGGCCATCAACGTGGCCGCGCTGACGGGACATGATGCCGACATCCCTGACTACGAGCGGCAGATGCAGTCCATCCGTGCCGCCTTCAACCGCTGCTGGAACGGCTACGCCTACCGCCACCCATCCTATCACGGAGCCACCGACGACCGTGTGCAGGCGATGGCCGTGGTGAGCGGACTGGCCGACAGCACGATGTACGCCCCGCTCTTCGAGGTCATCAAGACGCAGGAGTATGCCAGTCCCTATATGGAGAAATACGTCTATGAGTCCCTGATGCGGATGGGCCACGCCGACTACGCCCTGGAGCGCTTCAAGCGGCGCTTCGGACCGATGATAGCCGACCCGCAGCACACCACGCTCTACGAGGGCTGGCAGGAGGGCGGCTACGGCGGCGGCTCCACCAACCATGCCTGGAGCGGCGGTATGCTGACCGACATCTGCGAACAGATTCTCGGCATCCGTCCCACCGCGCCCGGCTGGAAGGAGGTCGTCATCCGTCCTACAGCCAGCCCCATCACTGAAGCCGCTATCACCATCCCGACGGTCGCAGGCTCCCTGTCCTACGGCTTCAAGGACGACGGGTCCGTCTATCGCGCCACCGTCACCATCCCCAAGGGCATGACCGTCCGCTTCTGCGCCCCCGACGGGGAGCAGATATTACGGCCAGGAACGCACGATGTGTCGTTTAGTTACAAACGAATAGTCTTGCGTTACAAATGAATACGCCTGAAAACAAACTAAATCCTAACTTTGCAGCAGATTTTATTTTCTAATTTAAAACAGATTGATATGAGACTAAAAAACAGACAACGAAAGGCATGCTGCCGAAAGGCTACGGGTAGGCGCGTCAGCGGGAATTGGAGGCTGATGCTGACCACACTGCTGGTGGCGGTCGGCATGCTGACGGCCTCGGCACAGACCCAGACGGTGAAGGGTGTGGTCACCTCAGCCGCCGACGGTGAGCCTCTGATTGGTGCTACGGTGATGGTGAAGGAAACCAAGGCCGGCACAGTGACTGACTTTGACGGGAACTATACGGCAAAGATTGCCAAGGGGCAGACGCTCGTCATCTCGTACATCGGCTTTGAGTCGAAGAGCGTCAAGTACACTGGTCAGGCTACCATCAATGTGGCTTTGGAAAACGATGCGGCCACGCTCGACGAGGTAGTGGTGGTCGGCTACGGTGTGATGAAGCGCTCGGACATCACCGGCTCGGTAGTATCGGTGGGCGAGAAGGACATCAAGAAGTCGGTCATCACGTCGGTAGATCAGGCCCTGCAAGGCCGTGCCGCCGGTGTGCAGGTGACGCAGAACTCAGGTTCGCCGGGCGGCGGTATCTCCGTGGCCATCCGTGGTGTGAACTCGCTGAACGGTAACGAGCCGCTCTACGTGGTTGACGGTGTGGCTATAGACGGACAGACCAACGGCAACAGTTCGGCTCTGTCAAGCATCAACCCCTCGGACATCGTGTCGATGGAGGTGCTGAAGGATGCCTCGGCAACGGCCATCTACGGTTCGCGAGCCTCCAACGGTGTGGTGCTCATCACCACCAAGAAGGGACAGGCCGGCAAACCGACCATCAGTTACGAGGGCTACTATGCCGTACAGAAGATTCCCAATAAACTGGAAACGATGAACCTGCGTGAATATGCCGTATTATATAATGAACGCGTGGATGCTCTCGGATGGGGCGAGCGCGAGGAGTTTGCCGACCCGACGGTGTTGGGCGACGGTACCGACTGGCAGAGCGAAATCTTCCGCAGTGCACCGATGCAGAACCATCAACTGTCAGTAAGTGGTGGTAATGAGGCCGGTCAGTATCTGATCAGCGGTGGCTATCTGAAGCAGGACGGTATTGCCGTAGGCTCTGACTTCCAGCGCTTCTCGGCCCGCGTCAATGCCGACTCGCACATTGGCAAGTGGCTGCAGGTGGGTGTGCAGAGTTCCTTCTCGCGCACGCAGAAGAACAACACCATCGACGATGGCAACGTCATCGAGACAGCACTGAAGCAGTTGCCTGAGATGCCCGCCAGGAACCCCGACGGCTCGTGGGGCTATCAGGAGACCAACCAGTTGGCTACCTACTACTCGAACCCGCTGGCCGATGCCCTGACCAAGGAGAACTACGAGAAGGGTCTGCAACTGATGGTGAACGGCTATGCCAATGTGAACATCTGCAAGGGTCTGACGTTCCGCATGGAGTATGGCGGCAGTTACAATTATAACAACACTTACTACTATCAGCCCAACCTGACCCTGGGCAGTTGGTCGCAGACCAGTTCGGGCAGCCGTGGCGCATCGAACAGCAGTTACTGGTCGTTCAAGCAGTACATGACCTATATGAACACCTTTGCCAAGAAGCACAGCGTGAACATCATGGCCGGTCACGAGGCCCAGGAGTCGGCATGGGAGAATCTGTCGGCCGGACGTACGGGCTACCTCTTCAACACCGTACACGAACTGAACGTGGGCGACATGAAGACCGCCACCAACAGCAACCAGAAAGGCTCGTCGAGCATCGAGTCATACTATGGTCGTCTGAATTACACCTACGACGAGCGCTACCTGATTACCGCCACGCTACGTGCCGACGGTTCGTCATCGTTCGGTCCCGACAACCGCTGGGGATGGTTCCCCTCGGTAGCCCTGGCCTGGCGCTTCAAGCAGGAGTCGTTCCTGAAGGATGTCGGCTGGCTGTCGAACGGTAAACTGCGCTTCGGATGGGGTCTGGTGGGTAACCAGAATGCCGGTGCCTACGCCTACGGTGCAACGATGGCCAGTGTGGCAACGGCCTTCGGTACGGGTTTCTATCCCAACAACTTTGCCAACAACAAACTGAAGTGGGAGCAGACCAAGTCGTGGAACGTCGGTCTGGACTTGAGTTTCCTGAACAACCGCATCGAGTTCATCTTTGATGCCTATCTGAAGAACACCGACAACCTGCTGATGCCGGCAGCCCTGCCCACGTATGTCAGCGGTGTCATCGGTGCCCCCTGGGTGAACTCCGGTGCCATGCGCAACAAGGGCTTTGAGTTTACGCTGAACACGGTGAACATCTCGAAGAAGGACTTCGAGTGGACCACGGGCATCACCTTCTCGCTGAACCGTAACGAGGTGACAAGCCTCTACACGGAAAGTGCGGGCATTCAGGGTACTATAAACGGTCTGACCTATACCTACACTACCGTCGGACAGCCCGTAGCACAGTTCTACGGCTACGAGGTCATCGGGATGTTCGAGAAGGAGGATAACTTCTATCAGAAGGATCTCAACGGTGACTTCCTGCTCGACGCGAAGGGCAACAAGATGATTGTGGCACTGCCTGAAGACAAAGAGGTTGATGAGGGCACGGGCATCTGGTATGGCGACTACATCTACAAGGATCAGAACGACGACGGTGTCATTGACGAGCAGGACCGTACCTTCCTCGGCAACCCGGAGCCAAAGTTCACCTTCGGTCTGAACAACAACTGGAGATGGAAGGGCTTCGACGTGAACCTCTTCATCACCGGCTCGGTGGGCAACAAAGTATTTAACTATCTGGCTCAGCAACAGTCAGACCCCACGAACCGTTGGGTGACGCTGAAATCGGTATGCAACTTTGCCAAGTACGACCTGATAGACGCTGAGGGTGAGCGCACACTGGCTAACATGCAGATGACGAACCCCGGAGCCAGCACCTACCGCATCGATCAGGCCAAAGCCAACGACAACTCGCGTCTGAGTAATATCTACATTGAGGACGGCTCATACGTTCGCATCAAAAACCTGGCCATCGGCTACACCGTACCGAAGACACTGTTGCAGAAAGTGAAGATTGAGAACCTCCGCGTCTATTTCAACGTGCAGAACCTCTGGACGATTACTGGCTACAACGGCTACGACCCCGAGGTCGGTGCCTACAACCAGAATGTGATGTTGCGTGGTGTGGACTACGCCCGCTATCCCTCGCAGCGTATCTACACATTTGGACTGAACTTGAACTTATAACCCCTAAACAAGATATACAAATGAAACATTATCTATATATTACGATAGCCGCAGCACTTCTGCTGACAATGACGGTGTCCTGTAGCGACGATTTCTTAGACAAGACACCCGACGGAGAGTATATCGAGGATAACTTCTATGATTCCGACGAAGCCCTCTATGCCTCTACGGCACCGCTCTACAACCGTGCATGGTTCGACTACAACACACGTGGTATGTTGTTGCTCGGCAGTCTGCGTGCCAACGATGCCTACTCTCCCTACAACTGGCCTGAGTATGGCATGTTCACCGTCACGGCCCTGAACGAATACCTGAGTGACATCTGGGCAGGATTCTTCTCGGTGGTCACCATGGCCAATGCCACGATTGAAAATATTGAAACCAAATCGACGGCTAACGTCACGGAGGAAGCCAAGCGGACGGCCATCGGCGAGGCCCGTCTGATGCGCGGCGTGGCCCTGTTCTATGCCATGCACGTATGGGGGCCGCTGGTGCTGTTCGAGAGCAACCAGGAGGTGGTGGATAATCCCGTCCGTCCGAGAAACCCTGAGGAGGATGTGTTCCAGTTCGTCATTAACGACCTGACCTACGCTGCCGAAAACCTGCCTGAGAGTCCCTATGCTTCCGGTCGTGCCACCTGCTGGAGTGCAAAGGCTATGCTGGCCAAGGTCTATCTGGCCCGCTCGGGCTGGGACAAGTCGCAGCGCGACGAGTCTGATTTGACACAGGCCAAGAAGTATGCCCTCGACGTGATAGAGAACAGTGGCAGCAAGTTGCTCGACGACTATCACAACCTGTTCAAGTATCGCTACAACAACAACGAAGAGTCGCTGCTGGCCTGCCAGTGGTACAAATCGACCACCCTGCAGTGGTACGTATGCAACGCCACGCTCTCTGACCTCTGTGCCGACAGCAAGATGCTGGGTGGCGTGATGTGCTGGAGTGCCCTGAATGCCTCGCCCGACATGCTGATGCAGTATCGCTACAAGGGCAGCAACGGTGCCTACAAGTGGGAGGTGACACGACGTGACGCTTCGTTCTGTACGCCAGGCGTACACTACGACTACATCTGCATTGCCGACGGCGGCTATACCTACGAAGGCAGTTATGCCCCCATCAAGAAAGGTGTGGTAGGTGGTCCCGACGATGACAACGACGGCTATGTGGCCATGATGTGCTCGCCGCTGAACACCTATATCATCCGTCTGGCCGATGTCTATCTGATCTATGCCGAGGCTTGCTTGGGCAATAGTGAATCTCTGACGGGCGAGGGCCTGCAGTACTTCAATGCCGTGCGCCGTCGTGCCGGTATCGACGAGGCTGCGTCCATCACCTTCGAGGACATCATCCGTGAACGCCGCGTGGAGTTCGGCATGGAGTTCATGAACTGGTACAGCATGCTGGAGTGGTATAAGTGGAAGCCCAACTTCATGCTCAACTACCTGAATAACCAGTATCGCGGTTGTACCTATAACGAGGTGCGGGTGGGAACAGACAACGAACTGTCGTTCTACCACAATCCTGACAACGACTGGGAAGAAGTCGTCTCGACAGAGTTCGGCGACCTGGTGGCACCCGACGTGACACCGGTCATTACCAACGACAACATCTTCCTGCCTTATCCTGAGGCCGACGTCATTCAGAATCCGTATCTGAAGCGCGAGCCGGAGCATTATAACTTTAACGAATAAAAACGTAAGAGCATTATGAACATTTCAAAATATATCCTGACGTGCATCGTGTCGCTGCTTGCCTTTGGTAGCAGCATGACGCTGACATCGTGTAGTGACGACGACGGTGGCGGACAGCCCGTCATTGAGCGCGTCCGACTGACCGACCCCGAGAAGGCTGACTCTGCCTTCACCGTAGCAGGACTGGGACAGATGATCCTCATTGAAGGTCACAACCTGGGACATGCGATGAACATCTACATCAACAACCAGGACTGCTATTTCAATGCCAACTACAACACGGACACGCATATCATCATGACCATTCCGTCAGACCTCATCGTCTATGGAGCAGACAACTCGCTGCCTATGGAGATCCGTGTAGAGACCACGCATGGAACGGCCATCTACGGCTTCCATGTCATTGCAGGTACGCCGTCCATTGACTACTATAAGGCCGACATGCCGCTGAACAGCGAGGGCATTCCTGAGATGCAGCCCGGACAGACAGTGGAACTGCACGGTTCGCTCCTGCACGAGATTGAATCCATCTATGTGGCTGGTCTGGACACAGTAAAGATGGCTGATTGTCCTTCATGGGAAGTCAACGACAGTTGCACCGTGGCATACGTGACGATGCCCGCAACGATTCCTGCACAAGGCATCTTCGTCATGGAGTGCTTTGCCGGTACGGCCTACTGTGGCTTCTCGAAGTCGCCCATGGCTCCGGAACTCATCAGCGTATTCCCCGACATGCCGATACCTGGCCAGACTATCACCCTTATCGGCAAATATCTGACCGACCTGACGGCTATCAACATTGGCGGCGAGATTGACATCGATCTCAACGACGTAATCATCAGTGATACTCAGGACAAGATAACCTTCAAGATGCCTGATCAGATTCCTTCCTCTGCTGCCAGCGGCACTATCAGCCTGAAGACCCTCGGTGGCGTGGCTGAAATGCCCTTCTACCGCTACGACTGGATCTTAGAGGACTTCGACGACCACGGCACAGCCCAGAACTGGAACTGGGGAACCGATGTTTACGGTGCCTGGTGGGATGCTGCTTCATTCACCGTAGAACCTGCATCTGGCGGGTGGATTGGCTTCGAGGCTTACGCCGGCTGGTGGGACCATAACGTGCAGTTCAATGGCAAGCAGGCTCCTGCGGGTATTGATGCCAGCACACCGCTGACCGACCTCGAACTGCGCTATGAGGTCTATCTGCCTCAGATGCCGGATGCCACCTGCTACACCCAGATTACCTTCATGGGCGGTACCGTTGAAAGGACTGACATTGCCGACCAACTCACGGGCAAGACGCTTGTCGGCGAATGGATGAGCGTGGCCATTCCGCTGACGATGTTCGGCGAGGGTACCTACGGCGACCTCGTTGGCGCTGCTCCTGGTGACGACGGCAACTTCAAGATCTACCACGACTTCGAGAGCAGAGAGGGCGTCTGGTTCGCCGTTGCGTATGACAACTTCCGTATTTACAAAATCAAGTAACACAATATGAAGACATTAAAATATATGCTTATCGCAGCCTGCGCCATCCTGGCGCTGGCTGCCTGCAGCGACGATGACAGCACGAGTGTAAGCAACCCGAAGGTGCAGTTCTGTGCCGTGGGCGACACGACAAGTACCGTCAGTCAACTGACGTTTACCAAGTGGAGCAGTTTCCAGATGGTGGATATCCAAAGTAACATCGACTGGCAGGTGAGTTGCGATGCCGACTGGGTGACGCTCTCCAACCACTCCGGCGTTCCCATGACCGGCAAGACTCTCCACCTGAAAGTGACCGTGGCTGAGAACCCGACAGAGCAGAACCGTACGGCCAACATCACCCTGACGGGCAACGGACAGACAGCACAACTCGCCGTCGTGCAGAATGCCACCTACGTGGATCCCCTCGGATGGATATCGGCTGAGGATGCCGGCAATGCCATGAAGATTGGTCTGAACCTCTACAATACGATGGAGGCTTACGGCACATGGTTCGACTGGACCGACGACCCCATTGAGACCTTCCAGACCTGCTGGGGCAACCCGCTCGTCACCGCCGACTGGTTCAATGCCGTGAAGGCCAACGGTTTCAACGCCGTGCGCATTCCCGTGACATGGTTCCCCCACACCGACGAGAACTTTCAGGTGACTGAAAAATGGATGAACCGCGTCGAGGAGGTGGTGAAATACGGACTGGATGCCGGTCTCTACGTCATCCTCAACGTACACCACGACACTAACGGCGGATGGCTGGATGCCGACCTGAGCAACATCGACGAGATTTCTGCGAAGTACGTCAACCTGTGGACGCAGATTGCCACCCGCTTCGAGCAATACGACGACCACCTGATGTTTGAGAGTTATAACGAGATTCTTGACGAGAACAAGAAATGGGTGAATGCCGCTGGTGATGCTTTCACCGCTGTCAACCAACTGGCACAGACCTTCGTCAACACTATCCGCAGCCTTGGCGAGAACAACCAGCACCGCAACCTCATTGTCAACACCTACGCTGCCAACGGTTCGCACGACATGCTCGACCCATTCGTCATTCCTACTGACCAGATTCCCGAACATCTCATGGTGCAGGTACACAACTATGACCCTGCCGCCTTCTGTAAGATGACGCAGGAACTGAAAGAGGATGAGGCACTGCCCGTATGGACAGAGGACTTCCAGAATGAACTGGCCGCAGAACTGGACATCCTGATAGACTATTACAACGCCAACCACGTGCCCATCATCATCGGTGAGTTTGCCGCCAACGACAAGATTGCCGAGGAGGAGCGTGCCAAGTATGCCGAGTTCATGGTGACCTACTGCCGCCAGAATGCCAACATATCCCTGTTCTACTGGAATGAGATTATCAGCCGCACCACCTTCCAGCCTACTTGGCCGACATTGATGAATGCCCTGTTGAAGGCGAAAGAGTATTGATTATGAAGAGACTGATTCTGTTATCCTTTGCATTAGCACTCTCCTGGGGGAGTGCTAATGCCACCGACCGTTATCATAATCCCGTCATTCCAGGCTTCTATCCCGACCCGAGTATCTGCAGAGTGGATAGTGACTTCTATCTGGTGAACAGCACCTTCGACTACTTCCCCGGCGTACCCCTGTGGCACAGCCGCGACCTCGTGAACTGGGAGCAGATAGGACACTGCCTCAGTCGCAAGAGTCAGGTGGATTTGAAAGGAGCACTCTCATGGGGCGGCATCTATGCCCCCACTATCCGTTACAACGACGGCACGTTCTACATGATTACCACCAATACCACCAACGGCGGCAACTTCCTCGTCTATACGGATAATCCCCGAGGCGAGTGGTCTGACCCCGTATGGCTGGAGCAGGGTGGCATCGACCCGTCGCTCTATTTCGAGGATGGGCATTGTTACATGGTGAGTAATCCTGATGGCGGCATCTGGCTCTGCGAGATAGATCCTAAGACGGGTAAGACACTGACACCCTCGCGCCGCATCTGGAATGGTACGGGTGGACGTTACCCCGAGGGACCGCATATCTACAAGAAGGACGGCTACTACTACCTGCTCATATCTGAGGGCGGCACGGAACATGCCCACATGATCACCATTGCCCGTTCGCCCAACATCGATGGACCTTATATTGGCAATCCTGCCAATCCCATCCTGACGCATTGTAACCAGTTGGGCGAGAACAGTCCCATTCAGGGCACAGGACATGCCGACCTGGTGGATGCACCTGACGGCTCCTGGTGGATGGTCTGTCTGGCCTTCCGTCCGCAGACCGCCATGAACCATCTGACAGGCCGCGAGACTTATCTGGCTCCTGTGCGGTGGGACACGAACGCATGGCCCGTGGTAAACGGCAACGGCACCATCGCCCTCGACATGACTGCCGACCTGCCTGTGAAACCTGCTCCACAAAAGGACTTTTCCACCAACGTCCGCTTCAGCAGCAAGCAGCCGCTCGGCTACGAATGGGTCTATCTGCGCAATCCGCTCATGGAGAACTACAAGTTGACCTCTAATTCATTGCGCATGACCGGCACCTCGGCCACACTGAACAGCAAAGACCTGCCCACGTTCATTGGCCGTCGCCAGCAGCACATCGACTTTGAGGCGACAACGCAACTGAAACTCTCCGAGGCGGGCGTAGGCGACATGGCCGGACTGAGCGTCTTCATGGACCTCTTTGCCCACTACGACATCGCCCTGCGCCAAGAGGCCGACGGAAAGAACACGCTCGTCGTGGAGTATTGGCTCAGCAGCATCCACCACGTGGCGAAGGAAATTCCGTTGAAAGGCAGTAAGCCCTACCTGCGCGTCACTGGCAGCCGCGACCATTATCGCTTCTTCTACTCCGAGAATGGCAAGTCCTTCACCGAGGTGGGCGTAGCCGACACCCGCTACCTGAGCAGCGAGACCGCCGGCGGCTTCACGGGCATCATCCTCGCCCTTTTCTGCCAGTCGGCTACCGACACCTCCAAGCCCCAGGCCGATTTCTATTCCTTCAACTACCATTCCGCAGAATAGCAGCGACAACACACTAACATGGCGGGCGAAGATGACAAAATGATGCATCTTCGCCCCTATTTCGTTACTTTTAACGCGCAAACGCATCGTAATTCCCAAACTTTTTGTACCTTTGCAACCGTTATAACACTTTTAATGCACATAATTATGAGCGAAAGAGACAAGCAAATCGAGAAGGAGCGCAAGGGCGTGGTCGAACTGCTCCTGAAGAAGAACGGACTTACACGCAGGCAACTTGTAGATGATCTCGTTGGCATGTGGGCAGCCAGTTGGGCGCACATACTGACCGATGAGGAGAAAAAGCAATTCCCACATTTGGTATTCTGACCCATGACTCACAAGGCGAGCAACTTTAACCCAAACCACATCTTTGTGGACACCAACGTGCTCGTGGGTGGCTACAGTGGCGACGCCCGGTTCCAGAAGGATGCCGATTGTTTGCACTATCTCTATTCCCTTACGGGTAAGCGGCTCTACATCTCGACGCTCAGTGTGGCGCAGCTCATCTCAATGTTCCAGAAAAAGAGGAACAACGACGAGATCGTCCGCATTGTCCGCGACCTGCAGCACCGCTTCACCGTCATAGACTTCACCGCCCGCGACATCGATGCCGCTCTTGTCGAGAACGGTGGCGACATTGAGGACAATGTGCAGTATGTGCTGGCACGGAAACAAAAGTGCAACGTCATCATCACGAACAATTTCAAGGACTATCGTCTCTTCTTCAACGTCCGCGTCATCAAGCCAGAGCGCGTAAGATCCATTTCTCAGTAAAACATTCCTTTCCCCCTATGCCCCGCAGAGAGTTAAATAATCTCAGGTACTCACCTACAATAGCTTATACATTATCAAGATACGCGGGACGCCCGCGTCAATATACGGCTTTTCCTGGAGAAATCCAAGGGAAGCCGATTTGTTTTTTATTCCTGTCAGCACGGGGAATACTCAATCATCGTAAAACCATTAAACTATTTAGCACAATGAAGACAGCGACTAAACAAAAGCGACACTACGAGCGGCCACGCATGAGGATGGTCGAGTTGCAACACCATCCGAGCCTGCTGCAGGCCAGCGGCACGGGTTCGCAGGGTGCCCCGAACTACAATCCATTTAACGGTGAAGAAGACTGGTAAAACGAAAGGAGAACAAAAGATGAAAACGAAAACTTTATTATTCCTTTGCGCCATTATGGCACTTGTTGCATGCAGCAACGACGACAATGAGTCAGCCCTGAGCCCGACGACACAAGCGACGGAGCCAACACCATCAATCAAGTTCAACCTCACCGCCACACATGCCGATGACGATACCGCTGCGCAGACCCGCGCCGTGAAGGCCGGCTGGGAGACCGGCGATGCCATATTCGTATTCTTCTCCGGAGCAGCCGCCCCGAAGCACCTGAAGATGACCTTCGACGGCACGTCGTGGAGCTCGGCCGAATACGACGGAGCAACTCAGACCGCCGGAGCCCTCGGCTTGAAGAACGGTGACACGGGCACGATGCGGGCGGTTTTCCTGCCCTTCGGCAGCGACGCTACGGTGTCGGCCGACGGCACCAGTTTCACATTCAGCACTACCTACTACGCCTATTATCTCACGGCAACGCTCTCGTACACCGTCGCGGACAACGAGGTCAGCGGAGAATTCAATATGGTGATTCCCGATGACTATGTTCAGTTCTTCGTCGAAGATGCCGCGGCTACTGACGGAGCCTACACCCTCGGCACCGATGCCGTGATTCCTGTGGGCGTGGCTTCTGTCGCTGCCGACGGTACCATCACGGAAACATCCGACAAGGTAGCGGGCAATGATATGCCGGGCTATGCCTATCAGGGCGGCTACCTGTTCAGCGGCAAACTAACCAGTTGGGCTTACGGCTCGAATTACTATTTCGCCAAGACCAAGACGGCTGACAACTCCCGCGCCGACTATTTCGTCACGGGCAAGACGCTCGCCAGCCACAGCGCCGTGAAGCTGCCCGCGAACGACAACGTGTACGCCTTGCAGTACGGCTCGCCCAACGCCGGAAAATGGGTTCCTGTGGGCAGCGACATCAC
>FLNY01001762.1_pt1 | contig 19847 bp, 13 predicted proteins | sample 1140381 | NCBI WGS metagenome assembly FLNY01 (sample SAMEA3878172, study PRJEB12797) | bioreactor metagenome | biome: Moose rumen | place: Sweden | collected 2011-10
TGCGTGTCTGAGAGATGTGAAATAGGCACGCAGAAATGGGGAAGTAGGGTGTATGCGTGTCTGAGAGATGTGAAATAGACACGCAGAAATGGGAAAGTAGTGTATCTGCGTGTCTCAGGAGTGTAAAATAGGCACGCAGTATATTAGTAGATGTCAAATGGCGTGTTCATATAAGGCTGAATAAGCATGTGGCATTGCTAATTAAACTACAGGTCGTGTCTATACAAAAAAATTCGCTAAGAAAAAACATTACTAGACATATCAAGAACCGGACATCACTACGACGCTACTCGCATGGTGTGGGGGACGGGGAGGCAGTTTGTTCGTTGGATGGTGTACCTTCAGAGTTAGAGGGGTTCTCTCCTGTGACTGAGCTAGTTTCAGATGTGGTATCATATGGTACTTCGCTGGATGTCTCATCTGACGAGTCATCTAATGAGTCGGATGCTGAATTGTCTAAGCCTTGTGGGAGGTCCTCTGGTGATTCAGCCTCGGCAGTGACATCTAAGTCTTCTATGACATCATCTTGTGCTGCTTCATCTGACTCTTCCTCGAGTTTTTCCTTTTCTTCATCATCTTCCTCAGGCTCATCATAAGAGATATCACAGGAGATGATTTTATCCAAATCCTCATTTAGATAGAATATTAAGCTTAGATTTTCAGGACATTTTTCAGGAAGATTAAGGTCCGACAGCTTCTTTGAGATAAGACTGTCTATATCGTCTGAACTGTTTTCAAAAAGGTTGTCAAAGGCCTGCTCTAGTGTGACCTGATTTTCAAATTGTAGAGTGGCGCTTTTTATTTCGAAGGTGTCTTTTACGAGATTGTCGGTGGCATCATAATAAGAAAAGGTCGAGTATACTTCTAAGCTGACGGCAGATGTATGTTCATCTTTTTCTGCAGCAACAGCAGCGGCAGGATGCATGGCAAAGGCAAAAACTGCCGTTGCCAATATGGATGTTAATATCTTTTTTAAATACATTTTTATAACCTCTCAATTCTAATACGTTATTATAATTTGATTTACGGATATTTGACTGACGGCATCAGGTATAGATGCATACATGCCGCGTACCCAGTTTTTAGTAGAAGCCTTTCCGCTGATGACTATGTAACTATTTTTAAGCTCAGCGTCGGTGGCTACGCTCAGATCTACAAGAGTCTTATCTTTGTCATCATAGTAATTATTTTCACCTAATAATTTGCCGGAGGCTGATAGTACCTTAATAGATAAGTCATCCAGATTACTAGAAAAGGATAAATTCAACCTGATAGATTTGGCGCCTGTTTTAATTACCCCTTGTTTGATCCCGCCACTTATCGTGGTGGATGAGCTCTTAAAAGTGGACTCGGACTTTGAGCCGGCAGGATATTCTCTAGAAGTACCGACAGCTTTTGAAGAGAGGGTACCTGAACTATTGTTGCTATTTACGCTAACATATTCACTACCTGCCTTTTTGGCATCTTTATTTACACGTTTTGAGTAAGAATTTACTCCATCAGATACCGTATATACGATAGCATCGCCTTCGTCACTTTCTACAGTATTAATAGGTGAAGATATGGAGGTATGAGCTTTGTCCTTTTCACAGGAATAATTGATGACGGCAGTTTTATTATCGTCTGAAAATGTAGCACTGCCGGTCCATTTATGGCCGTTAATATCACAGTCGGCTATAGTGCAATTGACTGTTACATCTGACATGCATCCGCAGTTGGCGTAAGCTATATCTGTGCCAGGATGCCAAGGGTCGCTTCGATAGCAGCCATTAGGGGCAGCAATACGTATGGTGATTTTACCGTTTTGCCTCTCTGCCAAGGAAAGCTTGCTGATATCAAAAGTAAATGTACAGGTCTTATTATATGTGCCGTTCCAACCCGGGGCCGCAGTGGAGCTTCCCTTGTATTGGATTTTGCTGTTTGAGGTGGCAATAGAAAGCATATCCTCTGAGTTGCCATCGCTGTGTTTGGTGTTAGGAGCCCAGAAGCTGCTCATCTCGTACCATGCAGTGACCGTGATGGTATTAGCATTTGAAAGAAAAGCCGAAGAGTCTATGGTGATAACTCCCACAGAGGTACAAAATGCTCTTGGACCTCCTGTGCCATGGCCGGATGATGAAGTACAACGAACCCTTCCGCTGCCACTGTATTTGGCTGCGTTTACGGTTACGGCGTCATATAAACCGTTAGAATATTTTGTATGCTTGATACGGTAACGATTTTGCCAGCCACTTTTGTCGTCTTTTCCATAAGCAGCCAGAGTATCAGTGTTATTTGTGATATAGTATTTAGCTACAGAGTTTTCGTGTAGCTGAAGGGCTCCTTTGTCAGCAGCAGTGGCATTTTTGATACAATTATTATGGTTGTAACAGATGCTTTCTGACTTGAGACCACCACACCATCCGTCCGAAAGTTCAAAAAGGGTAACCACATTATCAAAGTTTTCCAATTCGGGGATATTGATGCTGTTGTTGAGATTGAGCCAGTGGCCGGCACCCTCTTTGGAAGCTACTACGTAGTTGAAAAAAGTCTGACCAAAACCGTTTCGGTTATTAGCGGCATAAGTGGACCTGGCAATGAGATCGTAAAGTGAAGGGTAATTTACTACCAAAGACTTAAGTGTGGCATTAGTATTTTTAGTATAGGCATCGTAGAGCACCAGCTGATAGCTCTCTACCCATTTGGTCTGTTGCTCGGATAGATAATAGTTGCCAAATTCATCTTTCTCATTGTAGTGGTACGCCAAAGTGGTAAGAAGGCAATAGTCCAAAGGAATTCCATTTGCTGATTTGCTATGTAACAAATCGGTAGTTAGATAATCTCCATTTTTTGTCACTGATACTATGGCACGGACAAAATAATTATTGTATTTTTTAGGATTCAAAAGATAGGTAGCAATGGTGCTTGTCATTAGCTCATTGCCGGGTTTATTATCGGACAAAGAGGCATATCCATTTAGACCCATGAGTTGTCCTAAGAATTCCGGATTAGATTCTAATGTATTACTAAAAAACGCTTCAAAATCCCCTGCTGAAAAAGTGATTTTTCCACTTTCGGCAGCAGATAATAAATCTTTTTGTTCTCCGCCTAAGGCAATATAATTATCATGGTATTTTTGAATCCAGCTTACAAAGCCCTCGTTTGCGCTGTCCCAGTTTTGTTCTTCATAAAAAAGTTTTGCCCATAGATTTTTTACGAGTTCACTTTTGTCACTGGAATGTGTGGATAAGTAGTATGGGATCGAGCACCGATGTGGAATAAATACGGTAGATATATTCCCGCTATTGTCAGAAGCTGCATGCACGATTGGGGCAAAAGTCGGTGAAGACATTGCAGCGATAAGTACTAGCGGCAAAATTGATTTTTTAATAATATTCAAATACTTCATTTTCATAACCTCATAAACTCTAATTAGAATGGCTTAAAAGTACCGTCTACTGTGCGGTAGCCGTAGCAACCATCCTCATAACCAAACTCGTATTCCTTGTCATTGTCAGAAAGTCTGGATTTTAATGCGTTAATCTCTGCCCAGAGGGCTTCGTCGTTTTCATTCATAGTATTAGTCAGCCTGTTAGAGGTGTTGTTTAGATTTTCATTCATTGTATTTTGTGTTTCACTAATACTGTTGTTGAAATTCTCAGTTAGTGTATTAGCCGAGTCATTTAAATTTTTATTAAAGTTCTCAGCCAGGCTGTTAGCTGAATCGTTTAGATTTTTAGTAAAATCTTCGCTGAGAGACTGGATTTTTTCACCGAGATTGGTTTTGAAATCATCAGCCAGGGAATCAATTCTTGCGTCAAAATTTTTCTTTAAGGCTTTAGACTCCGAATCAGTTTTCTCTAAGAGAGCGTTGAGTTCGTTGATACGATTGATGAGTTCCTGATAGTGAGCAGTATCGGTAGAAGAAGTTTGACTCAGCTCTTTTTCAAGAGCGTCTTTTTGCTTAGTATAATAATCACGGTTTGATAGATATTTATCCTGTATGAGTGTGTATACGGTAGATAAATCTTCTTCAGTCAAAACGGAACCATCTTTGAAAAACTCAGCAATAGCTGACTCTAGTTCGGATTTTTGAGAATCGGAAAATCCTTCCAAAGAATCTATATAGTCATAGATTTCTGATATGGCTTCTGATGTAGATAATTCTGCGGCGCTTGCTTTGCTTGCAGCAAAATGCCCCTTTACAAATATTAAGAGTATTGCAATAAGTGCAATTGCAAGTGCAGATAAAAATAATGCTATTTTGTTGTTTTTGTTAAATGTCATTTCATTCTCCTTTTCTAAGGATCATGAAAGTGTATTAAATGGAAATGTGCTTGAACCTGCAAGCGAAATTATATTTTGAAAAAAAGACAAGCGATAGAATATCACAGAAAAATAATTTTGACAAGAGGAAATTTTAAATTTATTCTATCTAGTGTTTGCAAATTAAAAATAAAGAAGTATCATACTACATGGCGAGACTAGAAGGGAGAAATATGTTTAAGAAAAAATATGAATTACATGAATATGCTGACAGGGTGACTGTCAGGGATAATCGAGTGCGTCCTGCTCGTGTTTTAATACTTATTATATGGCTTATTGCTGCTATGGTGCTTACAGTTGATTTAGTATCATCAGGGGAAGATTTTATAGCAGGAATAATTATATTTGCTGCTATTATTTTAGCTTCTGAAATACTGTTATGGATGTGCGAATGTAAATATATAATTACAGATGAATACATAAAAATGCAGTATGGATTTTTTGGAAAAAAGCTTTGGTACAGGGATATGGAAAGATGCTTTTACAATTCATCTGCTTTTATTACTTTAATCGATAATAGAGGACGTGAGAATACCATCGAGCTTATCCATCTAGATGGGGAATATGATGATTACTTCATCAATCCGATTCAGCGAAGTGGCGTTCCTGTGCGAAAAATAGGTGTTTTTGAGAAAAGCGAAGAAATAAGTAGCTATAGATATAAGTTTAAAATGTATCAAAAGGGTAGACTGGTTTTGTTTATTTTCTTTGCAATCTGCATGATTTTTTTAGATGTACTAATTGCAATGGCAATAGCTGAAGAAGCAGTAGACACTTCCTTTGATATTATAATGGCAGTTGCTTTTATCGGAAACACTATTCTTTGGCTCTGCATTATCGCCAATTTTACTACTGTATTTTATGTAGATGGGGATAAAATAATTTATTCCAGATGTCTGAGAAAAAAACAGATACTAAATATAAAGGATATTTCCTGGGTTAATACAGAAATAGTTCATCAATCAAATAATGGAGCCGGCACAGATGTTGAAACAATGAATATCTATGTGGCTGGTGAAGAATTGAAATGGAAGGTTAAACCAAGCAGAAGCTTTTCAAACTATGATATGCTGGTGGCTTTTTTGCAGGATAGCGGCGTCCCTTTTTCATTGGAAAAGAAAGAACTATTAACTTACGAAAAGGTGGAGGGGGATTCTAAAAAATCTACTCATGAGCTTTTAAATCTGGAAGAATATGCTTTCACTGTAAATGAAGAGAACATCATAGAAAATGGTATTTTTCAGGGCAAAAGGCTTATTGATGAGTCGACAGAAGAAATCGACTATACCCCGTTTATCAAAAAATTTAAGCATATCGATCAATTACAAAAGCTACTTTTGGGCTCAGTGTGGATAGTATTAATTGTTACCATTCTGCTTGCAAGGTTGGAGCTTTTGGACTTTATAGCAGCAATACTTCTTCCAATATCATTGTGGATATTAGGATTGCTTGTAAGCAATATCGAAAATATCCTCATAATAAAAGAGGTGAAAAAGAATGCAAAATTATACAAGGCTACTGTCCTAAAGGCTGATGTACTTAGAGAAGACAAATATGTTATTTATGCCTATGAGGATGCAGACACAATCAAATTGATTGAACCATTGGAGATTAATCCGAAGCTATCCCAAGAGCAGTGGAAGGAGCGTTATGGAAATGCAATAAATATCTGGGCTGATTTAGATAAATTTCCATATTGTATGGAAGCAAGCGGTTTTGAACAAGATGTTGTCGCGAAAAAAATAAAAAAACTGGTGCTACTTACACTGCTATCAATTATAACAATTGCTTTGACAGCCTTTGCAGAATATAGACATGTAAAAGTAAATGATAATGTGATATCCCCTAAAAATGATTATGAGAATGTATTGATAGAGTATGATGATAACGGCACATTTTATGATGAGCAGAAAATGAATAGTAGCACTTCCGTTTACAAATGGGGTGCTGATTTAACCTCGTTGTATGCTTATATGGAAAATGGCGATCCAAGTATATTGACCGGGCATGACGTTGATGATGAAATATATGATGAGACAGTAGAGTTTCTGGCAAAGGCATGGGATATTACTGGTAGAGAATCAGCGAAAGAAGTAATTGACAGGATGATTACTTATGGTCATCAATCCAAATATCAGCTTGCCTTAGAGGATGAGGATGTTCAAAGGGCCATAGATGCAATTGAGGATGTATACGGCAAAGACTTTAGCTATGAAGATGCAAAAAGAGTTGATGAAGATTTCTTTGAGGACAATGGAATTTCAAAGCAGGAATTTTTCAGAGTAAAGGGAGCTGCCTGCGCTTATGTTCGCTTTGGTGAGAATGCACTAACAGGCTATGATTATCTGAGACTGGTACGAGTGATTGCATTGTCCTATGAGTGTGGATATTTAACAGAGGAAGAGGAATATCAATTACTTTATAATATAGAGAAAGAATTGCAGGAAAATTACGATAGCTTTCAGGAAATACATGAATGTTATTATTATGGTGAGATGTTTAGACTGGGGGATAAAAATGATGAGTCAATAATCACAATAAATGACATAAGTGATGCTATTGATGAAATGAATTCAAAGCGTTATTATCAAAAAATTGAAAGACGATATGAAAATGAAATTATTTTTGAAGCGGAGGAGTAATAAGTGAAAAGAAAAATGGTTAATGCTATAGCTCTTTTAATGTCGTCATTGTTGCTTTTTGGATGTGGCAACGGAGCAGTCGATGGAGACTTGGCAACGGAGCAGAAAGAGGACAAACAATCAGAGAACATCCCACTTGTTGATGATTCATTTTCAGGATGTACAGAAAGTGATGTCAGTAATGATTTGGTGAGATGGCTTTTGGCTACAAATGCTGTTGAAGTGCAGGGACAAGATTTGGATTGGGAAATTATTGGAGGAACTACATTAGATTCCAGCGATTCTGATATTGCAAAAAGCTATCTAAAGCAACAGGACGTTAAGGATAATGACGAGGCTTTTGAAAAAGTGGAAGAACTGGTAAATGAAAAATATGATGAAAGCTATGAAAGAGCTTATAATCTCGGCTCGGCGGAGGCAATTCTTGCAGCCGGCTATAGTACAGCTTTGATGAATTTTGATGAATATCTAATGCATGCCGTTCCGGTAGCAAAAATGATTCAGCAGGAATTTGAAAGCTTTGATGATTATGGTGATAACTATGTCAAAGGATACATGTACCATGTAGGCAAAGGTGAATTTGGAGATTCCACAGAAATAGGTCTTAGAATGCTTGCGCAGCAAGAGTTTGTTGGACAGGCAAGCTACTATGATGGTGCATATGCAATCGACTATGACATGGAGCTTTCAAAGGAAACATACTCAACATTCTTTGATGATATGCCGAAAGAAGCGGATACAGAAGCCATAGCGTCAAAGACTCCTGAATTTGTTGAGGGATATATTGAGCCGGTCGAATTGGGTGATAATCCGGCTAGCGGAAATATTGAAATTGATGGAGATGTTTATCATTTACCATGCACAATTACACAGTTTACCCAAAAGGGTTGGGAAATAAGCGATGCCCCTGATGAATTGACTTCAAGTGACGAGGATATAACTCTAAAAAAGGGTGAGAAGACTATCACTGTTTCAGCTCATGCCCTGACATCAGAATATCAACAGATAGAATACGGGTTGGTTGAGACAATTGATTCAATACGGATGGGCTCAGTAGATGTGATTCTGCCAGGTGATATAACGACGGGAACAAAGATTGATGAGGCTCAAAAAGTGTTTGATGCTATGGGAGTCGACAATGAGAGTGAAACAGATTCGATTGTGGCATTTATCTCAAATGAGAATTACAACAACAGCAAAATAAGTATTTTAAATGTTGATGGAAAAGCTGGTTCAATAATTATGTATGTAACGCTTTTGTCGGATATTAATGCGGTAGAAAACTATTATAAATTATTAGTGGAAAGTCCTGATTATTATAATTATTCACATGCAATGTCTATTAGAGCAAAATCATATAAATACAGATCTGATGAGGGACAGAAAGAACAGTCAGACTTGGAACTGTCTGATGACCTAGATGATTTCACTTTCCAGATTGATGGAACAACTCTACAGTTACCAATATCATATCAGCAACTTGTAGATTTGGGCTTTGAGTTCGAGGACGCAGCAGACACCATGGTACCAGCTGGAGAATCATATGAATTTTCAGGCAACTATTTAGGAAACGAATATAGTAAAATGAATTTTGTCGTAGTTAACCAAAATGATGAGGAAACTGCATTAGGAGATATTCCTGTTCAGTATATAAGAGGAACAATTTTTGGATATAACCAATATGATGATTATCCATTTATAATTGCAGGTGGTGTAGAATTAGAAATCTACAAACTCGATGATTTATTAGAATTGTATGGAGACCTTGAAAAGAGTGATGAATCTTATGATAACGGATATGTACAATTAGATTATTATGAATACAATACAGATAAAGGATGGTATATCTTCTGGGTACAGCCAGAGGGAACCTTATCCGGCATCGAAATGAATATTTATACTAATTAAATGATAGTATCAAGACATATTTTTCTAATCTTGACAGTGAATGAGAATTTTTCTATTATAAGAAGAGTTGAAATGCAATGATGAAGAGGAGTAATCAGTGTCGTCCTTGAGAGAGGGTCGCTCACCGGCTGAGAGGTGACCCAGGAGCTGAGCTGATGAAGGTAGCTTCGGAGCAGGTGGTGAACAAAGGCGGATTATCCGCAACAAGCCGACCCGAGTCGTTCCCGTAAGGAATAAGATGAGTGATAAATGCAGGTGGTAACGCGTCGTAACTAACGCCCTGTGTACGTATTATATTTTATACGTGCATAGGGCTTTTTCTTGTTTATAACTTGTAAAAGTGAGGCGCGTAGTAAAAGTTGGTAAGCGCGAGCAATAGGGCCCCGCTCGGGTTCTTTGACATAAGTCAAAGGTTCCGAGATGGGAGATGGCTTGCGGGAGCATGAAAAACCTGGACGCGCCGTGATATCTAGAAAGGACTTAAGATTATGAAAGAATTAGCAAAGACTTATGATCCAAAGGGTCTGGAAGACAGACTCTATAAAAAGTGGGAGGACAATGGCTATTTCCACGCTGAGGTGGACCGCAGTAAGAAGCCATTTACTATAGTTATGCCACCGCCAAATATCACAGGGCAGCTTCACATGGGGCATGCTCTTGATAATACGATGCAGGATATTCTTATCAGATATAAGAGAATGCAGGGGTATTCTGCACTTTGGCAGCCAGGAACTGACCATGCGGCTATTGCCACAGAGGTCAAGGTTATAGAGCATCTTAAGAAGCAGGGCATAGAAAAGGATGACCTGGGTAGAGAGGGATTCTTAGAAAAGTGCTGGGATTGGAAACAGGAATACGGTACTCGCATTATCAATCAGCTTAAAAAGATGGGTTCATCTGCTGATTGGCAGCGTGAGAGATTTACCATGGACGAGGGCTGTTCGACGGCTGTAGAAGAAGTATTCGTTAAGCTTTACAACGAGGGATACATTTATAAGGGCAATCGCATAATCAACTGGTGCCCGGTTTGTCAGACGTCTATTTCTGATGCTGAGGTAGAGCATGAGGAGCAGGCAGGACATTTCTGGCATATGAAGTATGAGATCGTAGGAGAGCCCGGTCGCTTTGTGACATTTGCTACCACACGTCCTGAAACAATGCTTGGTGATACTGCTGTGGCTGTCAATCCTAAGGATGAGAGGTATCAGGATATAATTGGCAAGACCGTTATGTTGCCTTTTGTCAATCGTGAGATTCCGGTTGTGGCAGATGAGTATGTTGACATGGAATTTGGTACCGGTGTTGTTAAGATTACACCTGCTCATGACCCTAACGATTTTGAGGTAGGAAAGAGACATGATCTGCCTGTTATTAATATCTTAAATGATGACGCCACTATCAATTCTAACGGTGGTGAATTTGAGGGTATGGACCGTTATGAGGCTCGAGATATTATCGTAAAGAAGATGGACGAGATGGGACTTCTTGTCAAAATCGAAGACCATACACATAATGTAGGTACCCACGACAGATGTAAGACCACAGTGGAACCTATGGTAAAGCCGCAGTGGTTTGTGGCTATGGAAGAGCTGGCTAAGCCGGCTATTGAGGCGGTCAAAAATGGAGACCTTACATTTGTACCAAAGAATTACGATAAGACTTATTTGCACTGGCTTGAAAACATCCGTGATTGGTGCATTTCAAGACAGCTCTGGTGGGGACACAGAATCCCTGCATACTACTGCATGGATTGTGGCGAGACGGTTGTGGCCAGAGCTTCTGAGGCTCCAAAGATCTGCCCTAAGTGTGGCGGCACACATATGAAGCAGGATGAGGATACCCTTGATACATGGTTCTCATCAGCGCTTTGGCCATTTTCTACACTTGGCTGGCCTGAAAACACTAAGGAGCTTGATTACTTCTATCCAACAGATGTGCTGGTTACAGGATATGACATTATCTTCTTCTGGGTAATCAGAATGGTATTCTCAGGTTATGCGCACACAGGAAAGAGTCCATTTTCTACGGTACTGATACATGGACTGGTTCGCGACTCTCAGGGCCGCAAGATGTCAAAGTCTCTTGGTAATGGTATTGATCCACTTGAGATTATTGATAAGTACGGCGCAGATGCTCTTCGCCTGACCCTTATCACCGGAAATGCTCCCGGTAATGACATGCGTTTTTATAACGAGCGTGTAGAAAACAGCCGTAACTTTGCCAATAAGGTTTGGAATGCTTCGAGATTTATCATGATGAATCTTGCAGATAATCAGGTTAACAAGCCTGCTGATTATGATTTTGCCACAGAAGATAAGTGGATTATTTCAGCTGTAAACACTCTGGCAAAAGATGTTACCGATAACATGGACAAGTTTGAGCTGGGTATAGCAGTTCAAAAAGTATATGATTTTATCTGGGATGAGTTCTGTGATTGGTATATCGAGATTGTTAAACCTCGTATGTACTCTGAGGAATATACAGCAAGCAAAAATGCTGCTCTTTGGACGGCAAAATTTGCCCTTACCAATGCACTTAAGCTACTGCACCCATTTATGCCTTTCATCACAGAAGAAATCTTCTGCACACTTCAGTCCGAGGAGGAGACAATCATGCTTTCAGCATGGCCCGAGTATGACGGGGCTCTTAGTTTCCCTGAGGCAGAGGCAAAGGTGGAGCGTGCAAAGGATGTTGTTCGTGGTATGCGACAGCTTCGCACAGATATGGATGTACCACCTTCAAAGAAGGCGGCTATTCACATCGTGTCAGATGACACAGATGTAAGAGCTACATTTGAAGAAATCACACCAATTTTTAAGACTCTTGCGGGCGCTACAGAAGTGTTTGTACAGGCAGATAAAAATGGAATCGGTGATGATGCTGTTTCAGCAGTGATTCCGGATGCTACACTCTTTGTTCCGCTTGAAGATCTGGTGGACTTCGAGAAGGAAAAGGAACGTCTTACAAAGGAAAAAGAAAAGCTTGAAAAGGAACTGGCGCGTTCACGGGGCATGCTCTCAAACGAAAAATTTATGAGCAAAGCGCCGGAGGCTAAAGTTGCCGAGGAGCGTGATAAGCTGGCTAAGTATGAAGCTATGATGGCGCAGGTTGAAGAACGCTTAGCAAACCTACGCTAGCTGTTAGTTTATGGCTAGCCTACGCCAGTTACGGGTACAAGCTCAGTGTAGCTTATGGCTAGCCAACGCCAGTTACGGCTACAAGCCTAATGAATTCTCCGCTCAGCGCAAAATGCTTCGCTTGAGAATTATTAGAGCTTGATGCCTACTGGCTTAGTTTATAAAAGAAGCTGCGCGACCTTGGCCTGCGGGAGCACGGAGAACTGGGGAGCTGCTTTTAAAATAGCTCGTAGTTAAACAAGCTCTATGCGTTGCCGAAGGAGACGTGTCAGTCGACGGAGGTAATGTCTTAGGCTTGTGAACGTAACGAGCGAGAAAAAGCGTAAAGAGCGTGAGAAGACGTAACGAGCGAGAGAAAAAATGGAGGATATAAATAATGGATGTAAAGAATATTTTGAGCAAGTGTGATCACACTTTGCTGGGGGTGGATGCTACTTGGAATGATATCAAGTTGATAGTGGATGATGGCATGAAGTATGAGACTGCTTCTGTGTGCATTCCGGCCAGCTTTGTTAAGCAGGCGGCAGACTATGTGAAGGAGCAGGGAGGTCATCTTCCGATTTGTACAGTTATAGGATTTCCTAATGGTTATGCCACTACAGCAAGCAAGTGTTTTATGGCGACAGATGCAGTGGATAACGGTGCAGCTGAGGTAGATATGGTTATTAATATCGGTTGGGTAAAGGAAGGCAGATATGACGATGTACTTGCGGAGATTAATGCTGTCAAAGCTGCCTGCAAAGGTAAGCTTTTAAAAGTAATAATCGAGTGTTGCCTGTTGACAGACGAAGAAAAGGTCAAGATGTGTGAGGTGGTTTCAAAGTCAGACGCTGAGTTTATCAAGACGAGCACCGGATTTTCTACAGGTGGAGCCACATTCGATGACATTAAGCTTATGGCTGAGCATATGGCTGCAGGCAAGCAGATAAAGGCTGCCGGTGGAATAGCTTCACTTGAGGATGCACAGAAGTTTTTAGATTTGGGCGCAGACAGACTTGGCACCAGCAGAGTGGTCAAGATTGTGAAGGCCGGTTGCTAGGTTAGCGACTTGAGATAAAGACTCAAATTAATTAAAACGTGAAAATTTAATGAAAATTGCGAAAAAATCAGTGAATTCCATGACAAATAACCTATAAAGAAATATAATTATTTTATTCAGAGTCGGTAATTCTGTTTAATTTTTGTGTGTATTTTGATGTGGGGTATTTATGGCGACGCCTGTTAATGCATTAGCACCAAAAGTTCAAGTGTCTTCCGACGGTCTTGAGGCGACTTTGACTTTCAAGATACCGGATGGCAAAAGCGAAGTGCCTAAGTTTACTGCTGCGCAGTTACTTGGGTTTTTGAATAGTGCAAATGTAACTTTTGGCATTGACCAGGAAATGCTTTCACGTCTGGCGGACAGTCCTATATATGGAAGACCCGTCAAAGTGGCTACAGGTTCTGCACAGGTGCAGGGTACGCCGGGATTTTTTGAGTATACTTTTGATACCAAATTCAACAGAAAGCCTACTATCCGACCGGATGGCACGGCTGATTACATGACCATCAAGACCATCGAGACAGTGGAGGAGGGTGATGTTATTGCTATCTATCATCCTGCTGTGCAAGGTTCCAGAGGTATGTCTGTGAGGGGACAGATATTAGAGCCTAAGCCTGTGCGCGATTTGCCTCCTCTTATCGGCAGAGGTTTTGACCGTTCATCCGACAACCTGACCTACACGGCCAAGCTCGACGGAAAAATCGAGGTCAACCAGGGCAAGATAATTGTCTCTCCGGTACATGAAGTACATGGGGATGTGGGCATCGAGACCGGCAACATCAAGTTCAATGGTGACGTTATTGTGCATGGCGGTGTACATGATGGAGCTATAATAGATGCGGCAGGCAATGTTATTATACATGGACTTATAGAAGACTCTGAGATTCATGCCGGCAAGGATTTGTTTTTGCTTTCAGGGGTAAAAGGCAACGAAAAGACCATTATCAGCTGTGGCGGTTCGATTACTGCCCAGTTCGTGGAGTATGCAGCTATTACCTGTTCTGGGAATATTACAGCTGACTATTTCTTTAAGAGCAAGATAACCTGCGATGGCAAGGTGGAACTTAATGGCAACAATGCTTCTATTATAGGTGGCTATGTTTCAGCTGTTCAGGGCATCGAGGTAAACGATATAGGTAATTCATTCGGTACCATCACAAATGTGGCGGTGGGCGTTGATTTGCAGCGTGCGGCTGAGTTTGAGATGCTGGCCAAAAAAATCGAAGCCATCAATTCCAACGTGCAAAAAATCAAACGTGGTATCGAGGAATTTGACAAGCTGGGCGAAGAGAGGGGCATCAATTACAAAGAGGACCCCAGACGTATGCAGCTTCTCAGGGTTCGTATTCGCGATGAGGCTATTGTTTTGGAGGAGACCAAACGCCTGGCCAAAATGAAAGAAGTGATTGTTTCCGGCAAGGACGCCTCCATAAAGATATTCAGAAGAATGTATGCAGGTTGCAATATCGCAGTGGATGATCACAATGTTACTATTAATGAGACTCATGAGAGAGTGGAGGTAGTCAAGAGTCCTGAGGGCGTTAAGCTGGTTAGAATTACGGGCGTGACTACAGAGAATAAAAAATAGGAAAAAATAATGATAGATTTTGAAGAAGAATTAAAAAAGTATGAGCCTGCAATCGAAGTGGAGCAGGCCGAGGCAGATATTAAGGCCAGGGATTTGACGGATTTGACTGACCTGCTTTTTAATATGACAGCACAGCAGGGGGCCGTTGCACCCGGGCAAAAATAATCCCTTACTTTATTTATACGGAGAATAATAAATGCAATGTTTTATGTGTGGTGCCGAGGTAGGTAACGAAAAGGTCTGTTACAACTGCGGCGCTGATGTCTTGCTATACAAACAAATCATATATACATCTTATGTGTTCTATAATCAAGGCTTGGAAAAGGCAAAGGTGCGCGATATCAATGGCGCGATAGATTCTTTGAAGACCTCTCTCCAATACTACAAATACAACACCAGGGCCCGCAATCTACTAGGGCTGTGCTACTATCAGGTGGGAGAGACTGTCCGCGCTATCAATGAGTGGGTCTTGTCTAAAAATCTTCAGGAGGATGATAATCCTGACGCTGACAGATACCTTGCTGAGATTGAGAACAATCCGGGGCTTTTAAATAAGCTGAATTCAACCATCAAAAAATACAATCAGGCAATTGAATATTGTAGGGCCGGTAGTCGCGACCTGGCTATGATCCAGTTGAAAAAGGTTATCAGCCAAAACCCTAATATGATAAGGGCGCATCAACTACTGGGACTTTTGTATATAAAAGAAGGCAAGTATGCCGATGCAAGAAAAGTGTTGTCGGCCGCAGGCAAAATCGATGCCAACAATACTACAACTGTCAGATATATACACGAGGTAAAAGAGCGCCTCAAGGAACAAAACACAGGCAGACATAAAAAGAAGAATGATGTTGTGACATTTGCGGATGGCAATGACACGGTTATCATGTCAGAAAATTCTTTTAGGAGCATGCTGGACAACACCAGGACCAGCCTTGTAAACATCTTCTTTGGACTGGTTATTGGATTGTTGATTTGTTTCTTTCTGGTAGTGCCTACAGTCAGAAGTAATACTACAGACCAAAATACGGATACGGTTCTTGCTTTAAATGAGGCTCTTTCAACGGCCCGTTCTGAGAACGAGGCATTGCAGGAAGAAGTGGACTCTTTAAAAAACAGCCTGGGAGCCTATGACGATAAGCAGGACATCTCTACTTCCTACGATAATCTGTTGGCGGCAGAGAATTATTACAATGCCGGGGACAGTGAGTCAGCAAGCGAGTATATACAGCTCGTGACAAAAGAAGTATTGGGAGAACAGGGGCAGGTGGCATATGACAATCTTTACGCACTCCTTTCTCCTACCATCATCCAAAGTTATTATGATGATGGCAATACATTCTATTCAGAGGAGAATTACGAGAGCGCAATCATTAATTTCAAGACGGTAGTTGACATAGATGAAAGCTATAACAATGGCGCGGCACTGTTCTTGCTGGGGGATTGCTACAGACTGACTGGCGACACGGAAAGTGCCTTAGAGTGCTTCAATAGAGTGGTCGAACTCTATCCTAGCAATCAGTGGGGGCGCCAGGCAAAAGTATATATAGCTGCAGATGACTCAGAACTTTCTGCGACAGAGGTAGGTGATTAATTTGACAGATTTTGAACTGATAAAAATGGCATTGGAGGCCAGAGAAAAGGCTTATACTCCATATTCACATCACAAGGTGGGTGCAGCGCTTTTGTCTAAGGACGGAGTGGTATACAAAGGCTGCAATATAGAAAATGCAGGCTATACCCCTACCAATTGCGCCGAGCGCACAGCTGTTTTCAAGGCTGTAAGCGAAGACGAAAGAGAGTTTATAAAAATAGCAATAGTTGGCGGTATGGATCATCTGAAAAATCTGCCTTTGTGTGCTCCATGTGGAGTATGCCGTCAGGTCCTCAGAGAATTCGTATCTCCGGAAACTTTTAAGGTCATTTTAGCTGAGTGCGATGGGGTAGATGATCTGGCTTCTTTGGATGAGAGTAGAGTAAGAATGAGGACTTTTGCATTGGATGAACTCCTGCCTTTGGGATTTGGTCCTGAAAACTTGGCTTAAAATTGCCCAAAAACAACGCCTTGGTTTATCATTTTTCTTGCAAAAAATACTAAATAAACTATAATTTAATTAAGTGTTTTCCTAAAAATGAAAACAAAAATCATAGGAGGATTGAAAGAATGAAAAAGAAGTTATTAAGTACACTTCTTGTGGCTTCAATGGTAGCTACTATGTTCGTTGGATGTGGTTCATCTTCTAGCGACTCATCTACTTCAGATGCTACAACAAGCGAGGAGGCTGAGACTACAGCAGCTGGCAGCGATTATACTATCGCTATGATCACAGACTCCGGTGACATCACAGATATGTCATTCAACCAGACTACTTACGAGGCAGCTAAGGCATTTGCCGAGGAAAACGGGGTAGATTTCCAGTACTACAAGCCGACAGAGGATTCTGACGACGCTCGTATCGCTTCATTTGAAAATGCTGTGACAGATGGTTACAACGTAATCGTTGTTCCGGGTTATTTGTTTGCAGGTATGATAGAGGCAGTGGCTGAGGATTATCCGGATGTTACTATTATCGCGCTTGACTGTGGCGAGGGCGACTTCGGTGATTACACACTTCCTTCAAATGTCTGCTCATTTACATATCAGGAAGAGCTTGCCGGTTATATGGCAGGTTATGCAGCTGTTAAGGAAGGCTACACAAAGCTTGGTTTCCTTGGCGGTATGGCAGTTCCAGCAGTTATCCGTTATGGATTCGGTTTTGTACAGGGATGTAACGATGCAGCTGTTGAGCTTGATAATGCTTCAGATGTAGAGGTTAACTACGTATATGGTGGTCAGTTCTATGGTGATGATGCTATCACAGCTCAGATGGATACATGGTATTCACAAGGCACTGAAGTAGTATTTGCTTGTGGTGGTGGTATTTACACATCAGCTTGTGAGGCTGCTCAGAAGGCAGGTGGCAAGGTAATTGGTGTTGACTCTGATCAGTCAGGTACAATCGCTGCTGCTTATGACCAGGATGATCTTTGCATCACATCTGCTATGAAGGGTCTTGCTCCTACAGTAGAGACTACACTCACAGATTTGTTCGCAGGCAACTGGGCTGATTACGCAGGAAAGATCGAGAACCTCGGTATCGTATCAGGCGACGATCCTACTTTAAACTATGTACAGCTTCCTATGGATACATGGTCAATGGAAAACTTTACAGTTGATGATTACAAGACACTTGTATCTCAGATGTATGATGGCACAATTACAGTTGACAACTCAACAGATTCTATGCCTTCAACAGAGATTACAGTGTCAGAGTTTGCCAACATTCACTAGTAAGTCGGCAAGACACATTTTACAAGCTTAGCTTGATTTAACTTAATCGGGGATTTTCTATGAATCTCCTACAAAGTAAAAAAGGGAAGGATTTTTCCTTCCCTTATTTTTAAAATAGCAAGATTATACAAAACATTATCATGAAGGGAGTATGATGGTGTTTTTTATGATTTTGTATTTAAAGAGAATGCATTATCAACTTTAAAACATAATGAAAGGTATATTGCGATGGAAGATTATGTAATTGAGATGTTGCATATCACAAAAGAGTTTCCCGGTATTATTGCAAATGATGATATCACATTGCAATTAAAGCGGGGAGAGATTCATGCACTTCTCGGGGAGAATGGTGCCGGCAAGTCTACACTTATGAGCGTACTATTTGGACTGTATACGCCGGAAAAGGGAGTTATTAAAAAAGATGGCAAGGAGGTTAAGATTAACAATCCTAACGACGCCACAGATCTTGGTATTGGAATGGTTCATCAGCACTTTATGCTGGTAGATATTTTTACAGTACTTGATAACATCATTTTGGGATCAGAACCAAATAAGTTTGGCTTTTTGACAAAGGCAGATGCCCGTAAAAAGGTAATGGATCTATCAGATAAATACAATCTCAAAGTAGATCCTGATGCTTTGATTGAAGATATTACTGTAGGTATGCAGCAGCGTGTAGAGATATTAAAGATGCTCTATAGAGATAATGACATTCTTATTTTTGATGAGCCTACTGCTGTGCTTACACCTCAGGAGATTGATGAGTTGATGAAGATTATGAAAGATTTGGCTGCCGAGGGTAAATCAATTCTTTTCATCACCCACAAGTTAAATGAGATTATGCAGGTGGCTGACAGATGTTCCATTTTAAGAAAGGGCAAATATATCGGCACTGTGGATGTGGCAAATACTACCAAAGAAGAGTTGTCTTCCATGATGGTCGGACGTAATGTCAAGTTTGCTGTAGATAAAGAGCCGGCTAAGCCTAAGGACGAAGTTCTAAAGGTGGAAAATGTATGCGTCAAGAGTAAGCTGCACTCAAATGATTCGGTGCACAATGTATCTTTCAATGTAAGAGCAGGGGAGATAGTCTGTATCGCAGGTATCGATGGCAACGGTCAGACTGAGTTTGTAGGAGCTTTGACAGGACTCGATGATATTGCCAGTGGCAAGATTACTCTTTGTGGTGAAGACATTACCAAAAAATCTATTCGATATAAGAGTACACATGGCATGAGCCATATCCCGGAGGATAGACATAAGCACGGCTTGGTTCTTGATTATACTCTTGAGGAAAATATGATTTTGCAGCGGTATTTTGAACCGGAATTTAGCAATCATGGCATCATAAAAAAGACAGAGATGAGAAACTATTCCGACAAATTGTCTGAAGCCTTTGATGTACGTTCCGGTCAAGGGGCAAAGACCATTGTCCGCTCTATGTCAGGTGGTAACCAGCAAAAGGCTATAGTTGCCAGAGAGATGGACAGAGACCATGAGCTGCTTATTGCTGTGCAGCCTACCAGAGGTCTTGATGTCGGTGCCATAGAATATATTCACAAAGAGATAGTAAAAGAGCGTGATAACGGAAAAGCCATATTACTGGTTTCCTTAGAGTTGGATGAGGTAATGAATCTCTCAGACAGAATACTTGTCATGTATGAAGGTGAGATAGTAGGCGAGGTGGATCCAAAGAATACTACTCTCCAAGAGCTGGGACTGTATATGTCCGGCGCTAAGCGTGATGACAGAAAGGAGGCTAAGTAATGGAAGAGAAGACAAGCTTTTTGAAAAGACCGGCAGTACAGACATTACTTGCTTCTGTATTATGTGCTATTTTGGGTATTATTTTAGGTTATATTATCCTATGTTTTATGAATGCTGAGCATGCCGG